>Ga0272441_10002413_pt1 | contig 37681 bp, 32 predicted proteins | sample SSMProp6N_FD_193582 | JGI IMG/M metagenome (GOLD analysis project Ga0272441, IMG submission 193582) | Marine sediment archaeal communities from Little Sippewissett salt marsh, Falmouth, MA, United States - SSM-Prop-6N | ecosystem: Environmental > Aquatic > Marine > Wetlands > Sediment ... | reverse complement strand
ACTTGACAGGCTGCAGTCAGAGCTTGCCAAAGAACGGTTTGATGGCAGAAAGATTCTGAATGGAGACTCAATAAAGGTCCGAAGTAAGGATCGCGCTGAATCTCTTAAAACTCCGGATGCTGATAAGACACTTCGTGAGATAAAGTCCGATTTGAGAAAACGGGCAACGAAAACTGACAAGAGCGAAGCGTTCTTCAGAGAGGTCCGTGAATTTGCCGATAAGGCCGGTGAAATTCGAACTCGGATGGCAAAGGAAGTCAGGGAAACCGTTGCTGATGTCGTGAGAGAGTCATCCGCCACGAAACTGAAGGATGCAAGAGATGCGGAACGGGTGCTGAAAGCAGCGATCGAAGCGCGAAGATCGGACCTTAAACAGCGTCCGCCGAATCTGAAGAGATTCGAGGCCCATGCGGTCGATCTCCTGAAGTGAAAGTAATTTAAATTAGCTCTTTTAATTCGCAACCTGAAGGTTGTGATTTTTTTTTATTTTTTAATAAAATTTACGCATTAGAGGAATGGTATATTCGGATATTATTCTAACGACAAAAAAAAATAAATAGAAAAAAAGAGCACAGGCAGCAGCCCGAACCATAACTTACTGGTGGCTTTAATGGGGTTTGGAGGTAGGTTGTACGAGGCTGAAGGACACAGGTCCAGGCTCGAATCACAGGCGCCCTGCAACGTGCTCATAAAATTGGGGACACTCTAAAGTTTGAAAAAGAGTGTCCCCAATTTCTAATTAGAAAAAACGCGCCATCACGACGCGTTTGGGTTTCTGTTTCAGTCATTATCCAGTTCAGACGGTCTCTTCTTCGAGCACCATCTCCTGTTTGCCCGTCAGTGGCGGGACCTCGTCGTAGGTTATCGCACCGGTCGGACAGAACCTCGCGCATGCGGGGTCCCCCAGACAGAGATCACACTTGAAAACATAACCGGGTTCTTCCACGCCCATCAGCATGTTCCCGAACGGACATGCTGCCACGCAGCTTCCGCAGCCGATGCATTCATCGTAGTTAATGAGCACGGCACCAATCTGTTCAATATCATATATCGCGTTCGCCGGGCATGCTTTCTTACAGGCAGCCTCAACGCACTGAAGACATGTTTCGGGAACGTTCACCCCGGGCTTTTCAGACGGAATGACGCGAATCCGGGGAAGCTCGAGATCGGGCTCCTCGGAATGCTCCATTGAGCACGCCCGCTCACAGACTCCGCAGTTTATACAAAGATTCGGCTTTATTATGAGCTGTTTCATGGCTTCACTCGCTTTTCTTTCTTACAGGTTAATCCTTTCATGTAACCACAATTTTCTTCATGGTCTCTGCGATATGCTTGCGCTTGCACTCATCGCAAAGATCGTAATAATCCGCCGGGAGGTCAAGTCGTTTCTCGAGCCACTCCTTCTGATCGACCGTAATATTGGCGGCACCGCACTCTTTACACTTGTGAAGGGCGTGTTCCTTACCCCAGATCTTTCGAGAATCCTCTGATATCTCATAGTCGATGCAGCCGGTCGGACACACATACGCGCATGCAAGGCATCCGATACAGCCTTCAGGCGGAGCGGAATCGCGCGGGTAACCGTCCTTCGGCTTCCACGACCAGTCCAGCCCGATTACCTGCGAACATACTCTCGTGCAGAGTCCGCATTTGAGACAGTCACCACTGCCCTCGACTTTCTCGATCGAATCGATATCGGCACAGTAGGTTTCCGCAAGATCCATAAGTACCAGGTCGTTGGGAGCGTATGCAAGGAGCTTTTTAATGTTCTCGCCACGTTTGGCGATTACATCCGGGCTCTCGGTCTCAATAATATTTCCGGCCTTGACCTTCATGACGCATGAAGGAACGACTTTCTTCTTGTCGGGATTATCCTCGCTCGCAACCGATACGACGCATACGCCGCACATACCGAGCGGCTTGACCGCATCATGGTTGCAGACCGTGGGGATATCGAATCCGTTCATCCTGCAGGCATGCAGGATACTCATGCCCTCTTCGCATTCGAACTTTTCACCGTTAATAGTAATTTCAACCATCAGTTGTCCGCCTCCTTACTGCCAAGCTCGAATCCACGCTTCAAAGCCTGCCTGTTGATCTCGATAACCTTGTCCTTACCCTCGAACTGGTGCTCCATCCATTTGACCACTGCGTCCATGCCGCAGACCTTCGTAAGCGCAAGATAGGCACCAAGGGCGATCATGTTGGCGGACTTGTCGGACCCGAGTGCCTGCGCTTCCTTGTTACACTCCACAAGGACTTCCCTTACATCATCCCTGCCCGTCTTGACATCGATCAGGCTCGAGTTGATAACGATCAGGCCACCGGGCTTCACCTGCGGTCCGAACTTGTCCAGTGACGGGCGGTTCATCGCGACAAGCGACATCGGGGTGTTGATAACCGGGCTCGCGACCGGTTTGTCGCTGACCACCACGGTGCAGTTCGCGGTGCCTCCCCTCATCTCAGGACCGTAGCTGGGAAGCCAGCTAACTTCCTTACCCTCATCCATGCTCGCTTCGGCGAGAAGTTTGCCAATGAGCATCAATCCCTGGCCGCCGAATCCGGCCATAACGACTTCCATGTGCATCACTTATCCCCCTCGCTCGACCGGACTCCATCGGGAAGCGGATCATCCGGGGTTTTGAATTCACCAAGTTTATAGTAGGGGATCATGTCGGAGGAGGCCCAGTCAGCGGCCTTCTTTGGCGACATGCCCCAGTTGGTCGGACACGTTGATACAAATTCAATGAGGCTGAAACACCTTTCCTCCTCCTGGTACCTGAACGCGTTCCTCAGGGCGATCTTGGCCTTTGGAACACCCGCGGGCTGGTTGACGTTCACGCGGACAATGTAGGAAGGCGTTGCAAGCTCACTTAGAATCTCGCACATGCGAATCGGGTAGCCGATATGGCTGACATCACGTCCGAACGGGCATGTCGTCGCACGCTGGTTCGGAAGAGTTGTCGGTGCCATCTGGCCGCCGGTCATTCCGTAAATCGCGTTGTTCACAAATATGACCGTGATCTTCTCGCCACGATTCGCTGCATGAACTATTTCCGCCATTCCGATACTCGCAAGGTCGCCATCACCCTGGTAGGTGAACACCGTAAGGTCGGGCCTTGTTCGCTTGATGCCGGTCGCCATCGCGGGAGCGCGTCCATGCGCGGCTTCCGCAAAATCGCAGTTGAAGTAGTTATAGGCCAGTACCGAACAGCCTACCGGTGCGACTCCCACTGCCTTCTCGCGAAGGTTAAGTTCATCGAGAACTTCCGCGACAAGGCGATGGGTCACACCATGCGTGCATCCGGGGCAGTAATGTGTCGGTACATCCCTTAATGATTCAGGTCTTGAAAATATTGTTTGTACCATTATCTTGCTCCCTCAACTTTCGATAACCTTCAGGAATTCGTTCCTGACCTCCTCCGGGGTCGGGACAATACCGCCCTGGCGTCCGAAAAAGGCAACCTCTCGACCGGGGGCTGCAAGCCTGATATCGTCGATCATCTGTCCGGTGGACAACTCGACGCTCATCAGCTTCTTAGCCTTACCGGCACACTCACCGGCAGCTTCGTAAGCGAAGGGGTACAGTGTGATCGGTCTGAACAGCCCTATTTTATGACCATCCTGCTTAAGTTCATCGATAGCAGTCTTGCATATCCTCGACATGGTTCCCCAGGCGTAAACCATCAGTTCCATGTCGTCCTCGACATTGTATTCCTCCCAGCGCTTCTCCTCGGCTTCCATCTGCACGTATTTCTTGAGAAGACGCTGGTTCATGTCCTCGAGTTCCTTCGGGTCGAGGAACAGGCTGGTTACGATATTCGGCTCCCTGTCCTTCGCACCGGTCAGCGCCCAGTCGAATTTGTCCTTCGGCGCAGGTTCCATGACCTCGCCGAACTCAACCGGCTCCATCATCTGGCCGATAATACCGTCCCCGATAACCATAACCGGGTTCGTATACTTTTCGGCCAGGTCGAAAGCGAGCCTTACAAGGTCGGCAGCCTCCTGTACACTCGCCGGGGCGAGAGCCAGAATGCGGAAGTCGCCATGACCCATTCCCCGCGTTGCCTGCCAGTAATCGCCCTGGCTTGGAAGAATTCCGCCGAGACCGGGTCCGGCACGGACGATATTCACAACTACAACAGGTACTTCGCTCGCTGCGATGTAGCTGATGCCCTCGCTCATCAGGCTGATGCCGGGTGACGAGGATGAAGTGAAGACGCGCGTTCCGGTGCATGCCGCACCGTAGATCATGTTGCTCGCCGCAACTTCACTTTCAGCCTGGACGAATGTCCCGTCTACCTCGGGAAATCTCCTCGCGAGGTATTCCGGGATTTCACTCTGGGGTGTTATCGGATAACCGAAGAAGAACCGGCAGCCGGCACGAATGGCGGCCTCGCCGATAGCTTCATTTCCTTTCATTAAAACCCTAGCCATTTTCGGTCGTCCTCCTTAATAATCGTACAGAACGTATCTCGTTCCCTGTACTCCAACTTCGATAGCCATGTCCGGACATGTTATCGCGCACATTGCGCAGCCGATACATCGACCGGGATCATGGCACACGGCGTAGAAATAACCCTTATTGTTGAGCTCCTTGCTCATCGAGAGAATTCCCTGCGGGCATGCATGGTTGCATAATTCGCAACCCTTGCATTTTTCCTTGTAAACCTTAATCATCGGCATAGTCTGTACACCTCGATTAAATCTGGAGAAAGGCATTATGCGCCATTAGAACGATTTTGTCCAATCGCCCTCGATTCGCCACCGGGCCTTCCACGCACCTGTTGACTGCTCCACGGCGGAAGCATAAACCTGTACAGCGGAAGAACCGGACAGCCGAATTCGTCAGGTTTTATCCTGTTATCATCTCCGGATGATTCTATATCGATAAGATGGCTTTCCACCGAAACCATGAGTACCGGCAGCCCGGTGGATTCGCCCATTTCCTTTGCGAAATTATATCCGCGACGCACTTCATCCGGACTTGTCTCGTCCATCAGGTGAGTGTTCGCGATAAGCCCGCCGATTTTCAACCCCGATGCTTCGTTCAGTTCAGAAAGCACCCTGCTGGCTCCCTCAATATCGGACGTGAACGGACGGTTGGCATTCACCACCATGCCCAGGACATAATCCCCTTCACTGAAATCCTCTTTCATGTGACTGAGTACGCGTGCGCCAAGATCATCGCCGCCGACATCAAGAATCAGCGTTCCCGTCCCCATCTTGAGCCTGCCCCTGATCTCCGGGAGAATAATCGGCAGGTCCGCCCAGAAGTGCTCACCCGTCGGGCTTATCACATCGACCCCGACCGCTGAAAGTGGCTCGATGGCCTCGCGGCTCCTGAAGTACGGATTAACGATGTCGAGATCGATAATACTCACCGGACCTTCGTACTTATCGTTCGAAGAACCCATCGCAAGCCCGAGCTGCATGGCGAAATTAACCGCGACCTCGGTTTTTCCGCTACCGAAATTACCGAGAAATCCTACGACGCGTCTTTTAAGAAGCTCAGGCAGTTCGAGATTGACATATGCCGCGTGGATGGTTTCGGAGCCCGAAAGGGCATGGCGAGCGTGTGTGTAAATGTGGGGAGCGGCAACACCAAGCGGAGTACCTGCATGTACCTGCTGGATGTTTGAAACCTGCTCCGGATGCCGGGGTTTACGTCCTGAAGGTTTCCCGTCCTCCAGGTCACCTTTTTTCTTCAACTCAGACTCGTCCATGTGAACCGTAATTCAGAAAACCGACGCAAATAAAATAAACTGACGTAAGATCCGGAGAATCCTGTTTTCCCCGGTTAACCGATTTTATGTATATCGATCAGGTTTAATCCTTGTTAAATCCTTCGAAAAGGGACAATACCACGCTGCAGGTGTATATTCAAGGTTAATAAAAACAAGCTGGTTACAATTTGTGATAATAATCACAATAAAGCCCGAAGGGGTCTGTCCGTCGGGCTATATTTTTATTAACCTGCTGCAAAATTTTACCGTGCTACAAGATATTTCTCAGACCGCGATGAAGGCATATCGCAGTATGAAAATCACCGCTAACAGGTACAGTATCCAGTGTACTTCATGCGCCTTGCCGGATAGAAGTTTTATCAGCACGTACGCGATAAAACCGAACGATATTCCCGTCGCAATCGAGAACGTCAGCGGCATGATAATTATCGTAATGAATGCCGAGATGGCTAGCGCGGGATCATCCCACTCGACAGCCTTCACGCCTTTCATCATGAGGCTTCCGACAATTATCAGCGGCGCGGCAATAACCGGGTAGCGTACTGTAAATCCGGCCGGGTCGGGATCGATGTCATAACCTCCACCAACCATATGCGCAAGAGGCTTGAAAAATATCGCAAGGATGAACAGGATGCCGGTCACAATATTCGCAAGTCCGGTCCTTCCACCCTCCGACACACCGGTTGAAGACTCAATATAACTTGTGACCGTGCTCGTACCGAGTGCGGCTCCCGCCACTGTGCCGACAGCATCCGAAATCAGTGCCGGTCCGGCTTTCGGGAGCGTTCCGTCCTTCCTGAGGAATCCGGCCGCGTGCCCTACACCGAGTAAAGTCCCGATAGTGTCGAAGAGATCCATGAAGAAGAAAATGAACACGACTTCCCACAGAAGCCAGAACTCAGCGCACTTCGAGAAGAAACAACCGATATCGAGTTTCAGGAATGTCGGCGCGATTGACGGTGGTTTGTCAACTACTCCCTGGAACTGCACGAGAGTATCATGCATGACGTCGTCATGAATTTCCTCCGCGGCGACGGTCAGCGGAACGAACTCCCACTCGCTCAGTCGTGCCCATGCTGGTCCGCCGACATCGGCAGGCATTCCATCGGGTGTACGCCATCCCCATGCATACTCGGTAACCTCACCGGATGAGTCGGTCACGTTGAACGCATAGAGAAGCTGGCCCTGGTCGAACTCATCCACGACAAGGTCACGCGTTTTTTCAACCTGCATCCCCTGCGCTTCGAGTCCGGCCATGTAACCATCGATATTCTCCGGATGGGTGACGTAGCCATACATGAACAGACCGAGTATCGCCGTGACGACCATACCGATCAACATCGCGCCCTTAACCTTACGGGCCATGAGAACCCCGATAGTAACAAGCCCGAAAATGCTGAGAAGCGCCCACGGGGTTGTCGGACTTCCGAGCCGTACAAGCACCGACGGGTCATCTACAATAAGTCCCGCATACTGAAGCCCGACCATCGCGATAAGGAGTCCGATGCCACCCGAGATAGCGAGTTTCAATCCGTGCGGGATGGCTTCGATCACCTTCTCGCGTACACGGAATATGCTGAGGATAAGGAAAGCGGCTCCGGCGATAAATACGGCACCGAGTGCCTGCGGCCAGGCGAATCCCATAATTCCACAGACTATGAACGAGAAATAGACGTTCTGCCCCATACCCGGCGCGAGCGCAATCGGATAGTTGGCGAGGAATGCCATTACGAATGTCGCGAGTGCGGCTGCAAGACAGGTCGCAACCATGACTGCCCCGAAATCCATGTTCGCTCCGTACGGATTCGACAGAATCGCGGGCTGCACGAAGATGATGTAACTCATCGTCAGGAATGTAGTGATTCCGGCGATTATCTCCGTTCGGACGTTTGTCTTGTGTTCCTTCAGCTTGAATAATTTCTCCACATTGAGCCTCCGTAATGCATTATGTGGTGAAAAATGAAAAAAACGCGACACAATGGTCGCGGGGTTTTCAGGTTGTAGAAACCCGCACGGTGGACCTATGTCTTCCGTCAGGTTTTACTGTCACCCGGATATCAATCCGAGCCTGCATGATGGTTTCTATTATAGCGATTCAATCCGATTAAGTCGAACTGTTACCCCCACAAAACCTCATCTTATCCATTAAGCTTCCGGTAGCAGCCTGAGATTTCGCTGGTCAGATAGATTTCGACAGCTCAGAATAAATATCCGACAAGGATTATGATTCAACTGATAGAAAACAGTATTACTGGATTAGCTCATCGATTATGGCCTCCACGCTGTCAGTTCCAGTAGTGTAGGCACCAATGTTTGAATAGCGACATCTTCCGTCACGATCGAATACCCAGTGCTGCGGGATACCCGATGAATTGGAGTTCCAGTCATTTAACTTGGAAAAATAAACGCCCGTCGGATCGAGAAGCCAGTACGTTGCCTCAAAATTATGGTTGTTTACGAAGTTTATTACTAATGATTCGGACTCCATAAGATTCAGCATAATATGAACGTAATCTTCCGCTTCGTATTTATGGTACATGGCCGTCAGATCCGGCATTTCCATGATGTTATAACCGCTCCATGAAGTCCAGACAGTGATAAATATCACGTTACCATCAGGATTTGCCGCATCCGGGAAACAGAAATCGCGTGGATCAACGGGATCGCCAAAGGCATCGGGAAGGTTTTCTGATGGTATCAATTCCAGGTCATTGATAATCTTGGCTGGATATTGCGTTACCCACTGGTTGCAGCTCATCGAATCCGACTGACCGAACGAATCGATCACTTCGACCGTCAGCTCTGCAACCACCGGATATTCCGGCTGATACCAGACTGTCACGGATGAATCAGGATTACCGAAATACCCATGATCGCTGGACCACTCGAACGTGTGGGTATCACCAGGCGGGATATCATCTTCAAAAACCACCTCAAGCACGACTACCTCACCACCATTGCCACCCTGGCTGGTTGTCCTGTTTCTGATTATCGATGTAATCACCGGTATTTCATTATCCATAACATCCACATGAAGGGGAAAATCAAGCATATCCGACAGGTCTCCCGCATCCGTGACCCTGAGCTGGATGTAGTACGATCCGGGCTCGTCGAACTGCCACGTGGGATTCTGTTCCTCCGATTCCATCGTGAAGCCTTCCGTTGCGGAGTAATCGAAATCCCATTCCCACTTGACGATGGTATCGTCGCCATCGGGGTCGGTCGAAAGATCGGTGAACGCAACCTCTCCCCCGGTGGGAATCTCGTCAAGATCCGCACTCGCATCGGCGACCGGTGGATTGTTAACAGATATCGTGATCTCAAGAGGGTCATCAAGGGTGTCAGTATTACCAACGGAATCCGTGACCTTCAACTGCACAAGGTAGAAACCATCTTCCATATAAGCATGATCCGGATCGGGTTCCGTCGCATCGACCTGGAATCCGTCCAGCCCGTTAAAGGAGAAGTCCCATTCCCACTTGACTATATCATCGTAACCATCGGGATCGCTGGAGTCGTCATAGAAGTGAATTACCTCGGCAATTTTCGTAAAGTATGTATCCGCATGCGCCGCTGCAATCGGCGGTACATTCTGCGCAACGACAACGCTGAGCGGCTCATCGAGCATATCCTGAAGATCGGTGGAGTCGGTGACCCTGAGCTGGACATGGTAGATTCCCGACTCGCTGTACGAATGTACCGGGTTCCTTTCTTCACTCTCTGTGATGAACCCGTCAACCGGATCGTAGGTGAAGTCCCACTCCCATCTCACGATATCGTCAACACCATCCGGGTCCTCCGACTCGTCATGGAAGTACACACTCTCCATGACCTTGATGTAATCATCCTCTACCGATGCCATTGCAACCGGGTCGTGATGTTCCACAACCGAAATCACAAGAGGCTCATCGAGCATATCCCGGAGTCCTGTCGAATCAGTTACCCTTAGCTGTACGCTGTAGATACCAGCCTCCATATACTGGTGAGAAGGCTCGCGCTCTGTACTCATAACGATAAAATCGCCGGGACCATAATCGAAGTCCCACTCCCACAGAACGATATCCTCAACGCCATCGGGATCATCGGACTCATCGAAGAAATTAACCGTTTCTCCGGGAAGAACAATTGTTCTGTCAGCGTATGCGGACGCATGTGGTTCGTTCGAGCCGACAACCCTGATTTCAAGGGGGTCATCGAGCATATCCGACAGACCTTTTTCATCGGTCACCCTGAGCTGTACAAGGTACTCACCCGGTGTATCGTAAATATGGACCGGATTCCTGTCAGAACTCTCGGTATCGAATCCCGAGAACGGGCTGTAATTGAAATCCCATTCCCACTTAACAATGTCGTCCGCCCCTTCAGGATCGGACGAGTCATCGAAAAAGTGTACCGGTTCTCCTGCAAGAACAAGCGACTTGTCTGAATACGCATTTGCATCCGGTGCGAAATCGATCTCGTTTATCGTTACCGCTTTTCCAAGGACATACGGCCCATCCTTAAGACTGGTTATGGTAACCCTGATATGAATCTCCAGGTCCTGTTCAACATCGTTCGCCATGAATAATGTAGAACCTGCCTGCGGGGACATAAGCTGACCCGCGGATGGCGGATCAACCGCCCACTGATAAGTGATGTTCCGGTCGCCTGACGCGTTAACTTCAAACGTTGCGCTCGAACGCTCATCAACACTGTCCGGACCTTCGATTCCCCTGAAAAGAAGTCCCTTTCCCCGGCATCCGGAAAATAAAACGAAAAGGACCAGTACTACTGTCAGAAACCTGAATTGATTAACCTGCATCGCGGTTCCCCCGTTATGGAAGATAAGCTGGATCAATCGAAAATTTTACATTCGATGGATTTTTACTGTTGTATTTGCGGAAAACTACCTGCTGATAATCAGCACGCGGGGAGATACTTACGGTTTAATTATATAGGAATCAGTAAAATACGCAAGATTATCAGCGCAAATCATCCTGTCGCAGCGGCCCCAAGCCCGAAATCCTCTTCAACCTTCGCAAGCTCCTTAATCAGGAATGCGATTAGCTCGTCAAGCTCCCAACCAAGTTCCTCCGCGCCCTGCCTGACCTCGTCGCGGTTGACAGCCCTGCAGAACGCCTTGTCCTTAAGCTTCTTCTTTACACTCTTGACCTTCATTTCCTTAAAAGACTTATCCGGCCTGACAAGAGCGCATCCCACCATGAAACCGGTCAGCTCATCCACTGCGAACAGCACTTTCGCCATAAGCGTATCCCTCGGAACCCCGGTATAGGAAGCGTGACCGAGGATAGCTGTGACAATATCTTCCGGCCATCCACGCTCCCTCAGGATTTTCGATCCCTCGTTAGCATGCTGCGGTACCTCGGGAAACTGCTCGTAGTCGAAATCGTGCATTACCCCAACTATCGCCCACTTCTCCTCGTCCTCGCCGAAATGACGTGCGAGCGCACGCATCGCTTCCTCGACCACCCGTCCATGCTTTACGAGATTCTCGTTTTTCGTGAACTCGCAGAGGGTTTCATATGCTGCGTCGTATGAAGGTATCGGATATTCGGACATTTTTTAATACCTCTTAATTTTATCGATTTCCTATTATAGAAAAAAAACTGACTATTTGCCCGGCTGGTGAGATAATACGCACATTCAGAATGATTGAATACCTCACTTCAGGCTGATAAACTTCCGTAACCGACTTGCCAGGTATCCGCTCTCATGTCCGTCAACAGCGACGAAATAACCCCCTCAGAAAATCATAACTGGAAGAAACGCAGCTTCTGGATCGGGTTTTTATGCTTTTGGCTTGGCGGTCTGGGCCTTGCAGTACTGATTAATATCATAGTCGATCCACTCGATCTCTACGGATCGGACCTTTTCGAACCGTTCATCTTCAACAAGTACCAGGCCAAGCTTGATCTTTTCAGGGAACTGGATTCTCCACCCGAAGCCCTTGTGTTCGGAAGCTCTCGCGCGGGTACAGTCGATCCGGATACGATCGGGGAACTAACGGGTTACAGTACATTCAACTGGGCCTTGCCATCGGTCAAGGCGGAAAGCATTCTCAAATCAATTCAAATCGCACTTGACGAAGATAACGAACGTATCGGGATGATCATAGGGGTTATTGACCCACTTGTGTTCGCCCCCGGAACATGGATGCCCCCGCAGTCACAACTTGTACCCGAGTACAGCGTATCCGATGAACCCGAAAACACACACTGGTCACGTGAAAACCTGAAGAGGCTTCTGACAATAGAGCAGTTCAAAGCATCTCTGACAGTCCTCGGGAGGGAACTCGGGCTGATTTCATCGGGCGAGACAATAGAATACCGTCCGGACGGTTACGCGATTTATCACGAGTGGGAGCGACAGGTCGCGGAAGGGTCATTCAACCTTGAAGAAGTGCTCGATACTCGTGTCCCGGCATATCTTGTTGAGGCCCTTAAACCTGAATCCTTCCGAAACGGATTAGGATCAGAAAGAAAGGAGATCTGGAGAGAGGCTCTTGACCTTTGCATGGAAAATGACATCCGGGTCGTTGTATTCATGCCACCGGTACATCCCCGCCTGTGGGATTATATAGTTGAAGAAGACGCGGATTTCCTCTTCTACGATACCGCGGAGTTCCTTGAACAGACTGTCGGCGAAACCGGGGGGATATTCAGGGACTTCACAAGGATAGACAGCTTCGGTGGGTCCCCCGACCTTTTCTATGATGAAGTTCACCTGAATCCCCGGAATATGAGCATCCTGATCACAGAATTATTCAGTGATTATGAACCGGTACCGGTGGAGGCGGGAAATTAGGAGATGCTGTTTCCAACCTACATATTTGTTTTCCTGTTCGCACCGGTTGCAATCGGCGGATTCTGGCTGATTAAACACAGGACCGCAAGGCTTGCATGGCTTGCGCTGATGAGTTACATCTTCTACGGGTACTGGGAATGGGCGTTCACATCCCTTTTGATTGTCTCGACCATAATCAACTACTTTTCCGGACTGAAACTTGCCCGGATTTCAAATGATCGTGCGCGAAAAGCGTGGTTCTGCCTCGCGATGATCGTGAATCTCGGGATGCTGGGATTTTTCAAGTACTACATGCTCTTCGCGAGGACTATAGATTCGATCTTCGGATGGACGAATGCAGGACAGGGGCTTCCGAACTGGAACATCATCCTCCCGATCGGAATCAGCTTCTTTACCTTCCAGGCGATGAGCTATACGATCGATGTGTATCGAAGGGACATAAAACCCACGAAGGATTTCATCGAATTCGCCGCATACATCGCCCTTTTCCCACAGTTAATTGCCGGTCCGATCGTCCGCTACCGCGAGATCATGGAGACACTGAAGAATCTTCCGAGAAAATTCTCATCGGTAAATCTCAACCTCGGGTTGTTCTACTTCAGCACCGGCCTTATCAGGAAGGTGCTTATAGCCGACCAGATAGCAGCCATCATCGACCCCATGTTCGCTTTGAGCGGCACGCTTCAGCCGCTTGAAGCATGGCTGATGATGATCGGTTACTCATTCCAGCTCTACATGGACTTTTCCGGTTACTCGCTGATGGCAATCGGCCTCGGGCACATGCTTGGGTTTAAATTCCCGCAGAATTTCAATAATCCATACACAGCCGTTTCGATATCAGACTTCTGGCGTCGATGGCACATGACACTGTCGAGATGGCTTCGTGATTACCTTTATATCCCCCTCGGGGGACGTGACAACAGGTACGTGGCACTCGGTGTAACAATGCTGCTTGGGGGATTGTGGCACGGTGCCGAGTGGACCTTCATGGTATGGGGGCTGTATCACGGAATCCTCCTGCAACTTCATCATCATCTTAAACGCTACAGCTGGATCCCGAGGAACGTAATATGGGCCAAGGCGGGAACATTTATTGTAGCCACAGTCGGGTGGGTATTCTTCAGACCTCCGACATTTGCCGAATCGTTCGGGATTCTCGGGAAGATGTTCGACATCCCCGGTCTTTTCGCACAGGTATCGATCAATTACACTCTTGTATTTCTCATACTGGTCGGTTTTGCCTGGGAATATCTTATCCCCAATGAGGTCGTGTACATCAGGGAAAAGAAGGCGAAACCGCTTGTGGCGTGGGCGATTGTCCTCGGCCTGCTCATGGCGCTTTGTGTACTGCATTTCTCGCAGCCGGCACCATTCATCTATTACCAGTTCTGATTTATATGGGATTCAGGTGTTCAGAAATACCTGGTTCGGGCGCATCCCGGCCCTTAACAGTACATCTGTGAAATCTTCTATCATCGCATCGATTCCTGCGAGAAATGCGACAGTTTCCTTCATATTCAGCTCAATTCCGCTGTAATGATCCTGTATATATCCGGTCAGGCCCTTCCAGTACGTACCCTCGTGCGGACGGCTTGCGACGAGAAAAGTCTCGATCTTCGACTCACGCCATCTTTCCCGCTCCTCCCCGAATGCGAACAGGTCGGCGTGACGCTCCCCGTAGAAGAGCCAGACACGCTTCCAGTCGGACCGGTTAAGCATCACATCCTGGATAACCGGACGCATCGCGCATATCGCGACACCGGTCGCGCACAGGATGATATTATGGTTCCTGTTGGCCAGAAGCGGCAGGCCCTCGCCTTTCGGTTCGCTGATTCCGATCTCGTCACCCGGATTCAGCATCGCTACTGAATAGCTTCTTCCCCCCTTGTCCTTTACGAGAAATTCAAAATGGTCCTGTCCGGGTCGATTGGCGATCGTCCCGTGCCATGGTTCAATTTCCGGCAGATGGAATTCGACATACTGTGACGGCCACCTGTGCTCCGCAAGGGCTTGAGGGGGGACTTCAAGCGTCAGGAAGTATTGACCTTCCGTGACCCTGTCGTTTGAAACAACTTTTGCCCTGTGGATGGTTGACACGATGGTGAATATTATCCGCACTGATGGCAGATAGTCAAAAATGCATAAGAAAAAACGGGCTTTGTAAACCCGTAAATTATCGACTAATTCCGATCTGACAACCCGATATCAGTCAAGGATGTACACAAGCACATCTCTTCGACCCCACCGGAGCGCCTCGGAACGTGTATCGAAACACAGATCGATCCGGTTACCCTTGATTGCACCGCCGGTATCGCACGCGAGCGCGTAACCATAGCCTTCAACCCATAACTCGGTTCCGAGTGGGATTACAGTCGGATCTACCGCGGCGACTCCGAATCCCGCGACATGCCCCGTAGCTGTCAGACCGTCCGCATACGGCCAGCATGAGAGGACTCCCGGATCGTACGCGGTCGCGTTCATCTCCATTACGTTTCTGTCGACTCCGCCACGACTGGCAAGCGGCGGCATGGATCTGACACCAACCCGTGCGATGCGCGATTCAGGTTCGGATACAACCCGGCTGCCGATTTCAACAGCCACGGTTTCCTCGCCATTAAGGTAGTAGTGACGGGTAATATCCTCGGCGATGCCCGGCTGTCCGGGATCGATCTCCTCCATACGTCCGCGGGGAAGCTCGGGATCGGGTTCGATCACCAGCTCCGGCTCGATCTCCCTTTCCATGGTTATATCCACAACCTCAACCCGGTCGATCCGGACGTCCATTCCATATTCTATGGGTGTGGACGGATGCGGGTCTATACGGTCCATGGCGCTGACAGAGTAAGCATACTCATCCAGAAGCCCGCAGATTGTCCGTGATGCAGTCATATGCTCAACTGGAGCATGTCCACTGTCAGCCACGTAGACGGGTTTTGCCTGTCTGTAAACGATGTAGAGGCCATTTCTCAATTTTTCATCGGGATCCGGAGAGACGTAATCATATTCACCGATCGTGATTCCTATCTCGTCCAGAAAGCCCTCGACGTCCCCTGAATGGGTTTCATATGGCCCGCCGATGGCTTCCGTTTCCAGGGTAACCTGATAATTATTAATCAGACTGAAATTAGCCCCAAAAAAGACGAAACCCGCCCCGATTAAGGAGGCGGCCACACATAGAGCCGGAATTATGCGTTCCGCTCTAATTATTTTTAACAACTCCGGTAATGGTACAGTGCCCATAATTCTAAAAACTCCGCCCGTAATCTAACCCGAGCCAGCGAGAAGTGATGCCGGAAAATACCATAATTGGCAACACTTGTCAAGGCCATCAGGCCTTTTCGTCGATATTGGTTAAGTACTCAACCAATGCGTCTTCCCAGTGGCGAAGCGGCGTAAAGCCCCTTTCGCTGAAGAAAAGTCCAGAGAGCACGCTGTAGGCCGGACGTGGTGCGGGTCTGCCAAGTTCACTCGTTTTTATCGGTCTGACTGGCGTATCAACCCCGGCTTCCTTGAGAATTTTCACCGCGAAGTCATACCAGGTTGTTTCTCCCTGGTTTGTTACATGATAAGTCCCATAATACGGGGTTTCGATCAGCTCCATGATTGCTTTGGCAAGATCGGACGCGAATGTCGGGCATCCTCTCTGGTCGTTTACGACTGTAAGTTCATCCTTCTCACGGGCCAGCTTGAGCATGATCTTTACAAAATTCCTGCCCTTCTCACCAACAAGCCAGCTTGTGCGGACGATGAAATACCTCCAGAGCATGTTACGGACGAAGTTTTCGCCAAGCAGCTTGGATCGCCCATACCATGACAGCGGCCCGGTCGGATCACATTCCACGTATGGCCGGTTCGCGTTACCGGGAAATACGTAATCTGTCGATACATATACGAAAAGTGAATTAAACTCCTCTGCCGCGATTACAAGGTTCTGGGTACCGATCGCGTTCGACCGTATCGCGGCCTCCGGATCAAGCTCGCACCCATCAACATCGGTCATCGCCGCCGTATGGATAATTATGTCCGGCTGGTGAAGGTAGAAGGTTCCGGCAACCTCCTCCGCGACCGTGATATCCATTTCGTCAAGATCGACACCACAGACTCGGTATCCGGGCTTGAGAAGCTCCATCAGGGCCTGGCCGAGCTGTCCTTTATACCCCGTGACAAGTACTGTTTTACGTGGAGGACCTGAAGGCCTTTCAAGAGGATCGAGGTTGGCGTCGCGCCCGTATGGTAAACCATCGGTATCCCCCGGCAGATTCGGTACGGGTGACTTGGAACTTTCCTTCGGATTCATCTGGCCTCCAGTCGCCTGATGCAGGTTTCGATAATGAAATCAGAATTATAACAAATTCCGTACTAAGGGAATCGGAAGTCAACTGCGTCCCGAGAGGGAATAATAACAGCGAATTTTGTCCCATAAAAGGGGAATCACATGATATCATTATAATAGTTTGGCAGGTTTCCATTAATGCGTACGCTTTACTACATACTGGCAGTCTTACTTTTCATAAGCCTGGGATGCACCGGACAGGCTCCGTTGATGCCCGGCCCGAGCGATATGGCTGGAAGCTATGGGGACGGTGACCAGAGTCTTGAGTTCATCGGCTCCGAGACGGTCACAACTCCCGTTCGTGAGCAGAATCCTCCACCAGTGGGCTACACATGGTTCCCGGATGTGCTCGAACCACACTATATCGTATCGGAAGAACAATTCCTTACAAGCGACAACGGGAACCAGATATGGGTCGAGGTTACACGTCCCGTATGGTCATGTCCGACTTTTCCGTGTCACGCGCTGGTACTTGTAACCGGCGGTATCCAGCCCGGCAGCGTATGGCATGCTCCGTGGCGAAAATGCAGTACCACCCACTGGGCGAAGGCGGGATTTATCTGCCTGATCATCGATTTCCAGGGAAGAGGCCACTCGGAGGGCACAGAGGACTGGAACGGACTGGTTCACAGGCAGGACCTGAAGACAGCCATCAACTACATTAACAGCCGCGATGATATCCTTCCCGGAGGAGTGGGGCTGGTATCAAGCTCATGGGGATGCACCGTCGCAACAGCCACACTTGCAGACCATCCCGAACTCAATGTCCGATTCTATGTTGATCTTGAGGGGGCGCATAACAGGTTCACATCAACACAGTGGAACGATCCATACTGGGTCGATACATGGGACGGGCATACGACCGATGACGATGAATTCTGGGATACGCGAGAGGCGATCACTTACATGCCCTTCGTCACAACGCCATATATCCGCGTGCAGAGCAATGTCGATCACAGTTTCGATTACTTTTACGCCGACCACGCGATCGACATGGTTAACGCTGCAATAAGCGGGGCCAGTCCGTACGCAAGAATGAATAACAACGAGCCTAATGTAATTTTGGAATACGATCTTGCGGACACTTATCTCTACGAGAACATCGATAAAATCGACGAGATACTCTACATGTACGTCGTGCAGGCAAGCATGACCGATTTCGAGTAATGCCAGTCAGGTTGTACATCCTTACCCTCCCCCTGATTATCCTGACAATCATAGGATGTTCAGGTGGCTCGTCTGAAATTCCCGATCCGATTCAGAATCCGCCCGAACCGGAAGATAATGGATTCCCGGTCGTATCGGGCGGCTTCATAGCCCAGCCAGGATTACCGGCTGGCATTGATGATATTGCCGAGGGATCCATAATCTGGACTCCGCATCACGGGGATGATCCGGTTCAGCCATTATGGGAACCCGACACATCTCAGCGATTTGACATCGAAAAAACCGATCTCTTCATCGAAAGCACAAACGGGAATAAAATTCATGTCACTGTTCACCGTCCTGTGATCGCATCTCACGCGACACCATGTCACGGTCTTATTCTCATTCCCGGTGGCATTATGCCCGGAAGCGCATGGCACAACGAGTGGTATCCGGGTAACTCGCTCGCGTGGGCAAGAACCGGGTTTGTGGTCGCGGATTTCGACTGCCAGGGCCGGGGAACATCTGAAGGCGTCGAGGATTACTATGGCCCTGTACACCGTGAGGACCTAAGGGCGGTTATCTTATATATTGCCTCAAGAGACGATGTTCTTCCGGGCGGGATCGGCCTAATGTCATCGTCGTTCGGTAACACCCTCTGTGCGGGTACCCTCGCCGCATACCCGGACCTTCCGGTCAGGTTCTGGGTCGACAAGGAAGGCCAGCAGGACAGGTTCGATGCGACCAAATGGGGTGATGAATGGTTCGTCGATGTTTATGGCGGGCACGATACAGATGACGTTGAATTCTGGTCGGAACGAGAAGCGATAAGGTTTATGCCTAATATTACGGTGCCATACATCAGGCTCCAGACCGACTGCGATCATGTCTTCGATTTCTTCTACGTCGATCATGCCATCAATCTGACAAACGCTGCCACTTCAGGAATGTGCCCGTACACCCGGATGAACGACAATCCCACGAATATGATATTCGAGCTGGAGAACAAACTTGAGTATAGATATGTGTTGGAAGAGGACTATTTCGAAGCGGTATACATGTTCCCAGTACTTGCGAGCACCATGACCTACTAATCGGAATTCCCTTGCCCGATAAGTGTTTTCCTCACATAGACCGAGAAAATTCTGAGCGTGTAAACCTCCACAAATTCATTATCGAGCAGGTTACTCACATACTCCCCGAGTTCAGGGCGTTGATTTTCAAAAACCCGGAACCATTTCTCATACCATGGAGTTAACAGAATCACATCGGGAGTGCGTCCCGTATAGTATCCGAGTGTGGGATCATCGATGAAATTCTCGTCGAATCCAAGCTCGAACGCATACTCCGCGGATGCCATCACCGTCCTGCCGTCGCTGTCGTACGGCTCCATCGCCTGCGCGACCTGAAGGTAGATATTTTTGTAGTCGTTATCGACAATTCGACGGTATTCGGTTCCAAGGTTGATCCCGAAGAAAATAACAACGACAAGAACAACCGCGACTTTCCATGTCAGGGTTCTGTTCCAGACAGATGAAAGCGCTATCGCGAGAAGCATCGCGTAGAACGGAAGCACGTGAAGGAGGTAAAAATTCGATTTCTCCTGAATCAGAAGTGACTGCGTGATGAAATAAAATCCGAGCAGAACAAGAAGGACGGGTTCCCCGCTTTTATCTTTGCTTCTAAGCCTTGTCAGGGAAACTACCACACCCACGATGTATATAAGGAGCGCGATAATCTTAAACTTGGCAACAAGGCTTCCCCCTGAAACGAAACCATAGGCTGTAAGATACCTTTTCTGAATCTCCATCCAGAACGCATGGAATATCGATGGAGATGTGACTGTCTTCCTCGAAACATGGCCGAGAAACTGGTCATGGAACGCCTGCGGGTCCTGCATGATGTAAATGCCCCATCCAAGCCCACCGATTACGTATGGGATTAATGCGATCAGGACATGCCGAATTCGTATCCGCTTCAGGTCCATCCACAGATTGAGGAGTATCATCGCGCCAAACGGGACTATCCCGTGCGCGTGAGTAAGTCCGGCACCTACAATACATGTGTGCCCTATTAGCATTGCTAGGTTCAGGTTTCTTTCACGCATGCGGATGTAGGTCGCGAATCCGGTCAGCGCAAGTGCGACGCACATCATGTCCATGCGGCCGTCGGCGGCTGAATTAATAAAAGTAAAGTCAAACGCCATTATTCCGACCGCAAGGACCGATGCCGTGCGGTTTCGTGACAGGCCAAGGACAATGTTATAAATAGCGATGAGCGCGACGATTCCCCACAGCGCTGAACTTATCCGCATCGACATCAGGCTGAACCCGAAAATCGCGTACCATATCGCCTGGAAAAGAAAGTGGAGAGGTGGCTGCCAGTAGGTGTACTGGTCCATGCGGGTCCACATCGTCCCCTCGACTTCCTTCACCGATATCCCCATTTGACCGGTTTCGAGAAGCGTCATCGCGGATGATGAGAACCATGCCTCGTCATCGGAAGGGTATTTCGTAAGGCCAAACAGAACAGCTACCAGAAGGTAGGTAATAAAAATAGCTGCCAGCACAAACATTGTTTTCCTGGCATCTATCCCAATGAATTTTTGTTGGGTTTCCTGCATCGCTGATTTAGAAAAAAAGCCATGATCTACATGGCAGCCTGGTCTTAATATATCAAACAGAAAGGCATGATTAACGGTCGACTTCACCCAGCACGATGTCGACGCTTCCGAGGATCGCGACGAAGTCGGCAATAAGCGCTCCGGTTCCTATATAACCAATACTGTTCAGGTTCACAAAGCTCGGAGCACGGACCTGCACCCGATATGGAGTATCGGAACCATCGGACACTATGTAGACTCCAAGCTCTCCCCTCGGGCTTTCGACCGCAGAATAAACTTCACCCGGCGGTGGCTTAATAACTCTCGGGAGATCCGGAGCGATCACTTCGCCGGGAGGTTCTTCCTCAAGCATATCGAGCGCCTGACGTATGATTTTAATCGACTCGTACATCTCGTTGAGACGAATCTCATAACGACCGAGGCAGTCGCAACTGTCGTCATACTGTACATTGAAATCGAATTCGTCGTAAAGTGAGTACGGATCGGTTCTTCGGATATCGAACGGCACTCCCGACGCCCTGAGGTACGGGCCTGTTGCCCCGTAATTAATTGCGTCCTCCCTGGAGAAATAACCTATTCCATCAACACGCATTTTGAAAATCTCGTTACCGCTTAGTAGGTCCTCGTACTCGTTGATGAATTTAGGAAGCTCATCCATAAGCTTCTTCGTCGCCTCATGCATATCTTCGTTCCAGTCACGCATCACGCCGCCGATGCGGATGAAATGGTACGTAAGGCGTGCGCCGGACATCTTCTCGAAGATATCGACTACTTTCTCGCGGTCGCGAAGCGTGTAGAAAAGCATCGTCATCGCGCCGAGGTCGAGTGCGAACGCCGCAAGCCAGAACATGTGGCTCGCGAGACGCTGAAGTTCGAGTGCGACAACCCTGATAAGGTCCGCGCGACGCGGAACGGTGATGCCCATCAGTTTTTCGACCGCGAGGCTGTAGGCCATGTTGTTGGCCATCGAGGAAAGGTAGTCCCACCGATCGGTATAGGGAACCACCTGCGGGTACTTCAGGGATTCCGCCTTCTTTGAGAAACATCGATGGAGGTAACCGAAGTATGGTATAGCCTCCTGGACGATCTCGCCATTCATCCTGATAAGGACCCTCAGAACGCCGTGCGTGGACGGGTGGTGCGGGCCCATGTTCAGCCAGAAATCGTCGGTATCGACGTGCGGCTTTCCCTTAAGCTCTGCAGGTGTCAGTGTAAACGCCATGACTTATAAAGATACCCTCAAGTGTCTGCTCAATCAACTCGATCAAAATAAAAGCGAATAAGGAATAATAACGCAGGTAGAGATATATGCAAAGCACTTCCGGTTGTTAATGTTCACTTGAAATACCAGTAGAACATCGCGGTTCCCCAGTAATTTTCACCGAAATACCCGCATTTGCCCTCGATTCCTGACTGGCTTGAAAAATCCCAGCCGATAACAACGAACGGTCCCGCGGGCCAGTCAGTAAGATCATCCTCGAGCACGAACGCACCAACGCCCGCTCCCGCGAAGATACCGTAGTCCTGGAAATCCGGTCGCTGGAATTCCTCGATCCATGCCGCCCATAAAAATCCGAAGTTATTGTCACCCTCGCCGCCACGGTCCTCGCTCATGCAGAAATCGATTCCGTACTCCCACCTGTGCTCCCGGAGCTTGAACCCGATCGCGATAAGCTCATCGGCCTCATTTTCGGTTCCCTGGTTGATTCCCGCACCGATCGCAAAGTTATCGGGCATGCTGAAATCAAATGCACCCGCAGGAGTTGCCAAAATGAAAAATAAAATTACAAGGGACGGAACAAGCCATGCAGCCTTAAAACGCATCATCTATCCTCCGGATAATCTATGAAATATTCCTTCAATCAGAAATGGTAATACACCATGAAGGAGTACAGCGAGGGATCGAAATATCCCCACTTGAACTCCATGCCCCATTTATTTCCTTCCCAGCCCATCGCTGCGACAAATCCGAAATTGTCCTCGAAGGCGTTCTCCTCGATAAGGCTCCCGATACCGGCGCCCATCCACGGGGTGTTGTTTTCTTCCTCGTACACATTCATACGGTATAGAAGCCACAGAAGCCCGAGCTGATCTATATGGTCCTCTGTGTCGTTATCCAGGTAGGCTTCCCCGCCGATTTCAAGCCATGTGTCCCAGTATTTCAGGCTGATACCTATCGGGGCTACATCATTGTCCCCGAATCCACCACCAAGTCCGATCGATGCATGACCGTCGAAATCGAGACCGAGATCCCAGTCAAATGCATAGGCAGGCGATGCGGCTGTCAGGAGTAATATCACAAGCGGAATAAATAGTGCCTTTCTCAACGATTACACCTTCTTTTACCTTGATGATTCAAAAAAAGTTTTACCGGTTCAGGGGAAACCCGGCCCCTTGGCAGTCCGCATTGTAACCGATTAATCGGATTAAATCACCAGTAAAAACGAGCGGGATAACTAAAAGGCCGGTTAATGACCGGCCGTGTAAACCTTTTCAGACAAAGCATCAACTGTATCCGGCATTTAATGCCGGAAATGAAAACAGTTCCGAGGCGATCGGAACTACTCGAAGTGGTAGTAGGCCACGACAGAGAATACTGACGGATCGAAATAGGCCCACTTGAGCTCTAGACCCCAGATATCAGCGTCCCAGCCAACGATTCCGACGGGACCGAACTGGTTCTCGTAACCTGACCACTCCTCGAAGATGCCCGCAGCACCTATTCCTACGTAGGTGGCGCTTTCTTCCTGTACGTCCAGGTCGTACCTGTAGGCAATCCATGCCATTCCGATCTGGTCGTACTCATCTTCTTCGTCGCCGGTCCAGTACATCTCGGCGCCAACCTCCCACATTGGATCCCAGTACTTACCACTGAGAATCCACTGCCCGGGGTCAACGTCGTCACCGAAACCGGCACCGAGTCCGAGGGAGAATGTCCCGTACTCCAGGTAGTCATCTCCCTGCGCAAAAGCCGGGGCTGCTACCAGGAGAAAGACTGCGGCAACGAGTACTAGCAATACTTTGCGCATGTTGTCGGTTCTCCTCCTTGACATTTTTGTCACGGACCGCTTATTAATTCGGCCCGTACTCTTTTAATATCCTTTAATTAAACCGAATTAATTCGGTAAAATCCAATTTTTACACGTAAACTTCACGCTGCAGGGGCTTCAGCCTACCTTTTATAATTTGGCGGCACATCCGTATCCGGGTTGAATTCCAGCCCCGCTTCTTCTTTCAGAGCTTTAATCTGGCCTTCATCCAGGTACGCGTTTATCGCCTGCATGTCTTCCCATCGTCCCATAAGCGGATAATCCTTCCTTAACGGATGCCCCCTGAACTCCTCGTCAAGAAGGATTCTCCTGAGGTCCGGATGTCCATCGAATCCGACACCAAGAAGATCGTAAACCTCGCGCTCCTGAAAATCTGCGCTTCGCCAGATCTCCATTAGCGTTTCCGTCTTTGGTTCGATACGATCTTCAATAACCACAACAAGCGCGATTCTCTCAAATTCAAGATCGAATCCATCACCGGGAACAGGAAGATGCGCAAGGTTGTAAACAACCTCGAACCTGTCGACCTTGTCGATGCCGGTAACGGACCTGCAGTAATTCAGCGGGAGAATCGCATTGCTGTTGAGATATTTCGCAACCTCAACCACCGTGTCGGGTTTAGTCAGAAGGGCAGGTTCATCGGCCATGCGACCATCAAGTCGCACAACGTCCGGGAAGCGCTCCATGACCTTCTCAAGAAGCACCTCGACCTTCTCGCTCCACTTTCGCCCGCCTTCGGGTTCCTGAGGTTCTTTCGGTGGAGCCGGTGGTTTTGATTTCCTGCCCATAGTTATTAAATATCAGGCCTTCTTTTTGGCCAGTGTTTCCTTATCGATCATCCTCTGGAGCTTGAGAAAACCGTCCAGAAGAGCTTCGGGTCTTGGTGGACAACCCGGCACGTAAATGTCCACCGGGATTACAAGGTCCACGCCGTTGACCACGTTGTAAGTATTGACATAAGGGCCCCCGGAAATTGCGCAGGAACCCATGGCGATAACCTTCTTGTGCGCGGGCATCTGTTCGTACAAAAGCTTTACCCTGGAAGCCATTTTCTGATTGACCGTTCCGGACACGATCATCAGGTCGGCCTGCCTCGGTGTCGGACGGAAAACTTCCGCGCCAAACCGGGAGAGATCGAACCGGGATGTCTGCACAACGATCATCTCAATCGCGCAGCATGCGATTCCGAAGGTCAGCGGCCACAGGCTTGAACGTTTCGACCAGTTAACAACAGCATCGATGGTCGTCAGTACTACGTTCGAATTATATTCTTTATCAAGAAGGCCCATTTTTTTTATTTATTCTTCTTCAGCAACAAGCCATTCCGGGGGATCATCCGGAAGGTTGAAAGATGCCTGCAGCACATTCACTCCATCCGGTATTTCTTCTGATCCGTATACCTTTATCCCTTTTTCAAGGAATACAGATTTCCAGAATTCCGCCACCTTCTCCTGCGGAAACTCGTAAGCATCGACAGGATAAAGGTGATGAGAGATAACCAGGTTTTTAATATCAGTCCAAAGCAGAATGGAAGCGTTGTCCACGTCCACCCGTTTCCTCCTTGAAAACAGCCCCCTAGTCCCACGAGAGAAAGCCCTTGCGCCACGCGTAAAGCCATACGATGACCAGAAGGGCGATAAAGAACATCATCTCTCCGAAAATCGCGAATCCGAAATTATGCGCCTCGGGAATTCCCATCGTCGCCTCGGCATAGCTGTACTTCGGCTTCATTCCCATAAATGCGACAGCCCACGGATAAAAGAACGCGATTTCAACATCGAAGAGAAGGAACAGGAGGGCGTAAAAATAATACCTGAGATTAAACTTGATCCATGCCGGACCGATCGGAGTTTCCGCGCACTCGTAAGTGTTGTACTTCAGCTCGGTAGGCTGCCTGTAACGGATCAGCCACGCGACACCGAGTCCAACAAGGGCGAATGCCAGTGTCCCGACTCCAAAAAAGAGTGCCCACGAGAAGTCCATATAGGATGGTGGATCGTATGTAACCGGCATAGCAAGCTCACGCCTGTATCTAAATTAATACAGGTCCTCTGGATTGACGTAGTTTAGATTGGGACGTGCTGAAAATCAACCATAATATGAGATGAGTGTTATCCCGTTAACTCACTTAATAATTTTTAATAGCCGATCCCCTCAACAAATGCCCGTGATTGCCGAAAAAAGAACAGGGACCCGTCACAGCCTGAATGGGGATATTTTCCCGTACAGCCGGCGGGCTTTAGAACCTTAAAGGGTTAGCTGCTTTGGCTGAAAACGAAAGAGAATTCAATGTAACCGATTTCCTGCGGTTGTTCATTATCCGCTGGCCGATCGTGCTCGCGTGTACCGCTCTCCTCGCCCTGGTCCTGGCATTTTCGGCTCTTGCCGGTGATGGAGTATACGAGGCGAACGGTACTATCCAGATTCCCGAGCGCGGGGGCGGTCTCGGGCTTGTCGGAGAATTTTTCACGATCGGATCGGGCGGAGCCCAGATCACGAGCGAACTGGAGATCATAAGCTCACGCACTATCGCGCTATCCATTATCGACCAGCTTGATCTTGATATCAGGATCACGGATGTCACCTACGGCAGCCCATTCACGAAAGCATTCGGCTACCTGACATCCGACGGGCGGCAGAGAGGACTCCGCCAGATCAGGATAAGCGATGCGGAATTCTCGTCGGCTGTAATAGATAATTCCTACGTACTGGAATATACGGATGATTCCGGCTCATTCAGCCTTACCGGACCGTCCGGCAATCTTGGTTCAGGCAGGCTGGGCGAACCGTTCGAATCCGAAGAAATCTCATTCACCGTGACCTCCATGAAGGGTGATACGGGTACACGATTCGAACTGAAGCCGAAATCACTGCACGATTCCCTGGTGTCCTACAATGAAACATTCCGCGCATCCTCGCTTGGCGGCGCCACGCGTACGAATCTCATATCCGTAACCTACAGGTCGAATAATCCCGACCTTGCGAGCGACGTTATCAACGCCGTCATCGGCGAATATGAAAGGATCAACCGCGAATGGATGGTGTCACAGGGAAGCGTCCAGACTGAAATCATACAGGAACACCTCGCGGATGCCACCGAAGACCTCGAGGACGCGCAGAATGCGTATCTCGCCTACAAGGCAGAACACGGGATAGTAATGCTTCCGGAGGAAGCATCCATTACGGTCCGTGACCTTGCATCCCGCGAAGCTGAGAAAGTCGATGTCGACCTCAGGCTCTCGCTTTTCCGTAGTATTTACAACGATCTTGCATCATCTCTGAACTCGGATACATTCTCTGTGCCCCCCGCCCTGACAGGCGATCAGATCATCCAGCAGCTTGCGGGTGAGCATGCAAGGCTCATGGTCGAACTTGAGAACCTTCTTCTCGACTACACCGAAAATCATCCGAACGTAATTTCCAAGCGCGAATCGATCAGGCAGGTTCGGCAGAATATACTCGATGCGGTCTCGTCCACGATTGAGGGTCTGCAGGAGCAGAGATCCGACATCATGGGCGTTATAAGCGGAATCGAAGAGGACCTCTATAACATCCCCGGTGTTGAGAGTGAACTTCTTGAGCTTCAGCGCGGACTCGATGTTGCAGATCAGGCGTACAGGACCCTCACGCGTCGGCTCGAGGAAGCGCGCCTTGTCGAGGGAAGCTACAATGTCGGTAACAGGGTTGTTGATTACGCGATTCCCCCTGCAAAACCAACCGCGCCAAGCATCAGGAGAAACGGTGCACTCGGACTCGGACTGGGTTTGTTCCTTGGTTTACTGCTTGCTTTTCTGTTCGAAGCTTTCGACAGGCGAGTTGTACGTTCGGACCAGGTCGAGAGGGTAACGGGTAATATCCCGGTAGTACGAGTCACGGGTCCCGATGATAAAAACGGAATAAAAAAAGCTGCAGGTCTGCTTGCGTACATTGTGACGAGAGCTGAAGATCCCGGAGTTTCAGTTCTCGTACCGGGAGTTGACAGCGCCCGGTTAAGAGCCACCATTGAAAATATTTCATTAATGCTATCAGAGGGAATATCTCCGATGCTTCTGGTGGATGCATCACCCTCCGGCAGAGAAGAGAATTTCTTCGGGCTTGAAAGTGGCGACGGGATATCCGGGATGGCCTCCGGCGTTTCAGTAGAACCAGCGGTTCACCCGGACGGGAGGATCAGGCTCATTACCCCTGGCAGCAGTCCATCGGGAACGCATATCGCAAACACGAGCGTCAGGAACAGAATTAATACTCTTTCAGAAGAAATGGGGATCAGTATCTATTATGCTCCCGGAATTGCAGGTGAACCCTCTCTTATGGGATGGTCAAAGCTGTCCGGAAGCACAGTCATGGTAATTCAGAGGGCGTCTGACAGGATCGACCAGCTGAAGGAAATTGTGAAGGCCATGAGTTCAGATGATATGCCAGTCAACGCTGTCATACTTCTGGATTAAAGAAAAAACCAGGTACAACAGAAATGACCGGTACAGCCCGCAGAATACTGATTATATTCCTGGCTGCGTTTATCGCGGCCATGACCTGTCCCGCAATGGGACAGGAGGCCGCTGAACCTGCAAGCCAGGGTCCATCAGCAGAAAGTTTTACGGGATTCGACGAGGATGCGAGCCTGTTCGTCGGGTATTACAGGCTGAACCCGGGAGACTCGGTACTGGTCGAGATAATCTCGTCATCGGTTCGATCGTACCAGGCAATGATCGACGACGAAGGCTACATTGCGTTACCGGTACTTGGACGCATTTCCGTCGCGGATATGACACTCACAGAAGCCCGCGAAGAAATACAGCGCCTGACGGATGAGTACTACGTAAATGCATGGGCGACCATCCGGATCGTCCAGCTTGGAAAGGTCAAATTCTACGTCTATGGTGATGTCGATGTACCGGGGTTCTACACGGCCACAGGTGCGACGACGTTCTTTGATTTTCTCCAGAGATGGGAACTGGCATCATCCGCGGAGCATCGCAGGATTGTACATGTGCGTGGTGTGCCGCTTAACGCACTTCCGGAGCCAAGAAACCTTTTCGATGAGTATGACATTCCAATGAACGCGCTTGTCGAGGAATCTCTCGAATACTACGATCGATGTGAACCGGAAAAAATCGACCCGCTCGTCACGATCGTCGACCCGCTTGAATTCTCGCTCGAAGGACTTATCGAACAACGGAATTTTTATCTCGAATACGGTGACGTGATCTATGTACCGGACCCGGCGGTTGTGACCGAAATGAGGGGATTCAGGCGTCCCGGCATCTACGAGGTACTCCCCGGTGAAACATGGTCGGACCTGATAGCGTATGCGGGCCAGCCCGGTCTGAACTCTGACATTTCCAGCATGCTTCTCGAACGATACAGCGAATCGGGTGAGCTGGAGCAGATTTACTACAACCTTAACCTGCTCGATGAAGGTCAGCTTAACCGTATCCCGCTCCAGAACCGTGACCGCCTCAGAGTTTCGACCACGGTAACCAGCGTGTTCGTGCTGGGTGAAGTGGGTGAATCCGGGTCGTTTAACTATACTCCCTCACTTGGCCCACTCGACTACATCGCCCTCGCGGGTGGTGCAACACCCGATGCGCACCTGAGGTTCGTATCGCTCGTAAGGCCACCGAGGGATCCGTCCGCACCTCTTGAAACCAGCGAAGTGTTCCAGGTTGACCTTGTTGAAACAATCAACGCAGGCGCTGCTTCGTCGAGAGTCGCAGTTCAGCCCGGGGATATTATCTACGTTCCGGACAGAGGCGAGGAGTTTAACTTCGGCGATGTGCTGAGCAGTGTCGGAGTGGTAATCAACGCGATACGTCTTTTTGATTAGTCGATGACCCGCGCAGACAATAATAGCCATATGCAGCCGAAGGGACGCACAATGTTGCGTCCCGATCTTTTAATTTGCGACATTTCGTACATGCTGGAAAGCGTGCCGCACTCCCGGTATAATTCAAAACCTGATTTTGAGGTGACAACTATATGAAAAGCATTTGTGTGCTTGGACTTGGGTACATTGGACTACCGACCGCGAGCCTGTTCGCGGCGCATGGTCATAAAGTCGTTGGTGTGGACACGATCGAGAGTGTCGTCGACACAATCAACCGGGGCGAGATTCATATCGAGGAACCCGGTCTGAAAACACTCGCAAAATCCGCTGTCGGGTCGAAAAACCTGCATGCGTCGACCTCGCCGGAAGCGTGCGATGTCTACATGATCTGCGTCCCGACACCCATCACTCCCGAAAAGGGCTGCGATCTTTCATTCGTCGTGAAAGCGACGAAAAGTATTATTCCCCTTTTGAAAAAAGGTGACCTTGTTATACTCGAATCGACCTCCCCTCCCGGCACATGTCGTGATGTAATAGCTCCAATGATAGAGGAAGCCGGGTACAAAGTCGGTGTCGATGTTCATCTCGCACACTGTCCGGAAAGGGTGCTGCCCGGGAAGATTCTCAAGGAACTTATCGAGAACGCTAGAATAATAGGCGGCATGACACCGGAGTCCGCAAAGATAACGAAGGATCTGTATACGGATATCGTTGAGGGACCGATCTACCTGACCGACTGCACGACGGCCGAGCTCGCAAAGATAATGGAGAACACTTATCGCGACGTGAACATCGCGCTTGCGAACGAACTCGGGCATATCTGCATGGAGCTTGGTATCTCGGCATGGGAAGTTATCGAGCTTGCGAATAAACATCCAAGGGTAGACCTGCACCTTCCCGGACCGGGTGTCGGTGGGCACTGCATTTCCGTCGATCCATGGTTTCTTGTCGAAAAGTTCGGAGAGAAAACCAGGATCATCAATCTTGCACGTCAAATCAACGACGGCCAGCCGAAATTCGTGGCGCAATATGCTCTCGACCTGTTAAGTCAGAAGCAGATAGACAAGCCTGTAATTACGATCCTCGGTGTTACATACAAGGGAAATGTCGATGACACCCGTGAATCCCCGGCTATACGTATCATTGAACTGCTTCGCGACAGGGTCGATCTCAGGGTGAACGATCCTCATGTAATAAACGGATTCATGCACGAGCTTACGAACATCGACGATGCTGTTAACGGTTCCGACATGCTGATTCTCGTGACCGATCACAACGATTTCAAATATCTTGCGCCCGGGGAGTTCGCAAAGAAGATGCGGACGCGCATTCTGCTGGACACGAGGAATTTTCTCGATGCAGGCCTGTACCGGAAGGCCGGTTTCGAGGTCCACACTGTCGCGTCCGGTCAGACTGATGTAAAACAGCCTGTCTCGTAAATAAACAGGGATTGCCACTAACATGAAACAGCTACTAATCCGCAAGGGACAGATAGAAATCCAGGACGTCGCACCACCCGTCGTTCAGCCGGGATACGTACTTATCCGAACAATCTCAAGCTGCATTTCGGCGGGTACGGAGATGGCCACGGTGTCCTCGTCGGGTGAGAGTCTTGTCGACAAGGCCCGGCGCAAGCCCGAACTGATCAAGCGCGGCTTCGACATGCTGATGACACAGGGTTTTTCGAGAACGCTTGAGACCGTTCGCGGGAAACTCGATGCAGGCAGTCCCTCCGGGTATTCGCTTTCGGGGAAAGTAATCGAGGTCGGAGAGGGAATCAGCGATCTTAAGCCCGGGATGAGGGTAGCAGCGGCGGGAGCCGCTTACGCGAATCACGCGGAAGTTGTGTCGGTGCCGAGAAACCTCGTTGTTCCGATCCCGGATCCGGTTTCATTTAATGATGCGGCAAGCGTAACGCTTGGCGCAATCGCGATGCAGGGAGTCAGGCGGGCGATGCCCACGCTTGGAGAAACCGCCGCCGTTATTGGACTCGGACTTCTCGGGCAGATCACAATCCAGTTATTGAAGGCCGCCGGGGTAAGGACTATCGGTTTCGACCTCGACCCCGTTCGCGTGTCGCAGGGTAAGGATATCGGCGCAGACATTACGGTAAACGCCGGTATGGCCGACCCGGTCGGTGAAGCGGTCAGCTTCTCCGGAGGCGATGGGGTAGATTTTGTAATTATCACCGCTGCAACGCGTGCAAACACCCCTGTTAACCAGGCTATGGAGATGTGCCGGAAAAAGGGACGCGTGGTTATCGTTGGTGATATTGGACTTTCGCTAGATCGAAATAAGCTCTACCCGAAGGAACTGGATGTTTTCATCTCCACCTCGTACGGTCCCGGTCGGTATGACCCGGCGTACGAGGAGGACGGGCACGATTATCCCGCGGGATACGTCAGGTGGACAGAGAACCGCAACATGATCGAGTACCTGAATCTTGTCGCAGAGGGCAGGATGAAGGTGAAACCGTTAATCAGCGCTTCCTATCCGCTCGAAGAAGCAGAGAAAGCGTACGCGGCGCTTGCGGAAGAGGAGGAACGCCCGCTTCTCGTAGTCCTGACCTATCCCGAAGAACCCGCAGAGAATTTTCTAAAGAGAACCATCGTTATCGACTCCGATCCCGCGCCGAAACATGAGGGCGTTCTGGATGTCGCGATTATAGGCGCCGGGAACTTCGCGACTGCGGTTCACCTTCCGAACATGCTCGCGATGACCGACCGCTACCGCATCCACACGATATGCGACATTCACGGTCCGACGGCGCTTCAGGCAGCTACAAGATTCAAGGCGGTCAAGCATACATCGGACTACGAGGAGGTCTGCGGCGATCCGGACATCGATCTCGTGATTATCTGCACACGTCATGACCTGCACGCCCCCATCGCGACCCGTGCGATCGACAACGGCAAGTTCGTGTTCTGTGAAAAACCCATGGGTGTAAATCGCGACGAGACACTTGTCCTCGCGAAACATATAAAGGATAGAAAAACACCATACCTTGTCGGATTCAATCGAAGGTTCAGCCCTGCCGCGACGAGGATCAGGAATGAAATCGAAAATCGCAGCCATCCTGTTCTGATCGTCTACACGATCAACGCGGGATTCCTTCCCGAAGACCACTGGACCCATGGCGCTGCCGGGGGCGGACGTATAGTCGGCGAGGGATGCCACATGATCGACGTCTGCACATACCTTGCGGGATCGACGCTCGCGGACATAAAAGCGACCTCTATTCGTCCCGGAAACCATAAATATTTCGCGCACGACAATGTGCAGCTCAGCCTGACATACGAAAACGGCTCAATCGCGCATGTCACCTACACCGCACTTGGATCACCATCACATCCGAAGGAACGGATCGAGGTTTACGCGGGCGGAACGGTATACACGATCGACGACTACAAACGGCTTGTCATTGCGGGTAAATCCGAGCAGGTTGTGGATTACAGGGGAGTCGAGAAGGGTCATAAGGAAGAGCTTGTCCGGTTATCAGACTGGCTCAGGGGAGAAGCCGATCCACCGATTGAGCTTGCATGCCAGCTTGAAACGACACTCGCGACGTTCACAGCGTACGAACAACTCGGGATCAGTCCGTCCGGATGACAGGCCTGATCTTTCCTCTTGCGAGTGACGCGAATATCCCGACAACACACAGCGCTGCAAAAATCACAAACGCGGTCTTCATGCTTACCATGAATTTGTCATGAATATCCGGAGTGATCTCCACTTTTCCGATGATGAGCGAGAACACGAGCATCGCGATTCCCATACTGAGCATCTGCCCAACCATCCGCATCGTGGCAAGAGTGGCGGACGCGACACCGTAGTAACGTTTCTCGACCGAACTCATGATGGCGTTCGTGTTCGGGGATGAAAAAAGGGCATAGCCAAGTCCGAAGACAAGCAGGATGATTACGATCAGCCAGATTGGTGTAAGTTCGGTAACGAAAACAAGTGCGGACAGACCGGCTGCAAGTATCGCCATACCGACGGACGCGACAACCTGCGGCTCGATTCGGTCGGACAACTTTCCCGCAAACGGCGAGAAAACAGTCATCATCACGGGCTGCGCGATCAATATTAATCCCGCGTACTGCGGATTGAACCCGCGCACGTCCTGAAGGTAGAGACTCATCAAAAAAGTTACGCCAAACGTGGCGCTGTAGTTTAAAAGGGCTGCAAGATTGGAAAATCCGAACGTAAGGTTCCCTTTGAAAAGTTTTATATCCAGAACGGGCGTACGTATCCGAAGCTCCAGGGCGATAAAAATAAATATCCCCACCAGTCCCGCGATCAAAAGCCAGAGTCCGGTTGGTGCAGGAAGTACGGAAAGACCGTAAATAATTGCAGCCAGGGAGATTCCATATATAACCGATCCGCCAAGATCGAAAGAATCGCCACGGGATTCGGCCCACTCGCCTTTCAGCATTGCCATAACAACGACGAGTGTAATAAGGCCAAGCAGAACATTGGCGAGGAAAATACTTCGCCACCCGAGCTGATCGGTCATTACGCCACCAAGGAAAGGACCTATCGTAAGCCCGAAATAAACGGATGCAACGCTTATACCGAGAACCTTCCCCCTCTCCCCGACCGGGTACACGGATGTGAGGATCGCGATGCCTGTGCTGAAGATCATAGCGCTGCCAATCGACTGGATAATCCTGTAAAGGATCAGGCTGAATGACCCGGTCGCGAGTCCGCAGAGGAGAGAGCCGATCGAGTAGACCGCAAAGCCCCATGTGAAAATTTTCTTACGCCCAATTATATCTGAGAGTTTTCCCGCCGGTACCAGGAATACCGCTGCTCCAAGAAGATAGGAGGTCGCGACCCACCCGATAAGTATCGCGTCCATGCTGAACTCGTCGCCGATGGACGGCAGGGCGATATTGATGGAAGATCCCATGAACGGGGTAATAAAGGATGCCATGACGGCAGCTATCAAAGCTGCCCTTTTCGTCGAATTATCGCATTGATCGCTCTGCATTAATGGAAACTGCTCCGTGTTAATAAATCCCCCTACTCTGCAGCCAGGCTGTTCAGGTACCAGATTATCGCAAGAGCGATGGTCAGTAACACGGTCCAGATAATAATCGCCCTGGTGATGGCTCTCCGGGCTTTTTTCTTTTCCCACCAGTGGCGCGGTTCGACACCCTGAAAAAGGAAAGTGATGACACCGGCAAGGTTCACGCATATTACATTCACAAAAAACAGCAATATTGATTCAAACGCCAGGCTCCAGTATCCCGCTCCCGCGAGAAGTCCCGCCGCACTCAGAACCGGTACAAGCGCCACCGCCACCATTACCCCTATAAGCGTCGCAGGCACACCGGTCGTGAACGCAAGCGCCCCCATGCTTCCCGCAGCCATCGCAATTATTATGTTACCGATGCTTATCTCAGTCCGGGATGCAATTTCAACACCTGCCGGGTCAACGTTAAAAATCAGTCCCAGAATAAATGAGATGACTGCGACTCCCAGAAATCCTGTCAGGCCGACCTTAAGCGAACGAATCGTAAGGGAAACATCTCCAAGGGTTGCAGCCAGAGCAAGTGCTACATTTGGTGTGAGCATCGGCGCGATAACCATCGCCCCGATTATCACCGCGACATCATTTCGTATCAGGCCAACCGACGCAACCACTGCTGCAAGGATTATCGTCAATAGATATACCCAGGAGACATTCAGACCTTCGGTCACATCGTTATATATCTCCTCCAGGCTGACTCTTCTCTTTTTTCCCGGTTTCTTGGCCTCGGATTCCGACACTTGCTCCTCAGGTTGCTTCTCTTCCTCCTTCGGAAGAGGCAGGGTAGCCACGACATCCAGGAGCATCATTCTGACGCTATCGTAATAGGCGAATTTACTGCCTATTACATCAGAAATTTCTTCAGTCTGTTCGGGAGTTGCCAGGATCCGTACTACAGACACCTCATCCTCATGCTGTGTTTTCCATATGCCGATATTATCAAGGTCACTCACCAGTTCCATGAGCGGCTCGACCTTATCGGCAGGAATCATTAATTCCATTAGTCTGTAAGACATAGTAACCCTTCCTCGTACCATGATTATATGGACTTCGGGATAACTATGGCAAATTTTATATGGTTACAGCAGCGGATTTTATCTGCCCTTTCTTGAAACAATTTTCACACGCCCGTATGATGTGCCGGTCAATGTGTGGAATTGCCGGAATACTTAATTACACAGGGCAGCGATTCGATATCCGCGAATACGACCTCGAACGAATGGCGGATTCGATCCGTCACCGGGGACCTGACGGCCATGGAATCTGGAGTAGCCCCGACGGACGAGTTGGTTTCGCCCATACACGTCTTTCGATAATCGACCTGAGCTTAGCCGGCGCCCAGCCGATGAGCTCCCCCTGCCGCAGGTATCACATAATTTACAATGGCGAAACCTATAATCACGAGGATTTAAGGAAGGAACTTTCACAGCTCGGGCACGAGTTCAGGGGAAGAGCGGACTCGGAAACAGTCCTGCATGCATTCATGGAGTGGGGTATCAAGTCGATTGAAAAGATGGACGGCATGTTCGCGTTCTGCGTTTATGACGATAAAGATAAGCGTGCATGGCTTGTACGTGACAGGATCGGCATCAAACCACTCTATTACACATTCAGAAACGGCATCCTTTTCTTTGCAAGTGAGATAAAGGCACTGATGACCCATCCGGCAATATCAGCTGAGATCGATCCCGGCGCCGCGTATCACTACCTGAGTTTTCTTACCACCCCTGCCCCGCTCACGATGTTTAAAAATGTCGGAAAAATTCCTGCAGGGCATTATGTCGAAATCAGTTTCGCGGAAGGTAACAGGTCGTATGGCATCAAAGGTCACCAGTGGTGGGATGCGATCGTTCCGCCTCCCGATGATGATCGCTTCAACGATGAGGAATGGGTCAAATCCGAGATCAGGCAGCTTCTAAGTGAATCGATAGAGAAGCGCATGATGTCTGATGTCCCGTACGGAGTATTTCTCTCCGGTGGTATTGATTCGAGCACCAACGTGGCCCTCATGGACAGTGTCACGAAACAGCGGGTGAAAACTTTCACTGTCGCGTTTAAGAACCAGCCCGATTTTGACGAGCTTAAGTACGCACGAATGATCCGGGAAAAGTTCGATACGGATCATAACGAGGTGACAATCGACTCAGACGACATGCAGGGCTACCTCGATAAGCTTATCGTCACGCAGGACGAACCGATCGCGGACTGGGTCTGCGTCCCGCTGTATTTCGTAAGCGACCTGGTTCGCAAGAACGATACGATTGTTGTACAGGTCGGTGAGGGTTCTGACGAGCAGTTTTTCGGCTATGACGGTTACATGGAAAACCTCAGGTGGAAGGCAAAGTACTGGGATCGGCTGATGGCCCTGCCCGCTTTCTTAAGGGGCATGATGTATGGTGGAATCAGCTTCGCATCCGGTTTCAATCCTAAGTGGAAAAGCAGGAAAGAGTACGCACACAGGCTATGGAAGAACCGCGAACTGTTCTGGGGTGGTGCGATATGTTACCAGGAGGGATTCAAGAACGAGGTAGTTAAAGACCGCTCGCACTGGCAGGCCGAACTTGATTCGAATCACAGCGACGATCCGATCGACTGGCTTCCCGACCGTTTCAGGCAACTGGACAGTTTCGGTGTCGTCGATGAATACCTGTCCGGAATTCGCACAAAAAAGCCATCGGCAGATTTCATGGAACAGATGATCTACCTTGAATTCAAGCTCCGGCTTGTCGAACTTCTGTTAATGCGGGTGGACAAGATAACGATGTCCACATCTATCGAGGCACGCGTCCCGTTCCTGGATCACAAGATAGTTGAATTCTCTATGAACATCCCAAGTTCGCTTAAGATTAAAAACAACACTCAGAAGTATATATTGAAGGAAGCAGTACGCGGACTGATCCCGGATGAAATCATCGATCGCCCAAAGATGGGATTCGGTGCTCCTGTAAGTTCGTGGCTCAAGGGATCGCTTGGAGACAAGGTCGAAGGGACATTCAAATCCACAAAACTGAGGAATGAACGACTTATTGATTTCGATAAGGGAATCGCCCTTCTCAGGAAACATCAGAAAACCGATCTTGACTATGCTTATCCTATCTGGTCGCTTTTCAATCTTG
>Ga0272441_10002412_pt1 | contig 37682 bp, 35 predicted proteins | sample SSMProp6N_FD_193582 | JGI IMG/M metagenome (GOLD analysis project Ga0272441, IMG submission 193582) | Marine sediment archaeal communities from Little Sippewissett salt marsh, Falmouth, MA, United States - SSM-Prop-6N | ecosystem: Environmental > Aquatic > Marine > Wetlands > Sediment ... | reverse complement strand
TGTTTATGAATGAAAAAATTAAAAAATACACATTGTCAATGTTTATTGCAATAATAATCTCAATAAGTATATTTTCAAACATCAATATTTCAAAAGGTTTATTTTTTCAAGAGGATAACAATTTTATAGATATTTCATCAGCCAATATTGTCGCAAAAAATAAATTATTACAACATCAGAAAAACAGTTATATTATTGATAAAATTGAAGAGATCGAAAATGATGAAGGAGTTTTGTTATTTTATACTTTTTATTTAGAACCTACAGGTTACATAATTGTCTCAGCTAACAAGAATCTTCCCCCTATAATTGCATATTCGTTTTTATCGCCTTTTCAAGATGAATCGGTTGAAAAAAATTTATTAAAAGAAATTTTAATTTTAGATGTGGAAATTAGATTAGCAAACATTCCCAAATTATCAGATAGAATAATAACTGAAAGAAATAAACAATGGTTTAATTATCTATCAATCAACAATTTCTTAAAAAATAAGGATTTTAAACAATGGCCTAAAGTTGGTGTTTCTTCAACAGATGGTTGGCTTGAAACTAAATGGTCTCAAAATGAACCTTATAATAATTTTTGCCCAATTGATAGTAAATCAGGAGTAAAAAGTGTAGCTGGATGTCCAGCAGTTGCTATGGCGCAAATTCTGAATTATCATGAAACAATTAATAACATACAACTTAATGACTCAGATGATTATTATCATAATTATCAAGGAAATATTTTTTGGATAGATGATGATTATATTGATTATGATTTTCCTTCTTTTCCAGAGCTAAACAATTATTTAGACACATTAGTTGGACACTGGCGAAATGACATTGAACTTAGTGATAATGATAAAGCAGCAATAAATTTTGCATGTGGAATAGCTGCAAAGCAAGTATATCACCCTAGTGGATCGGGGACATTCGGTGTTAATCAGGCTTTTGATGCTTATCAAAGATTTAATTTTAATTATATTGAATTGTTAGATGAATATGATGAAGATTTATATGACAGATTGTCAGATAACATAAAAAATGCACTTCCCGCTCACTTGGCTATTGTAAATGATGAATTTAACTCTGGGCATAATTTGGTAATTGATGGTTATAACACTGATGGTTTTTATCATTTAAATTTTGGTTGGGGAGGATATTATGACGGTTGGTATTTATTACCAGATGATCTTCCTTTTGAATTAACAGTTATTGAAGGAATAATTATTAATATAACCGATATTAACTCTGGCTCAAATCTAAATGCTAATGGTTTTTTACATTGGACCGATACAAAACCAAATACAATTGTGAATGGTAATTTTTCTATAGAAAATATTGGTTTATTAGGATCGGAAATAGATTGGGAAGTCGTTGTATGGCCTGAATGGGGAACATGGACTTTTTTACCCCCCAGTGGTGAAAATCTCAAACCAGAGGATGGTAGTGTTAATATCACTGTAGAGATTAAAGTTCCAAACGATATTAGAAAATCCTACAATGGACATCTTAAAATTGTTAACAAGGATAATTTTGATGATTATTGCATAGTTCATGTTTTACTTACAAAAATCCACAATAAAAATATTTTATATATACCATTTATACATTTTTTTAGGAGTATTTTTGAACATTGGCCATTTCTACAACAATTAATGCTTTTTTCTAGATTTATATAATTATCTAATAATCGTTAATTTTATATAATAATTCTTTTTATATGCGAGAATTGACTTGATATTTTTAAAATAAATATTAATGATTTATTTCAAATTAGAAGATAATAGGAATATTAAAAAAGATTGGTAATAAATAATAAAATCACAAATGAGGCACTGTAAATGTCATATGAATTTAATTTTGATTTATCAAAACTCTCCCAACCTTTATTTAGAGAAATTGCAAATTTTTCACATAAGGAAAAAATTCACGAAAAAATAGGCACATTTGCAAGAAACATTGTAAAAAAGTTTAATGTAGACAAAAATATTGGATTATCATTAAACGATTCATTAATAATAATTGAGGATTTAATTAAAATACAAATTAACAATACTATATTAAAAGAAGATTTTAAAAAGGCAAACAAAAAAGCATTATTTTTACCTCATTGTTCCAGAAAATATATGGATTCAAGATGCAAGGCAAAATTTGATACAAAAACTTCTTCTTATATCTGTAATGGTTGTTCAAATGACTGCTTGGTAAACATGGCATCAAAACTTGCAAAAAAAGAAAACTATGATGTATATATACTTCCTGGAGGTTCATGTATTCGTCACATATGTAAAAAATATGAATATCAAGGGATTATTGGGGTGGCCTGCACAGATGAATTAAGATTAGGGATAGATATATTAGAGCAACAAAAAATTCCTGCACAAGTAATACCATTAATCAAAAATGGATGCTCTGAAACAAAATTTAATTTTGAAACGCTAGAAAAAATAATTAGATCCAGGAGTTAAGATATATATATAATAAAAAAATAGATGTTTATTGAATTATTTTTTTATTTTATACCAAACATTTAAATTTAAGTATTGCATTAATAATTATTAAAATAGTATTCTGGGAGGAATAATATGAAGAAAGAAATAGCAAGTATTATTGTATGTATGCTGATGTTAGTTACCGTTACTTCGGTAACAGGTGCCATGAACTATAAAACATATAATGTATGTCTAGAACCAAAAGCTTCAGGGATAGTTTGGGAGGATGACTTTGACTCTTATGAAACTGATCAATTCCTTAATGGCGATCCGGAAGATGGTGGCTGGGAAGGTTGGGACAACGTTCCTTCAGTAGGTTCATATGTAAGAGACAACGAATCTAGAAGTTCACCTCATTCATTGGAAGTAAATGAAAATGACGATGTAATACACCAATTTTCAGGAGTAAGTTCAGGTAATGTAACAGTTACTGCCTGGATGTTCATACCTGAAGATTATGTGGGAGATACATCATTTATTCTGCTAAATACCTATAGTCATTTAGGAACAAAACATTGGTCAACCCAAATTAAATTTTTGAGCAATGAAAGTAAAGTTATATCTGATTTTGATGCAAATGAATTGCCTTTAATCCAAGGAGAATGGGTTGAAATTCGAGTGGAAATTGATTTTGAAGCAGATATCCAACAGATTTACTATGGTGGCGACCTTTTGGTAGAAAAAAGCTGGACCGAAGGTGTTTCTGGTCCCGGAGGAGTAAAGAATCTTGCATGTATGGATCTTTATTCTGGTGAAGCATTATCAACCTCGGTCTATTATGATGATATATCTATCGATCAAGAAGCTGGTGCAGATCCGGATTTAAATTGTGAAGGATCACTATCATGGGTAAATGTAAGCACAGGTGAAACCCTTACAGGTAGTTTTACTGTAGAGAATGTTGGTGGAGCAGGAACCTTATTAGACTGGGAAATAACCGATTGGCCAAGTTGGGGAACATGGGAATTTGATCCTGAATCTGGAGATGATTTAACTCCCGAAGATGGGCCAATAACAGTAGAAGTAACATGTATAGCTCCAAAAGATAAGAACGAGGAATTCAAGGGAAAGATTGTCATTGAAAACTTAGAAAATTCTGATGATGAATGCTCTATTGATATCTCCTTAACCACGCCAAAAGGCAAATCTATGTTTGTTTTTCAAATTTTGGAAAGAATTATACATAGATTTCCATTGTTGGAGAGAGTTTTTTACACGTATTTACAATAAAAAAACAATTCTCTTTTTTTTATTTTTTTAATATTAAATTACCTTTATCAATATTAATATTTATATAATGAAACATAAGTTACAGTAAAAATAAATAGATAATTTTAAATATCCCACCACTTATTAATTTATGTGTTGGAGTGGAGGAAGGGATTTTAGAATTTCTTCATATTAATCCCCTTTTCTTTTCCCTTCCCCCCATAAATATTTTAATTTTCCCAAAAATTTTTTTTAGATTTTTTAATCAGTTTCACATTGTTTTCAATTATATCGATATCTATTTTTTTATTATTATACGCCTCTAAAAAAGTTTTTGAATCAAGGTTATACAATGTTGGTCCACACATCATGTGAAATTCTGTACAGGCAAGATTTTTAATTTCAGAAATAACTTCCTCTGTTATTTTTGAGGTGAAATGGTAATCTTCTGATAGGAAAATATCTATTCCATTTTTTAAAGTAGTTACTAATATGCTGCAATCGTTTATGATATCCTTAGGTTTTACACCGTGGTGTTCTTCCATTGATTTAACACAGGTCTTTCCAAAACCATCTGAGAGAAAACGGTTTTTAAAATCAATTACATCTGGCTTTAAACTATTCCATCTTTTCATTACTTTTTGATATTCATTTTTAGTTATTCGGCCCCAAATTTTTAATTGTTCTATCTCTGAAACAACAGTTGAGGTAATATAACAATTAATTCCATCTTTTTTCAACACCTTAATTATACCATCTACCAAACTACTATCTTTTAATAAAAAAGATGTGTCAAAGGATATGCTACGTAAATCAATTATATTTGACATTTTTTCAGCATCACATTTAGGTTATTTAGCATGTATTAATTATTTAAATATTTATATTAACTTTTTAACAGATATAATAAAGGAAATAGTTATTTCATAAAATAATATAAAAACATTAATATAATGCAAATGAACCATTTAAATACAAATCAAACGTTAATATGTTGAATAATTCAATTTTTTAAAACGATTGTTAGTAAAAACAATTAAAGTTATGGTAAAATTTAAATATTAAATTTTGATTTTATAATTGAGGAGAGGAATGCATGCAAGCCGAAGATATTCCAATAACTAAAAGCAATGTGTGTGGATTTGGTGAGGAGTTTGTTGAATCTTTATCAAAAATTTTTTTTAAGTAAAAATAACTATTTTATCTATTTCAAATCAGGATGTAGAAGGAGAGAAGGAAGGGATTATTTAATTTTTGAAAAAAAATAATCTTCATATTTTTTTCCTCCCTATCCCTTCCTTTCTTTAGTTTTTAATTCCCTTTTGGCACTTTATAGATGAATCAAGCTTAAGTAATGATAATATATATCTAAAAATGGATGCATAAGTCAAAAAGCAAGCTTTATGAGTTGATTAAAGATTTAAAAACAAAAGATGAATTTGAAAAAGAAATAAAAAAAAGATCTAAAGAAATTGACAAATTATTAGATGAAGATACCATTGCTTTTTTAATAGTTGATGAATTGGGTAGAAATAACCAAGTAATCAAAAAAATATCTGACTTAAAACCTGACTCTGAATTTACAATAATTGGGAAAGTAAAGAATATATTTGAATTAAGAAAATTTAAAAGAAAAAATGGAAAATCTGGGAAGGTATTAAATTTAGATATTTGTGATGAAACAGGGACTTGCAGGCTAGTTTTGTGGGATAATGATGTAGAGATAGTTAAAAATAACGAAATTGTACCTGGAATGAGTTTAAAGATAATAAACGGCTATACCAGAAAAGGATATTCTGGAATTGAAATAAATCTTGGACGTTGGGGTATTTTAGAAATAATTTCAGATGAAAATATCAATTTTAAAGATAATATAAAAGAAATTAAAGGAAAATTAATACATAGAGATCCCACAAAAGTTTTTTTTAAGGATAGTGGGGATGTTGGTTTTGTAACTTTCATTAAACTTCAGGATAATGATGAAGAAAAACAAATAACACTTTGGGATGCAAAAGTTAAAGAAATTCAAAAAATAAAAATTGGAACTAACTTATTAATAGAGGATATTACTGTAAAAAATTATAAAGGTATAGAAGAAATTCATGCAAATGGAAATTCAAAAATAAATATTTGTTAGCATCCACCTTGACTATATTTCTTATTATTTTCAAGTGAATATTGCGCTTTTTGGAGCTCACGACCCAGATATAGGTAATGTTCTGTTCTAAGTTGAGGAACATTTTTTGCTATTGTATCAGATAAAGCATCTGCTTTAATTCCGGAGAAAACTTTTTCGAGTCGTCCTGAGACAATTTTTTTATTTTTGTACACATTTGAATAATATTCTACCCTAATTTCTTTGTCAATTATTTCAATTACAAAAAACCCTCCACTGTCAAGTATGACATCTTTTTGAGGGGTTTTTTTAGCTCTTATTAGTGGAACTTCTTTATCAACCATCAATTTTTTCACCTGCAAGAACTAAATTTCTTAATTTTTGATAAGCAATATCCCTAGATAAGTTACGTTGACCACAATCTGGTGATATTTGAATTACTTTATTACCAAATATATCTAATGCTTTTTTTATATGACTTTCAATCTCCTCAACAGATTCTATTGTAGAATCATCTGAACGCACAGATCCAAGGCATATCTTTTGTGAAAAGCTATACTTGTTAAACACGTTTAAAAGAAAAGGTGAAGCTTTGAATTCATGTGATAATATATCTACGGGCATATCAAAAATATCTGGAACTATGTTAGATACATCTCCGCACACGTGTAAGGTTATCGGACATTTTATTTTCCTGACAATAATTTCAATTAAATCTTTAGCATATTCAGGCATAAAATTTGAAAAAAATGGTTCATCAATACCAATTATATCAACAATATTTTGTAAATTTTTTGCCTCCTCTGCAAGAGCTTTTGCAAAATCATAAGCTAAATTTTTTTCATCATTATAAAACATATCAATACATGATTTTGTTAATGTATATGGCCCAGTTAGTAAACCTTTTAATTGTGTTTTTTTAGGAATCAATGATTTAACATATTTTTGGTCATCTATTGTGATATTATTTTTATATTCGATTTTATCAACTATCTCTGTTCTTCCTCTTATTCTGCAACCTTTTAATTTTCTGGTGAAAATCTGTATCATCGGATCTCGTGTTTGTCCATCAGAAACAATATCAATTCCTGCATTTAACATGTCATTTACTGCATTTGAAATATAATTATTCCATTTAATTTCTTGATTGTTGAAATAGCAACTTATCAAATCCATCTTATCTATTTCAATTGGATATGAGCCGATTACACATGTTTTAATACTGTCGTCTATATGAGTAACCTCCTTGGGTGAATTTCATAAGGAACAATGCCAAAATAATTTTCTGTATATTCTGAAATAAGAATATCTTCCCAAGCAATAATTGGTAGAACATAATCTATGTTTTCTACTGGCCCAAAAATTGCATAGTCCCCTCCAAATAAAGGTATATTAAGGTTTGATGAGGAATCTACTACTTTTTTTGCATATTTAAAATCATTCAGCCAACGTGATTTTTCGACTACGTTATGAATTGCACAACCCGTTGGTAAGCCGTATTCCTCTTTAATAACTGGGATTGCAGCAATTGAAGCCCCACTATTTTCTCCAGGTGCAAGAGCTGCAGTATCAATAAGGATTTTCTCTATTCCCAAATTTCTGGTAAGTTCTAACAACCCAATATCAATAAGATTTGCACCATTTTCTAAAACTTCAATTTTGCCATCTGGAGATTTATCTTTTGGATTAAAAGCAACTATAATCGCCATATTAGGTGTATTTTCCTTAATGCATTCTCTTTCTTGGCTTTTTATACCAATATGGATTGAATTATATATAGTACGAGATAAAAGATTTTTTTTATTTAAATAGTCCAATGTCTTTATTTTTATTGAAGGTTCAATTATATCAACAGAAAAAGGGTATTTATTAGGTAAAAATCTTTCAATAAAGTCTATAATGCTTTTAATATTATGTTCTTTTCTAATAAAAAAATCTGGAATAACAAAATTTCCTGTTTTATTACCTAAACTTATTATTCTTTTTATTTGATTACGTGCCGTATTAAAATTTGGTTCTTCTTTAAAAAAAAATCCTCCAAATAAAACGGTGGGATATTTACCTGGTTGACCACCAATTTTTATTCCAGATATATCATATTCTTTTTGATCCTTTGTAAAAGAAAACATTATTTCCCTCTTTTTTCAACCTTCCCTAAATAATTTATTATTATTTTAGAATGTAAAGCTCTTTTATCAACAACTGCTATCTTGGTAGCAGCTTTTATTCTTATTGCTATATAAGGTTCTCCAAAAGAAGATGGTGTTTTTTTTGTAAGATTGAGTATAGTCTTATTTATTTTTTCTTTATCAACTTCATCTATTAAATCAATAATTTCGATTTGATCTTGAAATCTTCTAATTGCTTTTATATTTAAATTTTCAATATATGGAATTGCTCCTTGGGCATTAACAATTCGGTGATTTTTATCAATTCCATACTTATGTAGAGATAATAAAGATGAACCTGAACGATGTCCTCTAATATCTTTTCCACATACAACGAGATATCGTATATTTGGATTTGAAATTACATTTGCAACAATTTTTTCAACTCCAATATTTTCAGTTTTTAGAGGACCATATATTGCAACTGCATCTGGAGGAATATAATCAATTGTGAGTAATACAACTGCAACACACCCGTATGAAGAACAAATAGTAAATTCTCCACCCCAAGGAAAATATTTTTCAGTCATGAGAAATGCACTCTAATTTAAACATATGTATTAATTTAATTAATTTTAATCTGTCGACTTAAAGAATACAATAAAATTAACTATTTATTTCAATAACATATTTTATAAATATGATAATTTATATATAAATAGGTAATAATTGTACAACATGCTTTAAATATATTTTTGTTAATAAATTTTAATATGAATATAAAAAATAAAAAAGATTCTACTTCTGAAATAATGGGATCAATGATATTGTTAGTTATTGCTATTACAATATTCTCTGTGGTATATGTTACCCTATTATCAGAAGCTCCTATTAACGAAAATACACTAGTAACTATTACTGGAACGCTGGAAGGGAACAATATCATAATCACTCATAAAGGAGGATATCCTTTGACAATGGAAACTGTAGTTGTAATTAAAATATCGGGCAATCAGATGAACTTTACGGCTGAACAATTATTAGATACAGAATCAAAAACAGATGGATATTGGGGAGTGGGTGAAAGATTAGTATACGGTCAGAATGATCTTAATTCAAAAAATGTCGAAGTTACTGTAGTTGAACCATTTAATCAAGATACAATATTTGTAGGGATACTCAATAATAAATAAATCATATTTTAAAAAATTATTAAATACATCTTTTTTTAAAAATAAATAAAGAATTGATGGACAATATTTTATTCGTATCCACCAACTACTAAACTTGGATCTCCTAAAAGAACCCATTGTTCAACCATTTGTCGATCGGAGTCGCCTAAATTAATATCAAATTCGTTTACATAATCAGTAATTGCTAAGCTGTGAGCTGTACCAACGTGTTTTTCTCCAATAGTTCCATTTTCAACATCCAAATTGTAAAAAAATCTTGGAAGTAACCATCCGTCAAGTCCTTCTGGGTAATCAAATCCTACAACACCCATACCAAGACCAGAATTCCCCATTGTTGCTATTGCCCCACTATTAGGTTTAACTGTTAACCACCAACTAAAGCAATTAGGTATCCATTCCATCTTCCAAAAAGGTCCTAAAAATGGATCTTCCTGAGATGGGACATGGAAATATCTTAGACCATATTCCCTTAGTCCAATTAATATATTCATCATACTTGCATTAAATTGACTGTTGTGACAACCTCCTATAACTATCACTGGTAGCATATCTTTATTCTTAAGTTTTGGATTTAATTTCAATGGATTAAAAAGATTGTACATTTGAAGAATAGTAATTTTATTCTCTTTATGGACATCATTGGGTGGAAATGTGACAAGGATGGATGGATTTGCATGACCTGCCATATGGATAAACCCTGCACCTTCATTAATTGCTTTTTCGGCGTCTTTTTGTCCAGTTAATTCGCCTGTGGATGCCCACAATCTGTTGAAATTAAATCCAGTCATGTAACTCGCTGATACATCATTATCAATTTCTGCTTCATAAGCTCCCTCAGGTCCATTGTCTGGATATGTGTCTCCCCCTATGAGAATCATTTCTTTAAACCAGGAATCATCAGCTTTAATTTCCTCATAATTAATAATTTTCTCTACAATAGTTTTTACTTGTTTTAGAGAGTTACAAGATAATCTTCCTACATAAACATCGGGTGCGCCATCAATTATATCTTTGCTACCAAACATAAATTCTGCAAAAATGTCATTTCCATTTGAATCCCAATCTTCAAATGCAGTTCCATTGTCTTTATAGATATCAGCATAATATAAATCAGAATCTACGCCACTTTCAAATGTTGCACCTGCATAATTTTCGGTGTTTCTTGGTGGAAGATACCATTTCATCGTTTGGCCTTTTCTAGCACCTACTAAAAGTACATAATTAACTCCAAATTCTTCAATTGCATCCTTAATAAACAGTTTTATACTTTCTGGTTTATCACGGCCTTCAGCATATTCAGAATAAATATCTTCTGTTGTTTTCAGTGTTGTTTTCATATTAAAAGAATTCTTATGTGAAATTAACGGTTGAAGAGCCTGCTCAAATTTAGATGGAGCGATTATAACAAGATCATAAACATCAGGAAATATAACGGGATTTAAAGGTACTTGGTAATCAAAAGATATTTTCATTTCTTCGCTAAAATATATAATATTACTAGCAGGCTTGTATCTAACAGGGTAACATTGTACTGAAAGATAAACAACATGTTCTTTTTTATCTAATCCTGTACAAGTCCTATATGTAAATGTTACATTTGGGTAAATATTATTACTTGAATATACATCTTCTAGTTTCTCCAATGATATTTGATTTGCCATACCATCAATTACAGGTTCATAAGCAGGTATAATTTCTTTTGAAATAGTAAATTGTTTTGGCTCAGAAAATTCAACTTCTACATTTTTAATTTTAGATCCAAACGGAAGTTTAAATACTTTTATAACTCTAGGTATAACAGGTTTACCTGGATCCATTAAAGAAGAAGTAGATTCAGATACATCAACTGATACATATTCCCCCCTATCGAAAATTAATGGGGAACTGATGGTAATATCTTGGTCTTGATTAATGACTTCTGAGAATTTTTGCTCAGGGCTAGCAACAGCTATAAATCCACTTATTAACAATAAGCTTATGATAAAAATTGATATAATTTTCTTCATTGATCCACCCAATTTTTTTAATTATTATATCAGGGTTCTGTATATATAAAGATTTCTGATTAATTTTATGTATTGAAAATATTAATAAAATAAAAATTAATTGTGAAAATACAATATTTATATCTTTTTTGGCTTCCTAATTTTAAATTCAGCAGTTCCGATTGGTATTATCTCTAAATCATCCCCGTCATTTATATCATGAGCTTTAGCTAACTGGCTTGGAATAGTTATAACTAAACTACTACCAACTATTCGCACTTTTCTTGTTAGAGGCATAGATCCCCACCTACAATAGACGTAATGTATATTGAATTATATATATGTTTTGGTTTTATTAAATATATATAAAAATGATTTGACACATATATATTTTATAATAAGATATTTTATAAAAATTATCAATAAAAAAATTATTTAGATTATTTTTTCAAAATTAAATCTTTTTTAACTAAAATAGCAGATAATAAAATCAATACAATCTTTGCCTAAGCTTGGTATTGAGGCAGGATTTAGGCCTATTCCTGCCTCGTCCCAGCTTATATCAGTGAAGATGGCAAGCCGTAAAACCACAATTTATGGTTTGTTTTTTTATGCGTGATTTATCACATTCTTGCAATCAATTTTTTTTACATATTATTTCAAGATGATTAACCCTGATCTCTTGAGATTTTTTCAAGTTCATTTAGATCTTCATTCATATACTGCAGTATATGATTTTGAAGTTCCTTACAATATTTTTATTATTTTACTTTTTTAAATCTTAACTTTTACTGTTGATTTTTTAATATAGCCAAACACCAATATTTTTTAAGTATTTGGCCATATTATTTTTAAATCTAATTAACAGCTAGGTTTTATATTTTCTACCTTCCTCCTTGTACCATTATATATTTTTTTAATATTATTTCTGGAAATATAACCATTTTGCATAAATTTCTCTTTTCCATCTATCTTGAAAATACGACCAGTGAGAGCCTTATCGGCAGTTAGATAGACTGCATCAAATCGTTCTTTTATTCCATCGATATATACCACAGTTGCGTTTACCAAGATTTCAATCATTTTAACCTCCTATATGTGGTTTTTTTTTCTTATTGTTGATTTTTGGGAATTTGTTTACTTATGGACAAATACTCCTTTTTCTGGCATTATATTTTCAATAAATGTATGCATTTGAGAAAAATTTGTTGCGATTTTCTTCCAATCCATTTGGGAATTTAAGCTAGCAGCATTTACATTAAACGAATTTGATCTGACAAATTCACTCCATTTTGCAACACTTTCCGACACCTGATCAAAGCAGGGGCTGCATAAATGATGTTTCTTTCCCATTGTTGGATGACAATAGCCTTCAAATATACCTAATTTCTTGCCACATTCTTCACATGATACCATTTCTTATATCACCAATCATACATTTAAAATGATAAATATAAAACCCATTATCGAGAATTTTTACCATAATTCTAAAATAGTATGCAAATATTTACTTTTGATAAAAATATGGATAAAATAGATTTGAAGGATAGAAAAATTCTCTACCATCTAGATTTGAATTGCCGCCAGTCAAATACCCAAATCGGCAAGAAGGTTGGTCTTTCAAAAGAAGTTGTCTATTATAGAATAAAACGAATGGAGGAAGCGGGGGTAATAAAAAATTATTGGACGGCAATTAATTCATTAAAATTAGGTTATTATGCTTTTAGGATTTATATCAATTTTTTAGATGTTAGTTCGAACATTAAAAATGAAATAATTCGATATTTTGAGAATTATAAAAATGTATGGAATTTACAATCTGCAAAAGGACCTGTTGATTTTGAAGCAATATTATGGACAAATGATATTTATAAATTTAATCAATTCTGGAACAAAACATTAGATAAATATGGTAATTACTTTGAACATTATACTGTTTCAATACTAACTCAGGTTATTTGTTTAAAAAAATCTTATTTACTGTATGGTAGCTCTAAAGCATTAAATAGTGAGTTTTACACCATTAGTTGCAGCGGTGAACCAGTAAAAATTGATGAATTGGATTATCATTTACTTAATGAAATAGCTACCAATGCAAGAGTTCCTTTGGTTCAATTAGCGGAAAGACTAAACACATCATCTCAGACAATTAATTACAAAATAAGAAATTTAATGAAAAAAGGAGTAATACTTGCATTTCGAGTTGGCATTGATATATCAAAATTGGGTCTACAAAACTGCATGATTGATATTTATCTAAAGGATCATACAAAAGGAAATAAAATTAAAGATTATTTAAAATTAAATCCTTATGTTGAAAATATAATGGATATGACTATTGGATGGTGCGATTTAAATTTTGAACTAGTTGTTAAAGATATAAATCTATTAACCGATATTTTAGATGATATTGATGGTAGATTTTCTAGTTCAATAAGGAAAACAAATTTCTGGATGGCAAAAAAAATTCATAAGGAAAGATGGTTACCAGAATTATTTTAGGGAAAATACTAAATTTTACCAAATTCCTTCTTTCTCTCCTTAACTGTTTTACCTGTGGCCTCAAAAAGAAATTCATTCCATTTCTTAATAATACTATAATCACTGCATAATTTTTCTGGAGGGATAATATCCACAAATATAGAGCTTTTTTCTTGTTTAACATTAATTTTGCCAACACCTTCAACCATAAAGTTTATGCCTTTGAAAATATCGCCTTTTACCCCATAATAATTTGAAATTATCCTTGCTAGATCAGGATTATGTCCTCTTTTAATTCTGTATTCTCGCATAATGAAAGGTATTATATTTTAATAATTTTAATTTTTTGATGTGATTTGATATTGTTAATTAAAAATTATTTTATATACTTACCAGTTTCATAGTAATAATTAAAGCGATCCAACCAAACAGATCCTTCCTCAAATCTTTGAACAAATTCAACAAATTTTGTTAATCTTTTCATTGTCTCTGAATTCACAACATGCTCAATCTTACATGCGTCTTTATTGGCAATTTTATCACCAACGCCTAATATTTTTAAAAATTTCTTCAATGTATCATGTTTCTTTTGAGTTGCAATAGCGATTTTTTTACCTTTTTTTGTTAAAGTTACACCGCAATATTTTTCATAATTAATATAACCCTCCTTACTTAATTTTTGAAATACTTCTGTGACACTTGATGGATTAAAATCTAGCACATTGGCAATATCATTTGTATGAACTGGCTCTTTTTCTTTTTGAAGTTTATATAGTAGCTCTACATAATCTTCAATAGTTCTTTTTCTCATTTTATACACCCAATAATAATATTCTTAGAATAAACCCAACAATAATTGCAACTGATATCATTAAAATCACTGATTTCAACATATCTTTTAATCCTAATTCTTTTATAAGTACAACAAAAGTAGCTACACATGGAAAATATACTGTCAACATAGTTACTGCAATAACAAGTTGCATTGCCGTCATATCAAATGACAATAACATACCAACAGCAAGATCTTTTCTTAAAAAACCGGTTATTAAAGCAATACTTGCTTCCCCAGGTAAACCAAATACCCCTGCCATTATTGGCTGAACGGCTTTTCCAAACCATTGTAGAATACCTATTGCATATGCAATGTTAATTAAAAGAACTCCTAAAAATAAATATGGAATTGCCTCACGTAAAAACCACCTTACTCTCATCCAAGTTTTTTTAATGGTGGCCTTTAAACTAGGTCTGCGATATTTGGGTATTTCAAGAAAAATCTCTGGGCTTTCTCCTTTAATAAATTTGTTCAGCACCAATCCAAGTATAATATAAAGTACTGTTAATACTATAAACACTAAACCAATATAATAAATTCCAAAGCGACCTAAAACACCAAATACCATCGCCAATTGTGCCATACATGGAACACAAATTGCCAACAATGTTGCAGATATAAAACGTTGTTTTCTTGTTTCCAAAGTTCTTGTAGATAGTGCACCAGGTACATTACAACCCAAACCTAAAAACATTGGTACAATACCATGACCATGCATTCCAAGTCTATGAAATACATTATCTACTAAGGTTGCTAATCTTGGTAAATAACCTGTATCTTCAAGTATTGATAAGGTAAAATAAAAAGATACAATGTAAGGTAAAACTGCTGCAAATGGAATATAAATTCCAGTGGTTAGCATACCCAAGGATTCGATAAAATTTATCTGTTGACCATATTCCCCAATCAAAATCTTGTGGATAAACCCTGGTCCAAGATAATCACTTAAATCGTATATTAAAGGTAGATAATAATCATTAAAAATAGGGTTAAAAAAATAATTAATCAAGGTTTCTCCAATTAACCTTACTAACCAAAAGGCAAAAAATACAATTAAAAAAGCAATAGGTATCCCAGTTGCAGGTTTAATAGTTAAATCTGAAATAATATCTCTAATTGTATGATGTCTATGTTCTACTTTTTCAACTTTACTAATAATAGACCCGATCTCAATCCAACGACCTTCTTCACTTGTAGGTTTTATTTTTTCATTAGATTTTGCTTCTTTTAATCTATTTACAAGATTTTTAATCCCTTCTCCAGTTAGAGCAACAGTAGTAACAACAGGTATACGTATTATCCGCTCTAATTCTTCAGCATCAATTTTTATACCAAGATGATTTGCTTCGTCCCATAAATTTAATACCAAAATGATTGGTTTGTCAGTCTCAAGCAACTCAAGCGTGAGATAAAGATTTCTTTCAAGATTTGTAGAATCTAGTACATTAATTACTATGTCGGCCTCTTTAAACATTTTAACTGCTACTTCTTCGGCCTTATTCGTTGCCTGTAAAGAATATGTGCCAGGTGCATCAATTATATCTACTCTTTCGCCATCAAGTCTCATTTTTCCCTTTGAATAATCTACCGTAGTACCAGGATAATTTGAAGCAATTACATTTGCACCCGTTAATCTTGAAAAAACGACACTCTTTCCGACATTTGGATTTCCAACTAGGACTATTTTTTTAATCATAATTCCTCAACAATTATTCTATGTGCCATTCCCCTACCTAAAGTCATTTGACATCCATTAATTGAAATAGTAATTGGACCGCGAAAAGGTTGTCTTGAGATTATCTTTATTTTCTGTCCTTCTCTGATACCCATTACCCTTAATTTACTTTGAAAACCACGTCCACCTTGGATTTGAATTATTTTTGCCTCTTTGTTGTAGGATAAATTCATCAAAGATTTTGTTGTGTTTATCATAACCTGTTTTCGACCAATATTTTGGTATCCCCAAATTATTATATGTGTTTTGAAGTTTATATATTTTTTGGTATTCCAAAATATCTGGTGAATAATTTACATGAAAAATAATATTATTTATTATGAATTAAAAAAAAGGATGTGTTTGTAGGTATTTATTATTTTAAGGAAATAAATCCTGCAACAACTTTAAAACCTCAGTAAGAACCTCTTTGCTTACTTCTGTACGGGTTAACAATAAAAATATTCTAAATTGTACTAGGGAAGATATTGTACCTGCCATTCCAGTCAATTCCGCAATCAATTCCCAAAGACTAACTCGAGCTAATCTTTGATGATACATCAATTGAATGTAAATGTCAAAGATATCCCATATTGACCCATTCATAACTTCTTTTTGTTCAACGTTATTGGAAAAAATGTTATCGGAATCTAAATTATTACTTACTGCAGATATATTTGGTAATAAAGCTAGCATTAAAACAGCTAATATACTTACAATAACAATTTTCTTTTTCATTTTATTTTTTCCCCAATTATACTTAAATATAATTGTTTGATTTAAATTTTTTGGAAAAAAATAGAATAATTGCAATAAAAAATCTTATTAAGTACCCCATTATTAATTATTTTAAAAAAACATTACTTTCTAATTTTAACAATATTATCTAATTTTTTAATGAAGTTTTGGTACTAATTGTACCGCAAATTCTTTATATATTTGAAATAGAAAAAATATTTAATAAAAGGTTGGATTAATGAAAAAATTCAAAAAAAGTGACTGGACAGCAATTGTAGTTTTTTTTGTTATAGTGCAGATTATCTCTTTATGGTGCATCGATGTTAGTATTTCTGCAATGAGTGTAAGGGAATACGGTGAAAATGTTGGTAATGAGGAATTATCAAGTTTAGGTTTAACCAATGGGTTCTTTAAACAAAATCCTATTGTTTCCTACCATCTTAGTCTTTTTTTATTAATTATTTCATTTTTTATAGTTGCCCTTGTTTCAATTCATCAAATTAATGATGATTAAAAAAAGAGAAAAATTTTGATTTAATTTTTTAGATTTAATTAATAACTCATTCTGGCAAGAATATGCTGTAATACTGGAAATTGTTGTAAAATTCTCTGTAAAAATTGAATAAATGGATTTGACAAAGATTTTTTTACAGCGGGGGTTACTAATGAAACAGGTATAATGTAGAAATCACTACTATTATATTTATTAATAACTGTAATATTTCCAACATATTCAGTGTTTTTTTCCTCTGGAGCTATGACGGTAACATCAATTGTTACTACCCCATCTTCAGGGGTCAAATCATCTCCTAATTCTGGATCAAATGTCCAGTTTCCCCACTCAGGTGTCTCTTTAATTTTCCATGAAAGTTTTGACAATGGTTCTCCGTCATTCCACAAGGTGAAACTATCTTCAACCGTTGTAAGTGGTTTTACATCAACCCAGCTAATTGCTCCATTACAATCTAAATCGGGTTTGGGTTGAGGAACTCCAGTACCTGTTAAACCTTTTATACAGAAATTAGCAGATTCATCCCAAGAAGAATCATCAAATTCATAATTGTATAAATCATACCATTGTGAATCGATTTTATAGTAACTCTCTCCAGGGTTAGCAGTTGACTCAACAATAGTTCGACTATTAGAACCTAGTAATACTGGAACGTCAGAAGTTCTATCAATAGGTTGACCTCCTTCTGAAAATACAAGATATATATAAAAATCATCTCCATCGATTATGTCAACAGATTCATCTAAATAAATAGTATGAAAACCAGTGTATTGTAGACTTCCTGATTTTGTTGATAATTCATCTGTTAATTCACCGCTTTCAAAATTATCATAGACCTTGACCGTATAAGTAACATCATCACTGGGAGTGAAAAAGCTAACTGCATTAAGAGTTTCATCAGTAGTGGCGGTAAATGCATTAAATGCTTCTGAAATATCTGTTAAGGTATCTCTCCAGCCATGATAGTCATGATAGTAAATATTATCAAATGGCATTAATTCGACATCTTGAAAAGAAACTGCACCCATTTCGGGCTGCTGGCAACTATGTTTGTCATAGTATGATATCCAAAAATATCCACCCTCAGGACCCCAAGTTGATCCCCAACTATTTTTACACAACCAGGCTCCATTTTCAGGTGCTGGTGTAACCTTATTATCATCCCAACCTACAATTGCAATTGCGTGATTTGGATCCGCAGTGGTTGCTGGAGGCTGATAATGTGCATAGTAAGTACCATAGTTTGTAATATATTGAGAACTATAGCACATACAAGTTCCCAATACTCCTTCCTCCATTATTTTTGTTTTAATAAGGTCTATATTGCTTAGGTCTGTTTCTGCTACATACCATTCAATATCCATAGGATAAAACAATTGATAAGTACTATCATATCTAGTAGGAGCACTATAATACCATTCATCATCATATTCTGTTGGGTCATTTGCATCTTCGCTATATACTGCACCTTCTCCTCTAACGATATATGCAGAGGTTACTCTATAATCTCCTCCACTATGAACAGTTAGTCCTCCGCCACCTGGATCATCATCGTTGTTGTATGTATTGAATCCATTCCACCAATCAAGATGATATTCAGCAAGGTTACATTCTTCTTCATTGCCTGTTGCTTCCCAATTACCGGTCATAACTAGATTTCCTTCTATTGCTGCCATTGCCCCATGTGTCCAACAGGTTCCTCCAGTTTGTGATTTTACCGAGGTAACATAGTTTTCACCATTATAATCTCTTAAATCAAAAGAACTGGGAGGGTCTTCGATTAAAATTAATTTAGGTTCGTTTGTATCAATAGTTTCACCAAAAGTTACTGGAACAAATAGTACGGTGCTTAAAAATACTAATACAATTATGCTTACAAATGTCTTATTCTTCATATATTTTATTCCCCTAATATTTATTTGTATATAGTTTATATGCATATCTCATATAAAAATATTGGTATATCTAGTAATTAAAATAAAAAATGATAGATATATAATATCTATCTTATCTCAAAATTTATTGAAATGCAAAACATTTTCAAGTTTTCTTTTTGGAACATGTAGAAATTGATTTTTATCACGCCAATATTCAACAGAATTAGTGTGGTCTTCTACAATAGGATTCTCTGATTTATAACCTAAAGCAATCAATGAATCAATATGCAATTTTTCAGGAATTTTCAATATGTTTCTTATTTTTTCTCTATCAATATTACAAATAATACAACTGCCAACTTCGTTTGCTTCAGCAGCAATAACAATATTTTCTGCGGCTAGACTCACATCTCTTAAATAATATTTATTTGAAATATCATTTACAAGAATTAAAATATATGCAACAGGTCGCTCTTTTTTAATTGGTGTCCATTTTGGTTTTAAATATGCAGCCCATCCAATAGTATCAAATATTTGCGAACAAAGTTGTTTATCATCAACAATTATGAATTCAAGAGGCTGGAGATTTGCAGCAGAAGGAGCTAACCGTCCAGCATCAACAATCTTTTTCAAAAAATCTATATCTAAAGGATTTTGTTTAAATCTCCTAATACTCCTTCTAGATTTAATTAAATCATAAACCAGTTCAAATTTATTTTCAATATTTTTATTCATTATATATTACCTCAATGGCACTATTAATATGATAAAAATTCCAAATAAAAAAACAATTTTTCATTTATAAATTAATCTAAAAAATCTCATTACTGGTTTTGTTAGTAACTTAATCAAAATCCGATCCTAGGTCATATCCACAATATGGACATTCGCTATTGTTACCCATTGATTGATGACAATTTGGACAATTATTCTCATAATCAAATTTTTGCTCTTTTCCCTCAATTGTACAACCACATTTTGGACATACATGATAAGTACTAGGATTATCAGAAACTCTTTTCATTGCTGATCCGCAATTAGGGCAAATCCAAATATTATCCATGTAATGTTATTTTTGTATATGGTTATATATAAACTTTGGGTATTAATATTATTAAAAAATAAAAATTTACATACTAAAAAGTTGATTTAAAATAGGATAAATATGGAAGAAGGGTAACCGGGAGGAAAAAATGAAAAAGAAAATTATTAAACTAATAATAATCCCCTTCTTCCACGATATACAATAACATATGCTACTAATAATATTTAAATATTGTCGTATTTTGGTACGTTAATCAACGTATAAATATTGAATTTGAATTAATTTGCCTTATTTCAACAATTGACTAATTATCGGAAAAGCATTTGGATATTTTTCAATTAAATTCTTAATTATTTCAAAACCAAAAAATAAAATTTTATTTTTTGGCATAATTACTTCTAAATAACCCCAATTGCTACTTGCATTTAATTCATCTTTTGCTTTTGCGGTAATAACAAACGAACCTATTTCATTCCAAATATGACTTAATTCAACTTCTTCCCCAGATAAATAGGGGCCTATCCAAACTATTTCATCATCATCTCCCCATTTTATATAATAATAAATATCGTGTCCATTAGGATCATTTGAAACAAATTTATATTCATACGATGTGCCGATGCGACCTGAATTGGGTCCAGAGATATCAGGAGCACTTGGAGGTGAATTTGATTCTGTAGCAAAACACCAGATTGGGCTTTTTGTAGAATCACCTTGTGTATCCCATGTAACTATTTGCCAATAATATGTTGTATTTAAATTCATCATTCCTGGATCATAGTTTTCAATAGACTGATTATTACTTACCTGTGGTGGTATACTATTTACACCAAAATATACGTCAAAAGTTATTGAATCTCCATCTTGATCTTCTCCAGACCAAAATAGATCATCATTAATACAAACATTTATTGAACCATTTTCAGGGTTAGGATCAGATGCAGGATATGGGGGATTGTTGGTAACTTTTTCAGTAGTAAAATCCCAAATAGTGCTTTCATTTGATTCACTACTATTGTCCCAAGCAATTATTTTCCAAAAATATGTAGTGTTATATTCCATAGTGCCAGGTGGAAATGACTCGCTTGTTTGATTATTTACAACCAAAGGTGGTGGATTTGTTGTTCCAAAATAAACATCGTAAGATACTGGATCTCCATCCGGATCTCCACCAGTCCATGATAGATTAGCATTAATACTTACACCTGTTGAACCATCTTCTGGATCTGGATTTGATGGTTTTAATGGTGGATAATTTAATTGAACGACTTCAGATTCACCTTCAAATGGAATAAAATTTTGTTTGGTTACTGTAATATTTAACCATCCGGTTGTTAATGGAGATGGATGAAAGGTTACATTACCATAGTTATTAGTATAATTTGTTAAATATACTTCATCGTTCTTTAGAAGACATACATATGAATTATTTACAATTGCTCCAGTAGAAGTTTCTACATGAACTTTAAATGAAGAATTTCCTAATGGCAAAAATTCAGGGAATGTAGCATTAAAAGTTAAGGGATTTTCTTTCCATAGAGGAAGCTCGGGATCACCTAATAAAGTAAGCTCTGTGAAAATATATTTATTATAATCATCTTGACTCATACTGTTGTAAGCATCCATTTTATGATCAGAAAAAAGATCTCCAAGTCGATAATGATTTTCATTAAAGAAAGATTTGAAGAAATAACGATCATATCTTAATGAAGCATAATCATCGTACCCTGGCTGATACCAGCCGTATCTTGAATTCCCTATAAAAGCAACTCCACCACCGTTTATATCTCTTACAAAATGCTCAGCAATACAGTTGTCATAATCATAAGCACTTGCCCAACATCCAATAGAATACCATGTGCTCTGTTTCTCACCATTACTAAAAGCATCTACTTCGGAATTAATAAGCCCCCAGTCGTGATTTATATAACCCGTCCCCATATAATTATAGTTACTATGATCAATATGATTAATTATATTTTGCCCATTATTAACTGCTTGATCAACATTGTCCTCATGATTCCCCGTGTGACTATCGTATACCGCTGTAATTGACCAGTTAGATGGTATGTATAAATCATCTATATCCATCTTACAGTCTTCCCCATCTGTAAAAGAATTTAGATCAAATCCAAATAATGCTACATTTTTAGTGAAATTCGTAAGAGCCGGATTTTTTTCATAGTTCAAAGATTTATTAACAAATGTTTCAATTCCACCTGAACCACTTCCGATTTGATTTACCGAAGCTCTTCCGATATAAACTTCGCAAGACCAGTCATCATCATAATCTGAATAATATGTATCGGTAGGAATATCGTCGCCTTGATAATATGCGGTATGATAAGGTATATAATTTGTATCTCCTCCAAGTAAGAAATATATTGTGCCCCAATTTGAATGAGCATCCATTACAAAAGATCTTATTTTCTCTTTAGCAGAACCGCTATAATTCCCATTATTATAAATCCAATCAGTAGTTACTATTTTTGCTGGAACTCCCTTCTTAGTTTTCCAATCGGCCAGAGGTTGAAAACTATCAACCCAACTAGAATTAGTTATAATAACATACTCATAATTTCCTGCTTCCACTCCAGTTTTTTCGATACAATTTTTATATCGAAGTTCTACATCCTCAGGGTTGACAACCATTTCTTTTATCGTCTTTCCATACATTATTTTGGAATTTTCAGAGATTTTATCTGTTAGAAAATCCTTACAATTGTATCCTTTAACTCCCTCAATAACAAAATCAATTTGAGAATTTAATTTCAAAGTATTTGTTTTAGGTATATAATGTATTGGATATAAACTAATTACAGCAATACTTTGACCGGCTAGGTCTGTTTGTTTTATTAACTCTACAGTTTTGGCAGGATATTGTTCATGTGATTGATAGATACTATCTTTAATGGTAATTACTAGATTTTCCTTTAAGTTATTCAATTTTTGTGGAGGTCGAGCTGGAAGTATTTGAAATGATCCTGAAAAATTTTTACTTTCTTTATTTATTATTCTTACAGTTGTAGCCTTTATATTATCTGGTAATGCAACCAATATATTCTTTACAGGCAGCTGTGGGCTACCAATTTCATTTAATTGACTATTTTCTTCATAGTTTATTTTTGTATAACCTAATACATTATCAAAATGAAAATCATCCTCAGAAAATGAAATGGAATAGCTAAAAATATTAATTTTATTTTCTATTTTTCTTGAGCTTTGTTCTGCACTTAAATATTCAGGTACTATTAATAATATCAGACAAAATAATAATGTGAATATGATCCATTTTTTTCTAATTTTACCTTTCATAAATTATTATCCCCTTTTTTTAATAACATTATTGTTTTATTTACTTTAATATATTATTACTAATTATTTAAAAATTCCTAAAAAATGATAAATATAAATAAGTGTAAAGATTAGCACGAATATAATGGTTGATTATAGAGAATAATTGTAAATTATTTCATTAAGAAAAATTTGTTGGAAAAATTTTGGATAAATATTGGCAAAATTATTGATATTTTATTTTTTTAAAAAAACAAAAGCAATAACAAAATGAGCAAGGATACCAATACCCCAACCACCAGTGGTAGTGATAACCCATGGAAAACCTTCTGCCCCTGTAATATACCACCATTGGGCAAAAAGGAAAATATTTACTATTAAGAATATGGTAAAATGTATGTAAAAGCCTCTTTTTTCTTTTGCAATCACTTTAGCTTTTTCATTCATTTCATTTTTTATTGTCATAAGATAAAGAATTTTCTAAGTATTTAAAATGATTACTAAAAAAACAAATTATTTAGAATTATAGAATTTTCTAAGATTGTGAAATAAAGATAAGTAATCGATTATATCTTATTAAGTATAGTAACTTACGAAGATATTTATGTAAAATATAGGGTAGTATGGATTATAATTATTTATTAGTTATAAAGCAAATGTTTATAAATACAATTGACAATGTTTATCCGGGGAAAAATATGATAAAAAATATAATAAGAAAAGGCTCTGTTTGTGGAATAGTTGCTTTATTCTTTTTTCTTGGTGTTTCATCTACTATGTCCACTATAAACAATATTAATGAATCAACCATCACCACAAATGATGATAAATTTTCAGAACTGTTATACAATTCAGAATATGATTATATGGATGGTTACTGGAAATTCGATGAAGGTAATGGCAATACCGCTCATGATTCTTCAGGACATGACTTTGATGGCACTATTAACGGCGCTTCATGGGTCACTGGTTATTCAAGCTATGCTCTAGATTTTGATGGTCAAGATGATTATGTAAATCTTGATAATTATGCTCAAAATAATCTCGGATTTAATAAAACGGATGATTTATTATTTACATTTTATTTTAAATCAAATTCAGATGGAATAATTTATAGTGTCAGTCAAGCCTCCAGTTACAATCCAGGTTTAAATATCTCATTAAATCCCAACGGTACATTAAGCTTTAGGATTTGGCGGTTAGGTTGCGGTATCTTTTTATCTGGTGAAGGAAGTTATAATGATGGAGAATGGCATTTTGTCAAAATAAAATGGAATGGTATATCAGCAAATCCAACAATTGATATTTATGTTGATGATGAACTTGATATTACTACTACAAAATATGTATGTTCTTTTGAGGCTGATGAGTTTAACAAAGCCAAAATTGGCCGACCTACATATATTTCACAAGATTATTTTGATGGAGTAATTGATGAACTTAAGATAATTAAATATCCTGGTGGAAATCAACAAGATACCCCAAGTATTTCTGGACCAAAAAGTGGAGAGAAAGGAGTCGAATATACTTTTACTTTTATCACTGATGATCCGGAAGAAGATGACATAAGGCTTTATATTGATTGGGATGATGGTCAGATTGAAAATTGGATAGGACCTTATCAATCAGGTGAAGAAGTAAGTATAAAGCATAAATGGTCTCAAAATGGAAAATATGAAATAAAGGCCAAATCTAAAGATGATTGGCATTCAAGTGAGTTTTCAACACCCCATATTATTAGAATTGGAAACCAAGGGCCAGATGATCCGATAATCACAGGCCCCAAATATTCGGAATTAGCTGAAGAGGAATATCTCTACAACAAACTAAAATTCTCGGATGACTTTGAGGAGAATTTGGGTTGGACTGTTCAAAATAATTCTGCAGCAGGTGGATGGGAACGCGGGGTTCCCATTGGCGGTGGCGATCTTGGTGATCCTCCTACTGATTATGATGGTTCTGGAAAATGCTTTCTTACAGAAAATGAAGATGGTGATTCTGATGTTGATAATGGATATACGTATTTAATATCTCCTGCTTTAGATCTTAGTGGAGGTTTAGATGCACTAATAAAATATGCTTGTTGGTACACAAACAATGCTGGAGCTTGGCCAAATAGGGATTATTTTAAAATATATGTCTCAAATAACGATGGTTCAGATTGGATCTTAGTAAAAACTATCGGACCTGCTACACCGACTCCCATAGAATGGAAGGTATATAGCTTCTTTGTTAGTGATTTCGTCCCATTAACTGAAGAAGTAAAAGTTCGTTTTGAAGCATCGGATACCGGACGATCATCAATAGTTGAAGCTGGTATTGATGCTTTCAGTGTTCAAATTTATAATAGTTACCTAGAAGATGAAAGTTACACATTTTATTCCGAGGATTTTGAAGGAGATGACGTTTACTATTGGATAGAATGGGGAGATGGCGATATAGAAGAATGGATAGGACCTTATGATTCGGGCAAAGAAATAAAATTAAAACATTTATGGCATGACTATGGAACATACAATATTTCAGTAAAAGCTAAAGACGAAACTGACCTTGAAAGTGATTGGTCTTATTTTATAGTCCGAGTGGGAAATCGGGTTCCGGATGCTCCAAGTATTACCGGTCCTTATGAAGGTAAAGCTGGAAAAGAATTAAAATTTACATTTTCAGCAACAGATTTCGATGAAGATAACGTTTATTATTGGATCTCCTGGGGAGATAGTACCAAGGTTGAAGATTTTGGTCCTTATGAATCTGGTACTGAAGTTGAATTATCTCATAGTTGGGATACAAAACATGATTTCACCATTGAAGCACGTGTAAGAGATGAAATTGGAGCTTTTAGTGCAAAAAGTACTCTTAAACTTAGCATACCAAAAAATAAATCTGTGTTTCTTGATTTCAGTAATTCAAATTGGTTTATTGACAATTTTACAAAGACTTTTCCAATATTAAAATACTTACTAGGATTCTAAAAATATCTTTTCCCATTTTTATTTATATTTTATACGAGTAATATATTTAAATATTTACAGAAATCTACTTTAATAACTTTTATTTATTGGATATTTCAAATGGCAAAAAAAATGCGACGGGTTAGGACATTTGCAAGAACCGCTACAAAATCCCAAGAGAAATCTTTAGTTGAAAATGCAAAAAAAATTCGCGATAATCCGTTTTTAATAATTCCCGAATGCATTCATCCAAGTTGTGAAAAAATTTTTTCTAAAATTAAAAAAAGAATTAAAAAAGTCGTAAAATTTAAAGATGATATAGATAAATTGGAAAAAATTGCAAATAAAAAGGGATTAGAAGCAGCCCTGGCAGGTACTCTATCTCTAGCTATATCTGAAAAAGCTCCTTATCTTGGGGTTTTAAAGTTTCCTATTGGAGATATAACTTATGCACAAAGAGGAAAAGCTGAGAAAGAAAAACTAATTGCTATACAACATTTTGATGACCCTATTTGGAGATTACTACTAATCAAAGATATTGCTTTTAAAAAGAAGCTGAATGTATTTTCTTGGGATAATGGATTTGTTTGTTCAGGTACAACGGTTACTCCCCCTAAAGATTTTATTGAATTTATAATAAAGAAATTAAATATTTCACAAAAAAATAATATTTTATGTTGTAAACATATTCAACCTGAAAAGACAAAAAATCAAGAATCTATTAATGAAGATTATATATGGATAAATTGGAAATCTGCAAACACAATCATTACTATTTGTAAAGAATGTGCTAAAACAACAAATAATACTGTATTTAATATTTCTAAATATATGATTATTCCTGAATTAAAAGAGGATTTTTTAATAAAGATAGTGTCAAAAATTGCCCCCAAGAGCAAAGCTAAATTAAAACAAGAATCTGATTTTCTAAAAAGTTATCTATCTGGTGACTTAACTGATTATGATTTAATCAATAAATATATAAAAAATCAAGAAGATAAAATTAAACAATCAGAAGAAAAGATATTTGTTTTAAATGGTAAATCTTTTGGTTCTGATGTAGAGAAATTTGTTGATGCATTAGAACCTAATAAGCATGAGAAAATGGCACTTGATTTTATACTAAAAAAAATTAACGAACCACTGATTGTAAATGATGCCAATGCAAATAAAATTTTAGAAATGTTTTGGAACAATCATGGATTAGAATACATAAGTTCAATAATTGATGACAAAAATATGGCCAATTCAATGTTTCATCTTGATGATACCCCATCAAATATTTTGTCTTTAGTCTCCGATTATAAAAAACGTCAAAGAATACTTGCAGAACTTCCTCAATATGACTCTTTACCTCCACTGGCGAAATTTGCAGATAATGTAACGAGAACTTACAAAACATTTGGTCAAAAAAAAGCAATTAGTGAAATAAAGAAAAAGCCTGATAATCCAAAGGGTAGGTCACTTGCTTATGCATTTTTATTATCATTTAATAAAGGCAAAGATACTAAATGGCAATATTCTAAACAAGAAGTTGAATATGGCGAATTTTTAAAACAATATGCTAAAAAACTTTTAGAATCTTCACCAAAAAATTACAACGAAAGACTCCAAGAATTATTAACTGTCAGTGGCTCTAACGAAAAAATTTAATTTAAAAATTGTAGTATTAATTATAGGTAAATATTAATTCTAGATCGACAAAAATATGTTTTCTACTCTATACCCATAAGAAAGAACAAAACTACTTTTCCAGTAATTTTAGCCTCTGCACGACCTGCAGAGATATAAATTGATGGATTTCCAAATCCAAAAATGTAAGCATGAATATCTACACTTCGTTGTGCAGGGATGTCTATTGTGAAGTTTGTTTGTCTTCCAACTAAAATAAAACCTTCTTCCAAGATTATACTACATTCCAAATCAGTGATGTTTTCATCGTCATTATTTATTATGGAAGCTGTAATACCAAAGCCACCTCTAATCCTAATATCTATACTGCAGAATTCATATCTATAAGCAAATTTTGTCCATTCATCTGGAACTTCGACATAAGGTTCAGGACTAATTATTGTTAAATTGGCAGGGTCAGTGTCTGTTGTAGATACTCCTATCCTAAACCTTTCTAATCCATAATTCTCCGATGCGGATTTTGCCCAAAATGAAAAATCAAACCCATTATCTTGAATATTAGTAATATTAAAATCATCAATAAGTAAAGCAAACGCAGCATCAGATATGCATTGGATTCCAACATACACTTGATGATTAAGAATTTTAAGTTTAGGCGTAATTAGCCAGTCATCGTTTGGTGGATTAGTGGCTGAAAAACATGCCGCATATTTATTTCCACCATGAGCCATCCAATTATTACTAAGGGATGGAACAACCTTTTTTGGATTAAATATTATGAACGAACCACTATAATATTGATTATTGTAATTATGATCTTTTATTCCATATGTAGGTGAAATATTGCTATCGTATTGAAACCAAGGAGCAAAATCTAAAGAAAAATCCTCATATTCTTCAAAACCATCTCCAAATAGTACTATATCATCTGAATCAGGAGGAGAATCACTAGACCAGTCCGAATCAGAAGAAACCGTGGGAATGATTAAAGTACAAAAAACAATTAGAGCAAAAGCTATCTTTATTATATTATTGAACTTCTTCACAAATAGTCCCTTATATTTTATATTGTTACTAGACTATATAAAATTTTTCATTTTTAATAAAAAAATAAAAAAATAAAAGTCGACATTAGTCGAAATTATGATTTCAAAGTGTTTACCCATTCATAAACAGGTTGAACTAGCGTTCTAATGCGTTCTTTCTCCTTATTTGGGGGGGATGGTTCCCACGCATCATCAGGTTCAAAATGAAAATCGGTTATCGCTCCTTTTCGTTCTTCTGCGGATTTAAAAACGATTTTTAAGGGCATATCAAATTCGACATTCCACGGTTCTATACCATGCAATTCATTAGCAATCGCAACCTTGCTACCTTTAATAATTCCATAAACCAGAATTATTGGAAGCCTTTTTAATGAGGATCTTCCACTCCAACCTGCAATTGTCCAAGTATGAACTTTTGCTTTTAATGGCATTTCTATCCATTCAGTTTGCTGAAGATTACAATCAAGATTCCAACAATGAGTACGAATTGGGACCCAAGTATCACCACATTTTGGACAGGTTGTACCCAAAATCCTGCCTTCTAGTAAACCTTTGAAAAAACGACTATTCCAACCATGTCTAATTGTATACAATTGATCATAATGTAAAAATTGATTCAGAACATTTCCATCTTCTGAAATTTCATGACCAACAAATTCAATACCAGTCTCAAATACATTTTCAGGTCGATATTCTTTTCTAGTAGTGAAGACTGGCGCTTCTGCAAATTTTTGTTTCTTTTTTACTAATATCTGACTCATATTATGACCTCCTAAAAATAAAATTTGAAATACTAGTTCCAGTACCAGCATGACTATTGACTATTCCGCATTCTGCATTTGGAACCGCGCTTTTTTTACTTAAATGTTTTTTTGGTATCATATCTGAAAGTTGATAAAAACATTCAATTGCACTCATAATGCCAGTTGCTCCAACAGGATGGCCATAACCCATAAGGCCTCCTCCAGGATTCATAGGTATATCTCCATGCATGTGTGTTCTTTCATCCTTTAAAAATTGTGAGATTGTATTCTCATCGGTTAAATTTAGGGCTTTATAAATTTGTGCCTCGGATGTAGAAAATGCATCATGTATTTCACCTAAATCGATTTCTTTTAAAGGATTTTCAATACCTGCCATTTTATATGCTTGCTCAGCTGAGTTTCTACAAGCTCCAAACTCAGTCATTTCAGGATAATTTGGACCATATCTTTTTGTCCATCCTGGGAAATTTAACCTGTCCCCCGCTCTAATTGTACAACTTGAAAGTCCCATTCCATCGATTGTTACATACCCATCAGGATTTACCTTTTTTGCATATTCTTCCGAACATATAATAGTAAAAGCCACTCCACGCGACATTAGACAACAGTCATACTTTTTTATAGGATAAGAAATAAGGCGGGAATTCATTACATCATCAACAGTTAAATATTTGTGTTCATTTCTATACCATTGAGCTTTTGGATTATCCATAGCATTATTTCTATTTTTTACTCCAATAGATGCAACATCTTCTTCTGATACATTGTTATCTTTCATCCATTTATTTGCCATAGCAGCATAATATATAGGATAGATACCTCCAACCATCAGTTCATATCTTATATCAGATGCCAATGCGATAAATTCACTGCCCTGGGATTGTGATACAGAATCCATTGTTTCCCAGCCAACAATTCCTACCACATCATGATGTCCAGACAATACTGCTAAAGCAGCTGAATATAATGCAGATCCACCCGTATTACCTCCATTTTCAACTCGATAATGAGGTATTCCAACCAGGCCCAAATGATCATGTATTATCCATTCTGATGAAAGTTGATGACCAAAGTGCACTGAAAAGTGAGAATAAATCATCAAATCAACATCTTTTAGAGAAAAATCTGGAATATCTTCTCTAGTTTCTCTAACACATTCTGCAGCTCCACCTTCAATACTTTCAAAACCTGTTGGCCCATAATCAAAAGGGGTAGTAGCTCCTCCTATAATGCATACTTTTTTTCCCATTTCAAATCAAACTCCTTTCAAGATTTAAAAATTATTACAAATCTCCCATCTCACACAATTGTGTAATAGATATTTAATTAAAAAACATTTTCAATTATTTGAATTAACATAGAATTTAAAAAGCATTTTTAATTTCCTCAATAGCATCAATATTCTCAATCGATGAAATATCTCCAATATCTTCCCCCACATACAGTGCTTTAATAACTCTTCTAACAATCTTTGCAGATCTTGTTTTTGGCAAATCATTGACAAATTTTACCTCACGAGGTTTTAAAGATTTGCCCATAACACTTACAACTTGCAATATTAATTCTTTACGCAAATTCTCACTAGGATTTATGCCAGGTTTCAAGACAACATAACAAACTAAATCCTCTCCTTTAATTTCGTCTGGAACGCCTATTGTTGCAGCTTCTGAAATAGCACTATGTTCTAATAGAGCGGCTTCAATTTCAGCCGGTCCAGTTCTTCTTCCTGCAATTTTTATTGTATCATCGCTTCTTCCGTGTAGGAACCAAAAACCGTTTTCATCCACACTTGCCCAATCCCCATGATACCAGATATTTGGCCATTTTGACCAGTATGTTTCAATATAACGTTTTGGTTCATTCCAAAAACCTCGAGTCATAGATGGAGCAGGTTTTTTTGCAACTAGATGACCCATTTTTCCCCTTACCGGTTCTCCATTTTCATCGAAAACATCTATGTCCATGCCTAGACCAGGCCCACCAAGTGTGCAAGGTTTCAAGGGCAAAATAGGTAGAGGTGATAAAAAGCATCCAACAATCTCAGTTCCACCAGATATGTTTATGATTGGTATTTCCTTTTTTCCAATTTTTTCAAAAAACCAATTCCATGACTCAGAATCCCAAGGTTCTCCAGTTGAACCCAATATTCTTAAAGAACTTAAATCATATTTATTTACCCATTCATCGCCATTTCTCATGAGCATTCTAATAGCCGTCGGAGAGATTCCAAATATTGAAATTTTTTGTTTTTCAACTAATTCCCATAATTTTCCTGGTGTGGGAAAATTTGGGGCTCCTTCATAAATTACAATATTTCCACCAAAATTGTATACACCAATGATCATCCAAGGACCCATCATCCAACCAATATCACTTAACCAAAAAAATATATCATTTTCCTTTAAATCGAAATAATAACCAAGTTCTTTTGCAATTTGAGCTAAAGATCCTCCATGAGTGTGGACTGTCCCTTTTGGTGGTCCAGTTGTACCTGAGGAAAATATTATCATTGCATTATCTTCAGAGTTCATTTGTAAGGTTTCACATTTATCAGAATGATTTATTACAAATTCTTCCCACCAAATATCACGATCCCTCTTCCATGGTATTTCAATTCCTAAACGTTTAAAAACAATTATGTGCTTTAAAGTAGAAACAGTATCAATTTCTTTGTCAACTTCCTTCTTTATTTCAATTGCTTTGCCTCTTCTAATAGAACCATCGGCCGTAAGTAATAACTTTGCACCAGCGATTTGTAACCTAGATGCAAGAGCATGAGAACCAAAACCGGAGAAAATAGGAATACTTATTGCACCTATCTTAATAATCGCTAGGAAGCCTACTATAGTTTCAGGAATCATTGGCATATAGATTCCAACCCTATCTCCCTTCCTTATACCAATATTCTTTAGTGCATTTGCAAATTTATTTACCTTGATGTACAATTCTTCAAAAGTAAATTTCTGAACATTACCTTTTTCATTTTCCCAGGTCAGAGCTATGTTATCCTTTTTATTGGACGTTATATGTTTGTCAAGACAATTATAAACAATATTAGTTTTTCCTCCGATAAACCATTTTGTCCATTGAATACCTTTTGATTCGTCTAAAACTTTATTATAAGGTTGGTACCATTTAATATTCAAATCTTTTATTGCTGCGTCCCAAAACCATTCAATATTTTCAGTTGATTTTTTTATTAACTCTTTATAATTTTTTATATTATGTTTTCTCATAAATCTTGTTATATTTGCTTTTTCCATATATTCTTCAGTTGGATTCCAAACTATTTCATTCATCACAACAGCCACCCATCACAAGAAGTAATGTCACTGAAATGTAAAAAATCTTCGATTTTTTAAAATAATTAAGTTTAAAGACCCTTATGATATCACCCTATGGGATTAAGATGGATTTCGAATTAAATGATAATCAAAAATTGTTTAAAAAAATGATTAAAGAGTTCTGTGAAAAAGAATTAAAACCTATTGCATCAAAAATCGATCAAGAAGAATATTTTCCATTTGAACTTTATAAAAAGATGGGTAAGTTGGGCTTAATGGGTATGACTGTTCCTCAGGAATATGGGGGAGCGGGAATAGATAGAGTTAGTTACATGATTGCTTTAGAAGAAATTTCTAGAGTATGTGGATCAACAGGCTTGACTATTGAAGCACACAACTCTCTCGGTATTGGTCATATCTATGAACATGGAAATGAAAAACAACGTAAAAAATATCTACCCAAACTTTGCAGTGGTGAATCATTTGCAGCTTGGGCACTATCTGAGCCAAATGCCGGTTCCGACGCAGCGGCTACACAGACAACCGCAGTTTTAGATGGTAAAGATTGGGTAATCAATGGAACTAAACAATTCATTACAACTGGCGATATTGCTAATGTTATTACAGTTATGGCAAAAACCGATAAAGAAAAAGGTGCAAAAGGGATTAGTGCAATAATTGTAGAAAAAGATACTCCTGGTTTTAAAGTTGGACAATTAGAAGACAAATTAGGTTTAAGAGGAAGTAGAACAGCTGAACTTTTATTTGAGGATTGCAGGGTTCCTAAGGAGAATCTTCTCGGAGAAAAAGATTTGGGTTTCATCGGAGCGATGAATATTTTAGATAGGGGTAGAACAGCTGTAGGTGCAATGGCAGTAGGTATTGGACGTGCTGCTTTAGAAGAATCAATTGAATATTCAAAACAACGGCAACAGTTTGGTCGACCAATTTCAAAATTCCAAGCTATACAGTGGAAAATCGCAAATATGGCAACAGAAATTGATGCTGCGCGTCTGTTGGTTTACAGGGCTGCATTTTTAGAAGATAAAAAAATAAGATTTACTAAAGAGGCTTCCATGGCCAAATTGTTTGCATCCGAAGCAGCTATTAGAGCTGCGAATAATGCTATTCAAATATTTGGTGGATATGGTTATACTCGTGAATATCCATTAGAACGATACTTTAGAGATGTAAAACTCTGTGAAATTGGAGAAGGTACTTCTGAAGTACAGAGAATGGTAATTTCAAGACAGCTAGGTTTATAAGTTTTACAGGAAGAATCATATGGCCAAATTATTATCTTCTAGTAAAATTGATAGATATGATGAATTATATAAGAATTTTAAATGGCATGTTCCAAAATATTATAATTTTGGATTTGACGTGGTAGATAAATGGGCAGAAGACAGAACCAAATTAGCTTTGATATCGATAGATAGGACTGGAAAAAGAGATAGATATCATACATTCAGAGATTTGTCCGTTGAATCAAATCGTTTTGCCAATGTTCTAAGAAGAATTAATATAAAAAAAGGAGAAAGAGTTCTTGTTATTTTGCAAAGTATTCCTGAATGGTACATTGCACTTATTGGAATGTTCAAGCTTGGTGTTATACCTATGCCAGGAACAGTTCTCTTGACATCAAAAGATGTTGAATATAGAGTAAATCGAGCGGAAGCAAGTATGATTTTTACTGATATGGATCATGCAGATATCGTAGACGGGATAAAATCAAAATGCCCCACTCTAAAATATTTGATGCTTATAGATGGAAAGCGTAAAGGATGGATGAATTATCTTGAAGAAATGGACAAATCATCTTACAATATTCCTGAAGAAAAAATCGATAAAACAAAATCTACGAACCCTATGTTAATATATTTCACTTCTGGCACCACAGGTCATCCTAAGATGGTGTTACATACCCATAGTTATCCTCTTGGTCATGAGGTAACTGCAAAGTTTGCTCAAGGACTTACTGATAAAGACCTTCATTGGACAGTATCTGAAACTGGATGGGCAAAAGCAGCATGGGGAAAACTTTTTGGACAAATGATTGTAGGAGCTGCTATAATTCAATGGGAAACACCAGGACGTTTTGATGCTGATGGTTTGCTTTGGGCGATGGAGCGATATGGTGTTACTTCATTTTGTGCACCTCCAACAGTTTATAGATTACTCATTCAGATGGATTTAAAAAAATACAATTTAAAACTAAGACACTCTATGAGTGCTGGTGAACCACTTAATCCAGAAGTAATTAGAGTTTGGAAAGAAACATTTGGGCTTGAAATATATGATTTTTATGGTCAGACGGAGACTGTATGCGTCCTTTCAAATTATCCATTTATGCCTATTAAATATGGTTCAGTTGGCAAACCTACACCAGGTCATGATGTTAGAATCGTTGATGATAATGGTAAAGAGCTATTCACAAATGAAGAAGGCAATATTGCCCTTTATATTGGTAAAGAACGGCCTCCAGGTTTATTCAAAGAATATTGGAAGGATCCAGATATAATGAAAAAGTCATTTAAAGAAGATTATTACTATACTGGTGATAGAGGTTTTAAGGACGAGGATGGTTATTTTTGGTTTGTAGGACGAGATGATGATGTGATAAAATCCTCGGGTTATAGAATTGGACCATTTGAGGTTGAATCGGCATTGATGGAGCATGATGCAGTTGCAGAATGTGCAGTTATTGGAGTACCTGACCCAGACGGAATTAGAGGTATTGTAGTAAAGGCTGTAATTGTCTTAGCAAAAGGTTACAAACCATCCAAAAGTTTAACAAAGCAATTGCAGGATCATGTAAAAAAGGTCACAGCACCGTATAAATATCCCAGAATAATTGAATATAGAGATGATTTACCTAAAACAATATCTGGTAAAATATTAAGAAGAGAATTAAGAAAAGATAGTTAATTCTCATTTTTTTATTTATAAGGCAGAAATTCGGTACCTAAAAGTTCTCGGCCAATGATTATTCTCATAATGTTCATCGTACCTTCTGCGCCAATTGAGTAAGATCTAACACCCCTTATACCCATCTCAATCGGATACTCTTTTGTATATCCAGCAGCTCCAAACCAATCAGCAACTTCATTCATAACTTCAAAAGCATAAGTAGGAGCTTTGAGTTTGCTTATTGCTGCTGCAAGTGCTACATCATGATGGTTGAATTTGTTTTCCTTATACATTTTATCCATTGTCCAAGCGGCTTTATAATTTAGAAGTTTAATCCCTGATATATTACAATAATTTTCTGCTAGAGGAAATTGGATTCCTTCATAACTTCCCAGAGGACGGTTGAAAGCATTTCTTGTTTTTACATAGTCAATGCCAAGTTCTAAGGCAGCTTCAGATGCTCCAACACAAGTAGCTCCAATAAGAACACGAGCTGCAGAAAAACCTTCCATAGCATAATAAAAACCTTTGTTTAGTTCCCCTATTAAATATTCTTCTGGAAGTTCAACATTCACCATATTGAATCCACCTGTAGAAATACCCATTCTACCCATATCTTCAAATAGATTAGTTTTTATGCTATCAGTATCTTTTAAGGGAACTCCAAAAAATGAAAATCCTCTATAACCTTTAGTTGGGTCAGTCCGAGCCAGAGTAAGATGAATACCCCCAAGTTCTCTAGATTCTCTAATACCACTAATATAAATCTTTTCACCATTTAATATCCAAGATTTAGAGTCTTTTTTTGCTGTTGTTTTCACAGCACCAACAATATCTGATCCCCCTTCGGGTTCTGTCACAGCAATTCCACAAAAAGCATCACCTGAAACAATCTTTGGTAGATATTGTTCTTTTAATTCATCATTTCCATAGCGACTAAATATAAATCCCCAGGCAGCCTCCACAAGATAAAGAACTGGTACTGCCAGACTTATATCTGCTCTACCTAGCTCTTCCGCAGCTATACACGCCATCATCCAATCTACTTCTGCTCCACCATATTCTTTTGAAGCAGTAGGGGCAAGTAATCCAAGATTTCCCATGCCTTTAATTATGTCCTCTGGTATTTTTTTATTTGTGTCAATTTCTCTGACTTTAGGTTTAATATATTTTTGTGCAAAGTCACGAACTGTTCGTCTCCAAATCTCTTGCTCATCTGTTAAATTAAAATCCATAATATTTTATCCTCCTAAAATCTAAAATTTTCTTATTGAAAAAGTATTTACTTTAATATAATAAATTTATTGTAATCATTGTGTGGTTGTCAACTTTAGCACCTCGTAAAGTGATACATAGATACAAAACAGTTCAACCAATTCTGAACTGTTTCAAGTTTCGTATTATGGGGCCAATTTCTATAGGACCGTTTTATCCGATGTTTTAACAGGAAAAACCATTGTTCTATAGGATTACGAAGTCCAAAAGTAATATGTTCCCATTCAACACCTA
>Ga0272441_10002411_pt1 | contig 37696 bp, 31 predicted proteins | sample SSMProp6N_FD_193582 | JGI IMG/M metagenome (GOLD analysis project Ga0272441, IMG submission 193582) | Marine sediment archaeal communities from Little Sippewissett salt marsh, Falmouth, MA, United States - SSM-Prop-6N | ecosystem: Environmental > Aquatic > Marine > Wetlands > Sediment ... | reverse complement strand
AGGGCCGGTTTGCTCGAAGGTGGGTTTCATAAATCGCGGCGCTCGGCCGATTGGAGGGCATCTGTGCACCCCACACTGGACGTGCAGCCAAGAAAGATCATTGCGCACAGGGGATATCAGGTGAGCTAAGTCCTTATGTGACGGGGGTTTACGCCGCGCGAAATTTCTTTTTTGGCCGTGCGAATATACCACCGCAGTGCCCGCCAACTCGCGTGTCGGGCCGATTGCACTTGGTGCAGGAATTCGGCGAATCGGCGCCCGCAGAGTCCGATAATGTTGGAGAGAAAGGGAGTGGGCGGCTTGGGGTGGTGGCCTGAGGGGCGCTGCTTGTTATCTTATCTCCTTCAAGCCGAGCGGCAGGTCAACCGGCTTGCCCTTCCTGTCTTTGGGCTTCGAGAAGCGGAACTCCTTCACGAACCCGCGCAGCGCAGTCAGGTAGACATCCTTGGTCGAAAGCCTGTAGGCTGTCCAGCACTGGTTGGCGCTGTGTCCATACTCACCCGCTGGCGGACAGAAATAGTGGCCAGCACGCCAGCCCGTCCTCACATCGATCAGCTCAAGCGCTCGCCGGGGCTTGCCCCCTGGTCCGTCGATAGTGCCCTCTTTGACCTGATAGGCATCTCGCTCACCGCGAAGGCCGGCCCAGTGTATCGTCTTTCCGGCAATCTTATCTGCGGCAAGGGGCAGCAACAGCGGGTACAGATCCACGAACGGAAACTCATTGGCGTAGGCTGAGGAGACTTTCTTCTCTCCGTCGGCGTAGGACACCACAACCCTTCGATTCTTCACGCGCGCCGCCCAACACCGCGGGCGATCGTAGAGCCCGTAAAGAAGATTGACAGGGGACTTGAGGCGCTTCCTCCCGCCTGGGACCCCCCAAATCCAGTGCCTGCCGCTCTTGAAGCGCCAGCTGGTGTCGAAAACGAACTCGTCCTCGGAGAACTGCACGCCGTGATAGCCGTCGCGGGCTTGGTCGTTCTCGGTATCTTGCCTGGGCAGTACTCTCTGAAGACTGACGACTATTGCCTGCTTCCGGCCTTCTCCACTATAGCTGACTCTGATTCGGCGATAGGCGAGATAGGGCAAGGGCGGCGCCCCCGAACTAAAATGTTCGGTGTAGTACCGGTCCGAAAAGAGGAGCTTCATTCGCTCCGGATCCTTCTGCACCGCCGCCCACATCTTGTTGAAAGGTTCCCAGGACTTGCGTTCGCTGGCCCCCGTGGCAGTTGAATCGGGAGGCCCCCCGCCCCTTTCCTGACAACCGAGAGCGAGCATGCTGGCAAGCAAGCCTGCAGCAAGAACAGCCCTTTGGACCATTCCCCGTCTCCCCACTTCCATGCTATCCCGCGCCGTCGGCGAAGTCAAGGCGCCGGCCGCCTCCTTTCACCTGTCAGGATTCCGGCCCCCGGCCGACCAACATCCGAAGGAGGGAACTGACATGGCTGACTCATGTCCGCTGAGTGGATGCGGGTGGACGCGATACATACTCCTGGCCGCGGTCGGACTGTTCCTGCTCAACTACGGATGCGGCGACAGCTGCCCGCTCAGGGGTGCACTCCCGGGGAGCGACCCCGCGGAGCAGGGGGAGGAGGGCGCTGCAATGAGAACCGAGAGCGAAGAGGTCCAGCTGACGGACGCCGAGTGGAAAGCCAGGCTCGACCCCCGGCAGTACCGTGTCCTCCGCCAGAAGGGAACCGAGCGCGCCTTCACCGGCAAGTACCACGACACGAAGGCGAAGGGCCTCTACAAATGCGCCGGGTGCGGCACGGAGCTCTTCAGCTCCGACGCCAAGTACGACTCGGGCTGTGGCTGGCCGAGCTTCCATTCGCCGGTCGACGGGAGGAACGTGGCCGAGCGCGCAGACCGCGGCCTGGGGATGGTCCGCACCGAGGTCCTCTGCAGCAAGTGCGGCGGCCACCTGGGGCATGTCTTCGCCGACGGGCCGGAGCCGACGGGCCTGCGCTACTGCGTCAACTCGGCCGCGCTGGAGCTCGAGGAGGAGAAGGGCGAGTGAGGGGCGCATCCGGGGCTGCGGGCCGCGGTCCGGATGTGTGCTTCTCTCTGCGGAGCACAGGTGTCAGTCCCGTCAGGCGTTCTCGTTCGCGATCCACCGCAGCTCTCTCAGCTCGCTGGGATGCGACTTCTCCTTTACGTGCTTCCGCAGGAGGGCGATGTCCCCTGGGTCGAGCAGGTCAGTGTTGGCCTGCAAGGCAGCCATGTCTCCCGTGGCGAAGGAGAGGGGCTGCGGAGAGAAGTCATCCCACTTCTCAAGCCCATCGCCCCGGAAGACACTGACGCACGGGATGACCTCGCCGATCTCGCAGGAATGACGGGGTATCCTGGAGAACTCGACCAGTTTCATGGCGAGGATGGGTTCGTCGCTTGCGCCTGTGTTCATGTTGGCGAGCGCCAGTAGCCTGAGCGGCGACGCGGAGACCACGACACTTGGTGTGAGAACCGCATTCTCAGAGGCCTCAGCTATCCTGCCAGCGACGAAGATGGCGAGCCCCATCGCCGCGAGGAACAGAAGGCCGCTCACCACGGCGGGGATCGTCCACTGCAGCAGAGCGAAGATGATCAAGGGAATGGCCGGCACAAGGGCGAGCCTGGCCAGGCAACCTGCGGCGTCATGGTAATGCAGCAGGCGGAGCCTGCTGGCCCTGATCTTCGGGGTACACGTGGAGAACGTGCCCCTGATGATCTTACCCTCAATCTTCAGGTCGTCCTCGAGACCCCCGTCTCCGCTCTCCTGCGCAAGGTGGTCCCGCATCGCCGCAGTGGCCCTGTAGAAGCCATGGATGGAATGCTCTGGGCCCTCGCGCATCTGCTTGGCCACCTTGCTGAAAGGAGAGGCGAACAGACCGCCTTCCAGGCGTACGCCCAGCACACCATCACTGAACTCCCACTTGCCACCATGGTTCCTGATTATCGTCTCGCCCAGGAAGGCCCCGAGCATATCGATCATCGTGTCCTTGGTGCCTTCATCTACTTCATCTCGGATCCGATCGATATAGCCGTCAATCCATTTGATGGACTCCTCAGCCAGCTCCAGGCTGACGCCCATCTCTCGAGACGCGATCTCCTTCAGTCGAACGACATTCTCCCTGATGGCCTCGAGCATCTCCGGCTCGGGAGCGTCGTTTGGCTCAGACATGTACCTGTTACCCCCGAAGTGGGCTGGAGTGCTCCCCGGTCGAAGCCAAGCGGCGAAGTGATGCCCCGCGCGGCATGTCACGTCCGACCGCAAGCTTCTCGTCTCTGAGAGTATAGGTCTCAGGCGCATCCAGTCAAGGGCTGGTTATCGGGGGCCGATGCTGGCCGCTACTCCAGCTTCTTCTTCGCCCTCCCGGCGAGGGGATCGTCGGGGAACTCCTTGACCAGCCGCTCGTACATCATGACGGCCAGTTCCTTCATGCCGGCGCGCTCGGCGGCGCGAGCGGCGCGGAAGAGCTTGGCGGCCTTGGGGTCGGCCTTGGGCTCGTCGTCGGCGGCAGCCGGTCCCGAGGCCCCGGCCTCGGGCTTCTCGGCTCCCGCGGCCGCGGCGCCCGGGTCCTTCCCGCCGGCCAGCCTCTTCAGGTACTCGGTCTCCTCGTCGACGCCCGGCTCGCGGGGCCCGTAGTGCGGGAGGGGCCTCCCCGCCTCGTGGGCGCCGATATCGGGCCCGCCGCCCTCGAAGTCGTCGTTGACGTTGGGTATGAGAAGCGCCGCGTCGATCACGGGCGTGCCGGGCCGGGGCCTCAGGTCCTGCGCCTCGAAGCCGGGCACGACGCGCTCGGGGAACTCGACCCCGTCGAAGACGCTCATGTCGATCTTGACGCCGTGCGGCTCGACCTCGGAGAAGCTCTTGCCGCCGATCGTCGCGCGGTAGGGGACCTTCCAGACGCCGACGGCGTCGTAGTCGAAGGAGCTGTGCGAGCCCGGCGAGCCGATGCGCGCTCCCGCGGGGCGCCCCGCGCCGTAGCCCCCCCACCGCTTGCCCTGGTCGGGGCCGCCGATGGCCAGGTTGTTGCGGAAGTAGGCGAAGTCCATCGGGGCGTTGCCGCCGAGGCCCGTGCCTATCTTCACGATGGTGTTGTGCAGAGCGACGTCGCCGCGGCTGTTCCGCTTGAACTTGAAGGCGGCGTGGACGCCGTTGTACATGGAGTTCCTGATGAAGTAGGTCGGCCCGCCCAGCCCCGGCTGCGACGAGAGCTGCACGTAGCAGTTCGTCAGGCGATTCCGCATGACGCGGCAGTTGTTGAAGCAGAAGTCCGCCTCGATGCCGTCGTCCGAGCCCGTGTAGACGTCGTTGTTGTAGATGTCGATGCAGACCTGGTTGACGGTGCCCCTGTCCTCCATCGTCGAGATGCAGTCGCGGAAGCCCGTCACCTTGTTGTAGCAGATGACGTTGCCGGGCCCGGTCACCTGTATGCCCTCTCCGATGTTCTTCCCCGACGCCCCCATGGCGGGCTCGGTCCAGGGGGTCGTGCCCTCGATGACGTTGTCGGCGATGTAGCAGTTCGTGCAGCCGGGCCGGTAGGCCGTGACGCCGTAGACCGCGCGTATGTTGCAGCGCCGGACCACGCAGTTCGAGGCGCCGTTCATGACGACGGCCTTCGCGGAGCGGCCGCCCTCGGTATCCCTGATGGTGACGCCCTCGACTATCACCCACTTCCTGTTGCGCATGTTCACCCGCTTGTAGACCGCCTTGCCGTCGGCCGAGCGGTATATCCTGGGCCTGCCCGGCTGGCCGTCCTGGGTCTCGAGCACGCCGTGCTCGCCCGCCGGGAGCTCAGTGATCTGGCCGCCGGAGCCGCGCGGCACCGGCCGCGTGCGGACCTTGACCGTCTTCTCGGCCTCGCCGCCGTCGGGGTCCTTGAGCTTCAGCTCGATCTCGTACTCCGTGTTCGGCTTGAGGTCGAAGATGCTGCCGGAGTGCTTGTTCTTCCACCTGAAGATGGGACTGGTGCCGCGGCTCGCGCCGGCCGGCACGCGCCTGAGGGGCATGGCGGCGCGCCACTTCTCGGCTCCGGCCTCGCGGAAGCGCACCTGCACGACGCCGTTCAGGTTGTCGTCCCCCTGGATGTGCCACTCCGCCGCGAGGTTGGTGACCGTGGGGTAGGGCGTGGTGATTTCGCCGGGCGTGGTGGCGTTCTCGGCCCGGGAACAGGCGGAGGCCAGCAGAATCATGACCGTCACCGACGCGGAGATGCTCCCCGCTCCGAATCGCCTCATTGGAAAGCACCCCCTCCTTCGGCCCCCACCCCGCCCGGCCCGGCTCACTTCGCCGCCTTCTCGAGAAGCCTGATCTGCTCGGCGAGGGGGCGGAGCTTCTCGTCGACCTCGCCCAGCGCGGTCACGATCTTGGCGGCCGCCTCGATCTCGTCCGAGGCCGCGTAGAGAGCCGCCACCTGCAGGCGCTCGGCCGGGCCCTCGCCGGCGTATTTCGACGCGATTCCGGCGAAGCGCCTCCGCGATACGGACCTCCACGGCAGCTCCATCTGGCCGGCCGAGGTGCGGACGGTGATCTGCTTCTCGCCCGCCCCGACGAGTCTGCCGCGCGTGGGCGCCCCGGCGATGTCGACGTAAACGCGCGCGCGCTGGCCTCCCTCGACCCCCGCGATGATCTTCTTCCGGAGCTCCTCCGTCACGTCCTCGGCGACCTTCTTCACGGCCGCGCGCGCCGCGGCCACCGCCTTCTCGGCGGGGCCCGCCGGCCGGCTCGGGCGCGTGAGGTCCCGCGAGCCGCCGCTCGGGCTCTCGTCGTTCTTCCCCGCGAGCATTCGGAGGTACTCCGTCTCCTCGTTCACGCCGGGCTTGCGCGGCCCGTAGTGCGGGAGCTTCTGTCCCGCTTCATATGCCCCGATATCCGGCGCGCGGCCCAAGTAGCCGTCGTTGATGTTCGGAATAGCGAGAGCGGCGTCGACGACCTTCGCTCCCGCGCGGGGCCGCAGGTCCGGCGGCTCGTATCCGGGCACCGGCTTGTCCGGGAACTCCACGCCGTTGAAGACGCCCATGTCGACCTTGATGCCGTGGGGCTCGGTGGCCGAGAAGCTCTTCCCGCCGATCCTCGCCCTGAAGGGCACCTTGTGCGTGCCGACCGCGTCGTAGTCGAAGCTGCAGTGCGGACCGTGAGAGTTGATCGTCGCGCCCGACGGGTTCCCCGCGCCGTAGTTCCCCCATCTCTGGCCGCTGGCGCCCCCGATGGCCAGATTGTTGCGGAAGTAGGCGTGATCGAACGGCTGGCCCGCGTAGCACCCCATGCCGGCGCCGACCTTCACAACGGTGTTGTGGAGTACCACGTCCCCCTGGCTGTAGCGGTGGAACTTGTAGGGGGCGTAGGTGAGGTTGTACATCACGTTGCGGATGAAGTAGGTGGGGCCGCCCAGCCCCGGCTGCGAGCTCAGCCCCACGAAGGAGTTGGTGATCCGGTTGCGCATGATGCGGCAGTTGCTCTGGCAGAAGTCGGCCTCGATGCCGTCGTCGGCTCCGACGTAGACGTCGTTGTTGTATATGTCGATGCAGTCCTGCGTCGCGACGCCGGTATCCTCCATCGTCGAGATGGCGTCGCGGAAGCCCGTCACCTTGTTGTAGCAGACGACGTTGCCGGAGCCCGTAATCTGTATGCCCTCGCCGATGTTCCTGCCGGAGGCTCCCATCGCCTCGGATGTCCACTTGGTGGTGCCCTCGACGACGTTGTCGGCGATGTAGCAGTTGGTGCATCCGGGCTTGTAGGCGAGGATGCCGTAGACGGCCTTGACGTTGCAGCGGATGACGGCGCAGTACTCCGCGCCGCCCATCACCACGCCCTTCGAGCGCCGGCTCGTGTCCGGATTGCGGACGGTCACGCCCTCGACGATGACCCACTTCTTGTTCCGGAGGTTGACCTGCTGGTAGACGGCCCCCCCGTCCGACGACCGGTAGACGTTCCACCTGCCGGGCGAGCCGCTGGCGGGGCTCAGCGTTCCGTGGTTGCCGGGCGAGAGCTCCTTGACCTGCCCGGTAGCGCGCGGCACCGGGCGTGTGCGCGCCCGGATCGTCTCCTCGGCCTCGCCGCCGTCGGGGTCCTTCAGCTTCAACTGTATCTCGTACTCGGCGTTCGGCTGGAGGTCGAAGATGGAGCCCGAGTGCCTGTTGGTCCACTTGAATATGGGCCGGGTGCCCCGGCTCTGCCCGGCCGGCACGCGGCGGAGAGGCATCGCCGCCTTCCACGCCTCGGCGCCGACCTTGCGGTACCGGACCTGCACCACGCCGTTCAGGTTGTCGTCGCCGGTGATGGACCACTCGACCGCGAGATTCGTGACCGTGGGGTACGGCGCCGTGACCTTGCCCGGCGTCGTGGCGTTCTCGGCGCGGGCGCTCGCCGCCAGGAGCAGGCCCGCCACAACCAACGCTGCAAGCCGTCTCATTCCTCTTCCCTTCCGGCCCGGCCTATCCCGTCCTGCCCACGACACGGGTGAGCGGCATTACCACGCGCTTCCGCGGGCGATCCGGGTCGCGCAGGCGCTCGAGGCAGACGGAGCCCGCCTCGCGCCCGATCGCCGTCCAGTCTATGTCGTAGTGCGACATCACCTCCGGCCCGAAGGTCCATCCCTCCTGCGGCCTTCCCATCCCCGCGGCCGCGAAGTCCTCAGGAATCCGCACGCCGTGGTCCCTTGCCTCCAGCAGCAGCCCCGCCGCAATGGGGACGCCGAAGCACACCGCCGCGGTGGGTCGCGCCTCCGGGGGCCCGGAGAACCACTCGGCGGCGAGCTTGCGCGCCTCCTTGAAGTACTCGACGGCCACGAAGAGCGATTCATTCACCGGGATCCCGCGCGTGACGTAGGCCCGGCGCACGCCCATGCTCCTCAGTATGGAGTTCGGCCACTCCGTACCCCGGACGCCGTCGTAGTACGGGTGCCCCTTGTCGATGAGGCCGCCCACGTAGGCGACCCTCTCGTGGCCCGAGTCGAGGAAACGCGACGCCGCGTCGAAGGCCGCGCCCTCGTTGTCGAGCGAGACGCAGTCGGCCCGGTCGTCGGCCTCGAAGTGGTCGACGAGCACGAGCGGCCTACCCAGGTCGGCGATACGCGCCACGGTCTCCGTCCGGACCGGGCCGAGGACCACGTAGGCGTCCTCGTCCCACTTGTCGAGGTTCCCGGCCAGGGAGGGCTCGGTCAGCTCGTCTATCGTCGACCAGACGATCTCGTAGCCCGCCTCGTTGAGCTTGCGCCCGATGGCCGAGGCCGTCCTCTCGTAGCCTCCGGTGAAGCTCTCGAGGTAGAAGAGACCCCGCGCCCGCCCGGTCGCGGGCCCCGTCGCGAGGTCTTCCTTCGGGCCCTCGCAGACGAATACGCCCTGGCGCGGCCGCGTCTCGAGCAGGCCCTCGGCGACGAGTATCTTAATCGCCCGGCGGGCGGTCACGTAGCTCACCCCGAGCTGCTCGGCGAGCTTGCGTCCCGAGATGACACGGTCGCCCGCGCGGAGCTCGCCCTTGGCAACAGCCGTATGGACCTGTTCGCGCAGCTTCCCGGCCGCGACCTGGGTGGGAGAGTTCGCCGGCAGTTGGATGGGCATGCTGGTCATCCTGCGCTAGGTCTGCGATACATCTGATATACCCTGAATACTGTTACACCGCGTTGGCGCCCTGTGCCCAACTTTTCTTGGCTGATGGCACTGCGTTACCACAGAAGGAACGGAGCCGGAACACCCTCGAAGGCAACATTCCCCGGATTTGGGCGAAACCAGGTCCGTCGAGCCGGGTCTAAGCTGTTACAGGGCCACAGGCCCTGTCCGTCTGTTTTGGAGGAGTCCGAGATGCGCAAGCTCGCTGCGATGACGGCCTCGCTGCTGATGGCCGTCCTGTCGACTTCAGCTTCGGCCAACGTGGCGCCGATGCCCTGGCCCGGACCGAGGCCCATCCGCCCCTTCGTCCGTCACCTGCCGCTGACGATGCAGTCCGACCGCATAACGGTCAAAATCGACGGCTCCGTGGCGACAACCGAGTCGGACCAGGTCTTCTACAACCCCAACCACCGCGAGGTGGAGACGAGCTTCGTCTTCCCCCTGCCCGCCGGCGCCGTGGTCGACAAGTTCAGCCTCTACATCGACGGCAAGGAGGTCCAGGGCGAGGTGCTCGACAAGGACAAGGCCCGCCAGATATTCGAGAGGATAGTGCGCTCCATGAAGGACCCGGCCCTCCTCGAGTTCATGGGCAAGCGCCTCTACAAGACGAGCGTCTACCCCGTCCCCCCGCGGGGCACCAGGCGCGTCAGGATGCGCTACGGCGAAGTGATCTCCGGCGAAGGAGGCCTGATGCGCTTCGCCTACCCGCTGGGGACGCAGAAGTACAGCGGCCAGCCCGTCGGGCAGACGTCGCTCGACGTCACCATCAGGAGCAAACTGCCCATCAAGTCCGTCTTCTCGCCGAGCCACCCCAAGGGCGTGGAAGTCGTGAGGAAGTCCGACAACGAGGTGCGCGTCACCTACGAGGCGAAGAACGCCATCATCGAGAAGGACTTCATCCTCTACTACTCGCTGAACGCGAAGAAGATCGACTGCTCGGTCGCCTGCCACAGGCCGTCGCGCGGCAAGGGAGTCTTCCTCGCGCTTGTGTCGCCCAGCTGCAAGGTCGACAAGGTGATACCGAAGGACATCGTATTCGTCGTCGACACCTCGGGCTCGATGCGCGGGCCCAAGATGAGGCAGGCGAAGGCCGCGCTCAAGTTCTGCATCCGGGGGCTGAAGGCAGACGACCGCTTCGGGCTGATCCACTTCAGCACCGAGGCGCGCCTCTTCACCAGGGAGATGCAGAAAGCCGGCAAGGAGGCGGTCGAGGCGGCGCTCGAGCACATCGATGAGATCGAGGCCCGCGGAGGGACCAACATCCACGAGGGGCTTGACGAGGCCCTCAGGATGTGCCCCGGCGACGAGGCGCGCCCGAGCATGATCGTCTTCATGACCGACGGCGAGCCCACCGTCGGCGTCACCGCCGTGCCCGAGATCCTCAAAAAGGTGAAGGCCGCCAACAGGAAGAACGCCCGCGTCTTCGTCTTCGGCGTCGGCACCAACATCGACACGCACCTACTCGACAAGCTGGCCGAGATGAACCGCGGCGCCCGCGAGTACGTGCTGCCGGCCGAGAACATCGAGATCAAGGTGTCGAACTTCTTCACCAAGGTCTCGAGCCCCGTCCTCTCGAACGTGAAGATCGACTTCGGCGGGCTGGACGTCTACGACATGGTGCCGGCGAGGATGCCCGATATCTTCTGCGGCTCGCAGACCGAAATACTCGGCCGCTACAAGGGCGGCGGCGCGCGGGCGATAACCATCACCGGCAGGGCCGGCGGCGAGGAGAAGAAGATCGTCTTCGAGGCCAAGTTCCCCGAGGAGATATCCGAGAACGACCTGCTGCCGCGCCTCTGGGCGGTCCGCCAGGTGGGCAAGCTCATGGACCAGATCCGCCTGAACGGCGAGAAGAAGGAGCTGCGCGACGAGGTGGTCGCGCTCGCCCGCGAGTACGGCATCATGACCCCCTACACCTCGATGCTCGTCCTCGAGGACGAGGCGCGGCGCGCCCCGCGCCGCCGGGTATTCGGGGGCCGGGTCATGGAGGAGGCGAAGGCCGGGGCCCCGGCGGCCGCCGAGGGCCTCCGCGGCCGCTCCGGCGGCGGGGCGGTCGACGCCAGCCGCAGCCTGAACGCCATGCAGAAGGGGCAGATGGACGACGGCGAGCTCGCTGGCGGCCTCGGCCGGGAAGGCCGCAAGCACATGAAGCACGTCGGCTCCAAGACCTTCTACCTGAAGGACGGGCAGTGGCGCGACTCCGCCTACGACGGCGAGACCGGCACCTCCAAGGTGAAGTACATGTCCGACGAGTACTTCGGTCTCCTCGCCAAGCACCCGAAGCTCGGCAAGTTCCTCGCGCTGGGCGAGCGGGTGCTGGTAGTATTCGAAGGCAAAGCCTACGAGATCACCGAGTAGAGAGGGGAGCTCTGATGAGAGTCGCTGCCGAACGGCTCGGCCTAGCCCTGGCGTGGATGCTCTTCGCGTCGCTCGCCGCCTCCGCTCAGGAGGAGGGCGACGGCGGGGGCGGGAGAGGGGGGCCACCGGCCCTCTGCCGCAGCTGCCGCAACAAGATGTTCATCATGACCGTCGGCAAGTGCTCGAAGTGCGGCGGCGAGACCTCGAGCAGCGCCTTCAGATACTGTGCAAAGTGCGCCAGGAGGCTCGGGAAGTGCCAGGCCTGCGGCAGAGGCCTGGACAACCGGGGAGGCGGGGACTCGGCCCCCGACATGATCCGCCGCCCCGGCGAGCCCGGATCAGAGCCCGAGCGCGGCGGCCCTCGGCCCTCCGGCCGGCGCCCAATACCGAAGCCCGGTGCGGAGGTCAAGGGCCTGAAACTCGCGCTCTCGAGCGACAGGAAGTCCTACAAGCGCGGCGAGAAGATCACGCTCACCCTGACATTCGAGAACGTCTCCGGGGAAAAGATGCGCGTCTTCGCGCCACCTGCTCACGCGCTGGCCAGGCACGTCAACATCAAGGCCATCGGCCCGGGCGTGCAGCGTCGCAGGGACCGGCTCCACGCGATGGTGAGCGGCGGCCTCCCCATGCTCAAGAACTACCCGGAGCTGCAGCCCGGCGGCAAGACGACCGTGGAGATCACGCTCGACGGCTGGCCGCTGCGCGTCAGCGGCGGGGATCTCTATCTCGCCAAGGCCGGCACCTACAAGCTCACCGCGACATACACCTACGCCAAGGCGAAGGTCTACTACTTCGACCCCAAGCCCAACCAGGTGCCAGACCCGAAGGTCTGGAAGGGCGTGGTCGCGTCCAGCGAGGTAAAGTTCTCGGTGAAGTGAGGGCCGGGCTTCGCGTCTGAAGACCTCGGCGCCGCCCTCGGGCGCGCCGCCGCTGCTTGACCCGTCCCCCCCTCCGCGGTTATACAGGGCAAGCCCGTACAGCCGCGGAGGCGCACCTTGGGGCTGCTCGACATCATCGCCGCCGCCATCCTGATGCTCTCCGGCTTCATACAGGCCGCGAGCGGCTTCGGCTCCGGGCTCACGTCGATGGGGCTGCTGCCGTTCGTCATGGACGTCCGCGACGCGACGGTCATTGTCGCGCTCATCCTGCCTTTCATCTCGGCGCAGATACTCTGGAAGCTGCGGAAGCAGGCGAGCCTTAGGCGCGCCGCGCCCTATCTCGTCGGCGTCTTCGCCGGAACGCCGTTGGGAGTGCTCATACTCGATTCCGCCGGAGCCTGGGTCCTGAAGCTCCTCATCGGCGTGACGCTGGCGGGCTTCTGCGGCTTCATGCTGGTGTCGCGCCGCGACTACCGCGTGAAGAGCCACTGGGCCCTCTCCGTCGGGGCGGGATTCCTGAGCGGCGTCATCGCCGGGGCCACGAACTGCGGCGGCCCGCCGCTCGTCCTCTACATCTACATGCAGGGGCTGACCAAGGAGGAGACCTCCGCGACGCTCCAGGTCCTCTTCTTCATCGGCACCATCTACAAGGTGGCTCTCTTCGTCGGGAGGGGCATGGTTGAGACGAGCCACCTGAGCGCCGCGGCCGTATTCCTGGTCTTCTCCGCCGCGGGGATAGTCCTGGGCCTGATGCTTTTCAGGAGGATCGACACCGAGCGGCTCCGGCGGTGGGTCTATGCGATGCTGCTGGTCGTGGGCGTGCTCCTCATTGCGACGACAGTCAGGGGGCTCTTGACCGCCTGAGTCGGGCGCGGTAGACTCCGCCGGCCGGCCGGGGGCGGGGGCGGCGGCGAGGGGGCGGCGGGAGCCGCCCGGAACAGGGAGGGACACCATGGCCAGGAAACGCAAGATGAAGTGCGGCGTCGTCGGCTACGGGCCGAGCTGCGAGATGGGCAGGCTGCACCTGCAGTCGATGGCCGCGCAGAAGGTCTTCGTCCCCACCGCGGTCTGCGACCTGAACGAGGAAAGGCTGGCGTCCGCGCGCTCGGACTTCCCCGGCATCGAGACCTACACCGACATGGGGAAGATGCTCAGGAAGTCCGGGGTCGAACTGGTCGCTGTCATCCTGCCGCACAACCTGCACGCCAAAGCCGCCATACGGTGCCTGAACGCCGGGTGTAACGTGGTCGTCGAGAAGCCCTTCGCGCTGACGGTCGAGGAGTGCGACGCCATGATCGCGGCGGCGAAGAAGAACCGCCGCATGCTCTCGACCTTCCACAACCGTCACTGGGACGCGAACATCGTCACGATCATGAAGCACATCAAGAAGATCGGCCGCACCTTCAGGTGGGAGTCGTACCAGGGCGGCTGGCGCCGGCCGGGCCGGTCGTGGCGCAGCGACAGGAAGATCTCGGGCGGGATCATCTTCGACTGGGGGGCGCACTTCGTGGAGTGGATGCTCCAGGTGCTGCCCTACAAGATGACCGAGATCTCGGGCTTCGGCATCAACGAAGTATGGAAGCACTGCACCAACGAGGACGAGCTGGAGGCCGTCGTCCGCTTCGGGGGCAACGCGGTCGGCTCGCACACCGTCTCGCACGTCGCCGCGGCAGGCAAGCCGATGATCCGCATCCTCGGGACCAAGGGCGCCATCACGGCAACGCACAGCGAGGTCACCGTCCACACCTTCGGCCCCGACGGCGAGCGCATCGCCACATCGGTGCCGATGGTCAAGCCGGGGTGGGACCCGTATTACCGCAGCGTCCGCAACCACCTGGTGGGAAAGAAGAAGCTGGTCATCACGCCCGAGTACGCCCGCCGGGTGATCCAGGTGCTCGACTACGCCACGCGCTCATCGAAGCTCGGCAAATCGCTCAAGCCGAAGTACAAGTAGCGGGCGGAGGAACACGATGGCGCCGATAGACTCAGACTCCATCGCCCGGCAGGCGCGTCTGATAGCTGAGGGCGCAGCGCTTCGCGACGAGAAGCTGCTCGGGGTCTGCAATCTCCTCAAGGAGGAGGTCGAGCACTACGACTGGGTCGGCTTCTATCTCGTGAGCGACGCGAATCCCGCGGAGCTCGTCCTCGGGCCCTACGCCGGCGCCAGTACCGATCACACCAGCATCCCATTCGGCCAAGGCGTCTGCGGCCAGTGCGCCGAGCGGGAGGAGACGATCGTCGTCCAGGACGTCTCGAAGGAGTCGAACTACCTCTCCTGCAGCATCCACGTGCAGTCGGAGATCGTCGTGCCCGTCATGCGCGACGGCACGTTCGTCGGCGAGATAGACATCGACTCGCACGAGGTCGCCCCCTTCACCGACGCCGACTCGGCAGTGCTCGAAAGAGTGGCCGAGATCGTGGCGCCCATCATCTAGGGCCCCGGGAGAGAGCGAGAACTGGAACGCACCTGGCCTTCAGAGGAGCCGACATGGCCGATACGGCGAAAGAGAAGATCTTCCTCGCGCAGCTCTGCACCCGCGACATGGACGAATACCGGCGCTACGCCGAGCTGGCCGGCCGCCTCCGGAAGCACGGCCGCGTGCTCGTGAACGTGGACACCCTAGCCGAGCCCACCCCCTACGAGCTGCCGAGCGGGGGCAGTGCGTGGCACCAGTACCTGTCGCACCTCCCCGGGCTGACGAAGTTCTTCCCTCACCCCGCTCTCCAGCCGCACCTCCCCATGGAGCATGTGGAGAGGAACCGCGACCTGCTCGCGGCACAGGTGGCCGTGCTCGAGGAGTTGGGTCTGGGGGCCTCTTTCAGCGGACCCGAGCCGGCCTTCTGGCCCGAGAGCTTCTTCCGGGAGCGTCCGGACCTGCGCGGGCCGCGCGTGGACCATCCGCGCCGCAGCACGAAGGAGGAGTTCTCCCCCTGCACGGACCTCGACGAGGTGCAGGAGATGTACCGGTGGATGGTTGCCGAGCTCAGGCGGAACGTGCCCATGCTCGGCTCCTTCGGCTTCCGGGCCAACGACGTGGGCTCCGGCCTCTGCTGGTGCTCGGCCCTCTACTCGGGCATGCGCGGCCCGGCCCACTGCCGCGACATCGACCCGGGCGTGCGCGTGGCCCGTTTCGTGGAGGTCCTCCACGAGGGCGCGGAGCAGGGGGGCGGCCCCGTCCGGGTGAGCTTCAACGGCAATTTCTACAACAACGAGGTCTACAGCATCGTGCCGAAGCTCGGCGAGAACTCGTTCCTGGCCGGGTGGAAGAGCGACACCGTCGGCCTCTACGGCATCATGGCCTCGCCGATGCGCGGGCTCCTGCAGCCGCTCGGCATCATAGCGTCGACGGCACGCTTCGACGACCCGTCCGTCGGGGCCTTCAGCGTCTCCTTCGCCCCGGACTACCGCCGCGGCATGGAGCGCTTCGAGACCGCCGAGCGCGTCGTCGACCTGATCGAGAGCAGTATCGAGAGCCCCGCAAGGACGCTCCGCGAGCGCCTCGACGCTCTGCACGGGCTGTGCGAGGCGTGGGCGGGGGCTAATCAGGCGGACGGGCTCTTCGAAGCGTTCCTGGCCTTCGAGGAGGCCGTGAAGCTCAAGAACGCCGCCTTTCCGCGAGGCTGCGCCAACACCTGCGGCGTGACAATGCGGCACGTGACGCGGCCTCTCGTCATCAGGCCGGAGCTCCTGACGCCGGAGGAAGAGTCCTACTTCCTGCCGCACGTTTTCAACATCAGCCAGCACGAGGCCCGCATGGACTACATGGACATGCACGGCGGCCGTAGAGAGATAAACCCAGTGCTGCGCACGGCCGCCGCCCGGCTCGTCGGCGCCGCGCGCCGGTTCGAGTCGGTCGCGGGAGCGCCGGACCAGGAGTTGGTGACCCAGATGGCGGGCTCGCTCCGCACGTGGGCACTCATGCTGCGCTCGACCTGTAACTTCGCCGAGGCCCAGAAGATCCGCGACCGCAACAGCGAGGCGCTCGCCGGCGGCGAGCGGACCCCCGAGAAGCAGGGCTCCAGGGAAGGCGACGCGGACTACCTGCCGTGGAACTCGATCCTGCGCGACGAGCTCGACAACACCGCGGAACTGCTGGCGCTGGTCGAGAAGACGGGCGGCGACCTCGTCATGACGGCCGAGCGGGCGGACCTGGAGGATATGTTCGTCCTGGGGCCGGACCTCGCCGGAGCGCTCAGGACCAAGATGGGGATCATGCGCGACCACTGGCGCGACGTGGAGAAGCACATAGCCCCGCCGCTCAAGTAGAGCCGCCCGAGGCTGGCGGGCCCGCGCCGTCAGAGCCACCCTCGGTCGGGCCGGCCGGCGCGGAAGCGTCGTCAGGCCTCACAAGCACCGAGAGTACCACGAGCGCGATGACCCCCACGCTAATCTGGAAGATGCCGGTCACGACGAAGGGCGTCCTCAGACCCAGCCACGCGCCGAGGTAGCCGCCGGATATGGATCCCAGCCCCCAGCCCATCGCGCTCGCGCTCTGGCTGATGCCGAAGGCCTTGCCGTAGCTGGAGGGGGAGACCGCCCGGTGGAGCAGCCGGCCCATTGCGGGCCCGCTCATCCCCATGCCCATGCCGATGATGATGCGCCACCCGTAGATGCCGCTGACGCTGCCAACGTAGGCCTGGGGGATGCAGGCCGCCCCGGCCAGGATCGTCCCTGCCACGAGGAAGAACTTGTAGCCCAGCCGGTCCGTGAGCCAGCCCATCGGGATGGCGACGAGGGCCGTGGAGATCGCCGTCACCGAGAAGAGCCTGCCGGCCACGCCGGCGACACCGGTCGGTCCCGTGAAGGACTTGACGTAGAGCGAGAATATTGGCGCCATGACCGTCCGCGAGAAGGCCATGACCAGAGCGAAGAATATCACCACCGCGAAGCCCGGCGTGTAGATGACACCGAGAAGACCCCCAAGCTCCTGCCGCACGGTCGGCCTCGGCCCCGGGCTCGAAGGCGCCTTCCCCTCCTTCGCGAGGAAGAGAATGAGGAACGCCGCCACGAGAAGTATCCCGCCGCCGATGAAGAAGGTCTTACGGTAGCCCCACGCGTCCGCCGTCATCCCGCCGACGAGCGGCCCGATGGAGTGGCCCACGAATACGGCCGTGGACATGAGCCCCAGGGAGAACCCCGCCCGCTTCGGCGGCGTCACGCTGGCCACCAGCGCCGCCGACGCCCCCACGGTCCCCGTGAATGCCCCCTGGAGGAATCTTATCGCCAGGAGCATCCACGGCGTGGTGGCCAGCCCCATGCCGGCCACGATGAAGGCCCCGGCGAACATGGCACGCAGCACCATGAGCTTCTTGCCGAAGCGGTCGGCGAGGATCCCCCATACCGGCGCGAGGGTCATCATCGACAGGGCCGAGCCCGCAGAGATGTAGCCCGACCATATCCTCAGTGTCTTCTCGTCGTCTATGCCGAGCTCGCCAAGAAACAGCGGCAGGAGCGGCATGGCGAAGCTGAAGCCCATGATCGCGGCCACCTGGCCCAGCCAGGCCACGATGAGTGTCCTTCGCCAGACGCGCTCGTCCACGGGAGATTCATCGGGGGCGGGGCAGTCGGGGATCTCAGGCAGGCCGGGCATCGCGGTGTCTCTCCGTTGACGGAGTCCATTCTAACCGGACGTCCAGCCGCCGCAAGTGGCGCGGAATTGTGCAAGCGCTGCGGGTGCCGCCGGTTTATCATTTCGTGGGACGCGGCGCCGGGCCGCACACCATTAGAGGAGAGAGCGGATGAGAAAGCGCATCGTGACACTTCATGCCGCAGTCGCCATCGGTCTCTGGGCTCATCTCGCCTGCGCGGGAGAGGGGGCCGTCCTCGCCGCAATGGACTCGGCCGGCCTGCGCATGATCGGCAAGGGCGGCGAGAACGCCCTCGTCGACGGCAAGGTGGGCAAGGCCGTCAAGCTGACCTATCCGGCGAACTGCAAGAACGTCTTCTTCACCGTGCCCTTCAAGGGCAGTCCCGAGTGGGACAAGTTGGACGGCTTCAGCTTCTGGGTGAAGGGCGACGGGTCGAAGCAGCTCGGCGGACTCCAGTTCATCTGGAACGACGACTACGCCGCGCGCTACGACTACGCATTTCCCATCGACTCCACGGAGTGGAAGAAGGTCTACGTCCCGTGGACCGACCTGATCCCTGCGCTCGCAAAACCCAGCTGCAAGCTCATGGGCACCGGCGCCGGGCACAACCCGCCGTCCAAGCTCAAGGCCTTCTGGATAGGGAAGTGGTGGTACTGGCGCGAGTACGGGGCGTGCTCCTTCACCATCGACAACGTGCAGCTCGAGCCGAAGATAGACGCGGACACGACCGACTACACCCCCAGGGGCGATCCCCTCGCCCGAGTGCTCGCCAAGCTGAAGGCCAGGAAGCCCGTCACCATCGTCACCATGGGCGATTCGCTAACTGACTACAAGCACTGGGCCAACAGGCAGGTCAACTGGCCCACCGTCCTCAAGAAGACGCTTGAGCAGAAGTACGGTTCGAAGGTGACGATCGTCAACCCGGCCATCGGCGGGACCGAGCTCCGCCAGAACCTGATACTCATGCCCCGGTGGCTCGCGCGCTCGCCCGAGCCGGACCTCGTCACCGTCTGCTTCGGCTACAACGACTGGTCCGACGGGATGCGCGGGCCCATGTTCCTCGAGACGCACAAATACGGCGTGGGCCGCATCCGCCGCATGACCAAGGGGAAGGCGGATGTGCTGCTCATCACGACCTGCCCGGCCGTCTCGCGCTGGGACACGATGGCGGAGCTTGCTCAGGCCACCCGCGACGCGGCCAAGGCCAGGAAGGCCGGCCTGGCCGACATCTACAAGGCGTTCCACGCCGCCGGGGTCGAGAACAAGGAGCGGCTCTACTGCCGCGACAAGACCCACATGGGCGCGCCAGGGCACGAGCTGGTCGCCAAGACTGTCGCCGGAGCGATCGAGTCGGGTGGGAAGCCCTAGGTCTCCGTTTCCTTCCCGACGGGACCTTCGGCCGAGCGTGCGTTGCGGCGGGCCTGGCCCGCCATGCGCCGGAGTATGCCCGCATCCGTAGAACTCCCGAGCGTGTCAGGCATTCTGGCGGGGAAGAACCTGATCTTGCTGCCGAACTCGCACGGTTCCTTCAGCGTGACGGTGATGGGCAGAGAGCGAGTTACGTTCCCGGAGACGGAGAAGACCGAAGTCAAGGGGATCGATATCGTTCTCTTGTAGTTGGAGACGTACATGTTCTCCCCGTCCACGTCGACGTGCTTGAGCGGCGCATAGAAGACCAGCAAGAGAACGCCGAAGACAGCCCGCAGCACAGGCCAAACCACATTGACAGGGAACTCTGCAGCGAGGAGCGCCACTGCCAATCCCGGCAGCCCCCCCACGATCCAAAGCCCCGGGACGACGAACTTGAGGGCGCCCGTGGCGGGCGAAGATAGCCTGCGTCTCAAGCCCGCCTCCCCTTCCGCGAGGATCGGGTCTACTCCTCCCGCAGCTTCGCGAGGCGATCCCGCGACGCCCGTCCTATCCAGGTCGTCTTGAAGTGTTCGCTCATCGACTCGAACTCGGCGATGGCCTCGTCCTTCTTCCCCGCCTTCACCAGGGCCTCCGCCGCCGAGAAGCGGTCCTGTCCGGTGGTGAGCACCTCGGCGCCCAGCCGCGCCGCCTCCTCGGGGGTGGGGAGCTTGATGTCCTTGAACTTCTTCAAGATCGGCGGGTTGGGATCGACCAGTATCGAGTAGGCCTCGGGAACGCGCTCCATTCCGAATAGCCGCGCCCGGTGCTCGGGGAAGATTCCGCCGCAGGCGTCGCCGAACTCGCGCCCGCCGAACGGGTCGAACTCGGCTATGGTGAGGTCCTTCCCCTCCTCCGCCTCGGCGAGCAGCTTGCCCGATGGCGCGTATATCTTCGAGTTCCCACGCCACGAGACGATGAGGTACACCTCGTTGTCCGCGGCGCGGGTGACGAAGGCGGCGTCGCCGGCGCCGGCGGCCGAGGCTCCGCCCATGGTCAGGTGGAAGATGACGTCGGCGCCGCCGAGGGCCAGCGCCCGCGCCGTCTCGGGGAAGACCATGTCGTAGCAGATGCACATGCCGATGCCGCCGAGCTCCGGCGTCTCGAAGACGGGGAACGAGTCGCCGCGCTTGCGCATCTGCTCGGAGAGAGGCAGGTTGACCTTGTGATAGCGGCCCATCTCCTTGCCGTCGCGGCCGAAGAGGACGGCGGTGTTGCAGCAGTCGTCGCCATAGAAGACGTCGTTGCAGACGATCACGTAGATCGAGCGTTCGGCCGCCTTCTTCGAGACGGCCGGCAGCAGCAGCTCGACCGCCGGGCCGACGAGATCCTTCTGCGTATCCAGGTGGCCGCTCTCCCAGCCGGTCAGCCCGAGGGTGTCCTCGGGGAACGCGACGCAGATGCAGCCCGCGTCGGCGGCCTCGTCGATGATGCGGCATATCTCGCCGATGTTCTTCTCGACGAGCGGCAGCGCCTCGCCGGCATCGAGCTTGTAGCTGATCTTGTGCCAGAGCGGCGAGTGACCCGCCGCCACCTTGACCATGCCCGACATGCGAGAGCCCTCCAAGCTCGATCACGGGCCGAAGCGCGCGAAGACGAGTGTCGCCGTCCCGAGGTAGATCGTCACCCCGACGACGTCGTTGAGCGTCGTGATGAACGGCCCCGACGCGATGGCCGGGTCGACGCCGAAGCGATCGACCACGTGAGGCACCAGCGAACCGGAGAGCGCCGCCACCGAGATCGAAGTTATCATCGCGAAGCCAACGACGACACCAATGAGCGCGTTCCCCTCCATCGCGAGCGCCGCGAGGCCGGCGAGCACTCCGCAGGCAAGCCCCAGCAGCACGCCCACCACCACCTCGCGGAAGACCTGACGGCTGACCGAGATCATGACGAATTCGCCCGTCGCCATGGACCGGACCATGGCCGTCGAGCACTGCAGGGCCACCGACCCCGCCATCGATATTATCACCGGCACGAAGAAGACTAGCGCCAGGGTCTGCTCGATGGAGGCCCCGAACCTGCTCATCACCCAGCTGCAGGCCATGCCGCCGAGCAGCGTCACCGCCAGCCACGGGAAGCGGAGCGCCGCCTTGCGAACGAGGGTGTTGTAGGCTGGCTCCTCCTCGGCGGAGCCGGCCATCAGCAGCATGTCCTCGGTGCCCTCCTCCTCGGCGGCCTCCATGACGTCGTCGACCGCGACGACACCCAGGAGCATGCCCCCGCCCGATACGACTGGCAGCTCCCGCAGGTCGTGCCTGGTGAATAGGCGAACGACCTCCTCCTGGTCGGTCTCGGGGCCGACGGTGATCATCTCGGCCTCGGCAATGTCACCCAGGGCCCTGGCATCGCCCGCCAGGATCAGGCGCCTGAGCGGCACCGCGCCGATGAAGACGCCCCCCTCCCCGCGAGCGCTGACGTATACCGACGAGAGCTCCTCCTCGGCCACCTCGGTACGAAGGCGCCCGATCGCCTCGCCTACGGTGAGCTGCGAGGGGAGGTGAACCATCCGGTCGGTCATGAGGCCGCCGGCGGTTTCGGGGTCATAGCGCTCGAGGGTCTCGGCGGACGAGCGCGCCTCGTCGGGCAGCGCCTCGCGGATCGGGCCCGCGCGGACATCGTCGATGAGCTGCAGCGCGTCAACGAGCTCGTCAGGCGGCATGTGCTCGAGGACCGTGGCGATCTCGTCGTCCGTCAGCTCGGCGAGCATTCTGCGCCTGATGGCCTCGGGCAGGTCGTCCAGGACATCGGCCTGCTCGGCATGCTCGACCGCGCGGAACGCGGCGATCTGTTCGTCGGCATCCTCGATGGCGACTATCATCTCGGCGGGGCCGAGCGGCGCGCTCTCCGGAGCGAGCTCGCGATGCCCGGCATCATCGGACTGGGGTGTTGCCTTCTCTTCGACCATGATGGCCCTCACGGGGGCGTACGCCGAAGCGGGGATTCTAACCGCCGGCATGGGCCGGTCAAGAGAGTATCCCGCCTGCGTTTGACCGGCGGGGGGGGCGCGTGGATAATACACGCCAGCGCGGACGGCAAAGGCGGAGGCACACATGAGCGACACCGGCACGTCCCCAACGGTCCCGCTGGTCCGGGTGACCAGGGCGGGGGTCCAGGACAACCTGCATTGCGGGACGGTCGTCGTTGTGGACGACTCGGGCAAGGTGCTGCTCTCGTTCGGCGACCCGGACACGCTCGGCTACATCCGCTCGGCGGCCAAGCCCATCCAGGCGATTCCCGTGCTCATGTCAGGCGCCCCGGAGGAGTTCGGCTTCGACGACGCGGATATCGCCATCATTTGCGGCTCGCACCGCGGCGGGGACCAGCAGGTAACCCAGGTCCGGTCGATACTCGCGAAGGCCGGGCTCACCGAGCAGCTTCTCCAGTCCGGCGCGGGCATCCGCGACAACTGCTCCGGCAAGCACTCGGGGAAGCTGTCGGCGTGCAAGCACCTCGGGTACGACCTGGCGAGCTACCTCGACCCCGCTCACCCCCACCAGCAGAAGATACTGGCGACGGTAGCCGAGGTCTGCGGCATGGAGCCCGGCGAGATCCACGTCGGCATCGACGGCTGCGGCGCGCCGATCCACTACATCCCGGTGAGGAACATGGCCCTCGGCTACGCGCGGATGAGCCGCCCCGCGGAGCACTTCGACGACAGGACGACCGCCGCCGTCGAGCGCATCATCCGCGCCATGGCGGCGAACCCAGGCGACCACACCGGCGAGCCGGAGTACGCGGACGCCCTGGGCGAAGTCCGGTTCATCTCGAAATCGGGGGGCAACGGGGTCTACTGCGCCGGGGTCGTCGGCAAAGGCATCGGCTTCGCCATGAAAGTGGCCGATGGCTCGAGCCAGCCGCTGAAGCCCGTTTTCACGGAGGTGATGCGCAGGCTCGGAGTGCTCTCGGACGAGGAGGCCGCCGTCTTCCGGGACAGGTTCTGGCAGCCCGTCGAGAACCGCCGCGGCACCGTCGTCGGCGAGGTCGAGCTGCTCATCTAGCGAGACAGGGGGTCCGCATGGCAACGAAGGTGATCCTGGATACGGACATCGGCTCGGACATCGACGACGCCGTCGCCCTCGCCTATCTCCTCGCGCAGCCCGAGTGCGACCTGCTGGGGGTCACGACCGTCTCGGGCTCGGGCCTCGAGCGCGCCAAGATGGCCAGCGCCCTATGCAAGGTGGCCGGGGTAGACATCCCCATCCACCCCGGCGTCGAGAAGCCGATCCTCATCGAGCAGAAGCAGGCCGAGTGCCACCAGGCGCCGCGCCTGCCCAACTGGCCTCACGACACGGACTTCCCCCGCGGCCAGGCGATAGAATTCCTCCGCGGCACCATCGAAGGCAACCCCGGCGAGGTCGTGCTCCTCACCATCGGGCCTCTCACGAACGCGGGGCTCCTCTTCGCCACACACCCCGAGGTCGCGTCGAAGCTGAAGGCTCTCGTCATGATGTGCGGCGTCTTCACAAACCGCCTCGCCGGAGCGGGCCCCCGCGAGTGGAACGCCATCTGCGACCCTCACGCGACGGCCATCGCGTACCGGGCGCCCGCGACGCCCCACCGGTCGATAGGCCTGGACGTCACCTGCCAGGTGGTGATGCCCGCTGACGAGGTCCGCGAGCGCTTCACCCACGAGCTCCTGAAGCCCGTCGTCGACTTCGCCGAGGTCTGGTTCGAGCGGCGGCAGAACATCACCTTCCACGACCCCCTGGCGGCGGTGACGATCTTCGACGAGGAGGTCTGCGGCTTCACGCGCGGCCGGGTGGATGTCGAGGTGACGAGCGAGCGGGTGCTCGGCATGACCCACTGGCAGGCCGACGAAAACGGGCCTCACGAAGTGGCGCTCGAGGTGAACGCGGAGCGCTTCTTCGAGGACTACTTCTCCGTCTTCGACTAGCGGAACGCCCGATGGAAATCCCGGAGCCCGGCTATCACATCTTCGGAATGGGGAGCAGGCGGAAGCTCCTCTACCGAGGCGGCGCGCTGCTTGACATCGCGACGGGGGAGGAGCTTCGCCGGTGGGACGTCTCCTCGGAGACGATCGACACGGCGGAGCACCGTGTCGTCCTGGAAACCTCCGGCGGCACGGTGACCGTGCTCGAGGACGAGGAGAGCCTGCGCACCGAGGAGCCCGGCGGCGGCGAAGTGCTGGCCGGCTCGCCCGTCAGGCTGCCGCGGTTCGAGGGCCGCTACGCGGGCCTGCTGCGCGCGCTCCACGCCGAGGTGCTGGTCAACATCATCCCGGCGGGGCCGGTGCCGTGTCTCCTCGTGTACGACACGCCGTGGTACCGCGACGCCGCGATGATGTGCATGGTCCTCGAGCGGACGGGCAACCTGCACCTCGTCGCCGACTGGATCATGTCGCTCGCCGAGGTCTTCGACAGGAACAACGCGGGCAACCGCGAGCCCGACAACCTGGGCGAGCTGCTCTACATGATATCGCTCGTCTCGGACGGCTCGCATCCTCCGGTGCCCGGGATACTCGCCGCGGCAAGGGAGTTCGAGCGAGAGGGACACATCGCCGGCCTCACCGACGGGGCGGAGCATCCCGTTTACCAGACGAAGTGGATGAAGTTCGGCCTGCGGGCGCTGGGGCTGGACGACCCGTACGAGATCCCGGAGGTGGCGGACTCCTACTCGGCGCTCTTCTGGATGGACTGGCGCGACCGGCACGTGCCGACCGAGCCCTTCGGCGAGCGCTCGCGCGAGCTCTATCCGTACCTGGCGTGGGCGGAGGCCCACTTCCACGGGTGGCCGCCGCCGATGGAGCTCGCCGGCGCAGCGCCTATCACATGGGAGGCCCGGGCCTCCGAGGCCGACTACGGGCGGATGTCGGCGGTCTCGGCGGGTCACGTCGAGGCGAGGGTATCGTTGCCGCACACGTGGCATGCGGCCGAGATGTTCCTATACCTTGTAGAATCGGAGCAGGGGAACTGAGAGGCGGGAGAGATGAAAAAGGCCGTCATAACGGGCGAGCGTAAGGCCGAGATCGTGGAAGCGGCCGACCCGGTCGCGAAGGAGGACTGGGTCGTCGTCAAGGTGCACGTGGCGCCGATGTGCACCGAATACAAGAGCTGGCTGAAGGGCACGCCGTCGGAGAACCTGGGCCACGAGGCCGTGGGCGAGGTCGTCGGGGTGGCACGCCCGGGGCGCTGGAACGAGGGCGACCGGGTGGTCGTCCACCCCAAGTACTCCTGCGGGCAGTGCGAACTCTGCCTCGCGGGCGACTTCATCCACTGTCGGAGCGCGAGGCCGTTCAGCGAGTTCACCGGCGGCGGCGAGGGGTCGGCCACCTACGCCCAGTACCTGCTCAAGCCCTCGTGGCAGCTCGCCCCCATCCCGGACGGAGTCTCCTACGAGACTGCGGCGCTCACGCTCTGCGCGCTCGGGCCGTCCTTCGGGGCCCTCGAGCGCATGGGCGTGGACGCCTTCGACACGGTGCTCGTCACGGGCCTCGGGCCAGTCGGCCTCGGGGCCGTGGTGAACTGCGCTTTCAGGGGCGCCCGGGTCATAGGCGTGGATTCGGTCCCGTGGCGCGCCGAGAAGGCGAAGGCGCTCGGCGCCGACGCCGTCGTCGACCCGGCCGGAGACGACCCGCTCGCAGAGATCAATGATCTCACCAGCGGACGCGGCGTGGACGCGGCTCTCGACTGCGCCGGGGTTCCGGCGGCCGAGAGGCTCTGCCTGGACGCAGCGAGGACACTGGGCCAGGTGGCGTTCGTCGGCGAGTGCTACGAAGGGCAGCTCGCCATCACCGTCAGCCCCGATCTCCTCCGGACCGGGCTGACTGTTCACGGCTCCTGGCACTACAACATGAACCTGTACCCGAAGGTGCTGAAGGTGGCGACCGACTCTCCCGTCGCGAAGGATCTCGTCAGCCACAGGCTGTGCCTCGACGAGGTCCAGAAGGCCTTCGAAATCTCGGCAGGGCCCGAGCACGCCAAGATCATGCTGACCCCATGGGGGTGAGTCGCTGACAGGCGGCCCGCCCTCGATGCGGCCGAGAACGGACAGAGAAGGGGGACGGACGAATGCGAAAGCACGCTTGGGAGATCAAGGTCGGCGTGGGGCTCGTAGCCCTCTCCGCCGCCCTGTACATGGCTCACTACCTGATGTTCGGGGACGCGCATCACATCCTCATATATCTTGTCGGGGACATCGCCTTCGTTCCCATAGAGGTCCTGATAGTAACCCTCATACTCCACCGCCTGCTCTCGATTCACGAGAAGCAGTCCATGCTCAGCAAGATGAACATGGTCATAGGCGCCTTCTTCAGCGAGGTGGGCACCGACCTCCTCGAGCGCCTCGCCGCCTTCGATCCGAGCTCGGAGGCGATACGCGAAAGCCTAGTCCCCGGGCAGGACTGGACGCCCGGCCGGTTCGTGACAGTCTCGGCCGCGCTCAGGAAGCGGGAGCACGCCATCGATCCGACCGCGGCGGATCTCGTCGCGCTGAGGGACTTCCTCTGCTCGCACCGCGAGTTCATGCTCAGGCTGCTGGAGAACCCGAACCTGCTCGAGCACGACTCCTTCACCGACCTGCTGTGGGCCGCCTTCCATCTGACAGAGGAACTGGCCCATCGGGCGGACCTTTCCGGGCTTCCCGAGAGCGACCTCGATCATCTGGCTGGGGACGTGAAGCGGGCGTATGGGATGCTCACGGGCGAGTGGATTGACTACATGCAGCACCTGAAGGGCAGCTACCCGTACCTCTTCTCCCTCGCCGTGCGGACGAACCCCTTCGACCCGGATGCGAAGCCCGAGGTGGCCTGACCCGGCGCCGCTCCGGGGCTACCACCTGTTGTAGATGTTGACCCAGTAGGTCCTGTAGCCGCGCGGCGCGCGGAAGCCGCAGAGCTCGGCCGGGAAGCGCGACTCGCCTTCCGATTCGAGCCACTTGAGCAGCAGCGGCTCGATGCCGCGGCGGGCGATCTCCCTCAGCCCCGCCTCGCGGAGCTTCGCGATCTCCGCCTCGCCTCCCGCCGTGACATCGTCGAGGCCGCCGTAGCGGCGCAGCACGCATTTCTCCGGCTTCGGGGCGAACTCGAGATACGACTCCTCGCCGAAGACCGTGAAGACGACACGCTCCGCGTCCCCCCGCCAGCCGTGCGTCGCTCCGCCGGCGACGGCCACCTCCCGGGGCCCGGCACCCCCTCCCTCGGCCAGGGCCAGCAGGTCGTTGGAGTCGAGCCCCTCGGGCGTCCTCAGGCCCGCCGCGCCGCACGCGGTGGCGAAGACGTCCTGCGGCTGCACGAAGGCTGAGCTCCGTCCGGCGCCGCGCCCGGGGACTTTCACGAAGAAGGGCACGTGCCCCTCGTTCTCGCGCACCGGCAGCGACTTGCCGAAGCGCTTCGTCTCGGCCCCGTCTCCGACGTTGGTGCCGTGGTCGGAGGTGAATATCACGGCCGTGTTCTCCGACAGGCCTGTCTCCTCGAGCGCGTCAAGGAAGCGGCCCAGCCACCTGTCGACGAGGCCGACCTTTGCGGCGTACTGCGCGGCGATGCGCTTCTTCCCGGCCTCGGGCAGCTCGGGGTTGTGCAGCGCCCAGAAGCTGCGCGGGTCGATGGTTCCATCGTAGCCGGGGGTGTCGTCGTAGAGCTTCATCAGCTCCGGCGGCGCATCCCACGGCTCGTGCGGGTCGAAGCAGTCGACCCAGAGGAAGAAGTTGTCGCGCGAGGCGTTGTCGCGGAGGAATTTCGACGCGGTGAGGAAGAGCTTCGCGCAGTTCCAGTCCTCGTCGGCCTCGCGGCCGCGGTTGGCGCGCATGTAGGCGGTGAAGCCGGCCCAGTGGGTCTCCTCGATCCGCGGGTCGCCCTCGATGTCGAAGAGCGGATCGGTCTTCCAGTTGGGCAGGAACTCGGCTCCCTTGTCGTCGACCCACGGCCGGTCGACCTCGGCGCCGCGGATCTGTGTCCACGCGCTGAAGGGCCAGTCGAAGTTGTGCCCGCCGTTCACCAGGTGCGGCGTATCGTGGACAAGCTGAGTGGCGTATCCCTCCTGCGCGAGGTACGCCGGCAGCGTCGGCAGGTCGTAGCGAAGCGGCATCCACGGGTGGAAGGGCGCGCCGTGAACGCCCGTCATGACGTCCGTGCGGTGCGGAATAGTGGGGAAGCTCGCGTCGAAGGCGCGGTCGAAGACCCACGACTCCGCTGCCAGCCGGTCCATGTTGGGCGTCTTGATCCAGTCGTTGCCGTGGAAGCCCACGTGGTCGTACCTGAGTGTGTCGATGATAATCAGTACGATGTTCATGCCGCTCTCCTTCCTCAGTCCCGCGCTCCGTCGTGTCACGATTCTACTGCGGGGTGGGGGCCGGTGGCAAGGCGCTTGACGCCTCTCGGAGCGAACGTAGACTGGACGCGCGTCCGGGCACGTGGCCCGGCGAAGTGCGCGAGCTCAGGCTGAGGGAGGTCACCATGCCGATTCTGGATTTCCATCTCCACTACAACGGGAACGTCGACGACGCCGAGCGCTTCGCCGACCTCTGGCGCGCGGGCGGCGTCGAAAAGGCGGTCGTCTTCGGACTGAACAGGGAGGACGGCTCGCACACGAGCGTCGCCGAGGTCGCGGCGCTGGCCGAGCGGCTTCCCGAGTTCTACATCCCCTTCGCCTACCTCAACCCCGGATACGAGGACTGCCTCTCGGCCCTCGCCGAGGCCGCAGAGCGCGGGTTCAAGGGAGTGAAGTTCATCTACTCCGCCAAGCCGTACGATGACGACGAGTACTTCCCCATATACGAGGCGGCCGCGAAGGCGAATATGGTCTGCCTGTTTCACGTCGGCATCGTCGTCGGCAGCGTGGGGAAGGGCGGCCAGCACGGCATTGACTTCCAGGGAAAGTGGCGCATTTCATCGAACTTCATGCGGCCGATGCACCTCGACCGCATCGCGCGCGCGTTCCCGGATATGCCGATCGTCGGCGCGCACATGGGCTCGGAGTCGTGGTACGAGGAGGCGACGTCGATGCTCCCGTGGCACGGCAACGTCTACTTCGACCAGTCGATCGGCCAGTTTCATTACGCCAAAAAGAACGCGCCCGAGGGCACCGACAGCCGCGTCATCAAATCGCGCGTCCGCGAGCTCTACGACAGCGGACAGCTGAATCTCAACCGCATACTCTTCGGCTCGGACGGTGTCGTGGGCAGCCCCGACGCCGACCCAAGCTGGGCGCTCAGCACACTCAAGTTCGAGCTGGAAGGTCTCGGCGCGACCGACGAGGAGAAGGAGGCCGTGAGCTGGGGGACCGCCGCGCGCCTCCTGGGCGTCGACTGAGGCGCCCCGTCCACCGAGGGCATCTCTTCGACGCCGCCGGCAACTGCGTCATCTTCGAGCCCGGCCGGATGTACTTCAAGGCCGAGGACCACCTCTACTGCATCGGCGGGCGATAGCCCTTACTTGATCCCGCTCGGCGTGGCCACGCGGCCGTGGTTGACCGTCCGCAGGTGACCGTAGACCTTCTCGAGCTTCGCCTCGAGCTCGGGGATCGAGTCGACGCGGCCTGCCGCGTAATCGGCCAGCCTGTCCGACAGGCTCTCGAGCCTGGCGGCGAGACCCCCGTAGCGCCGCTCGAGCACCTCCAGCCCGAAGGGCTTATAGAGCGAGAGCCACACGCGCCGGTGCGTCTTCCAGAGCTGCTTCAGCTCGCGCCGCAGATCGGCGAGGTCGCCCTTCACGATGGCGCGGAGCTTCGCCCTGCCGCCCTTCCTGTAGGCGGCGACCAGATCGCGCCGGAGCTCGCTCTTGAGGGCCAGCACCTTCGCGATGCGAGCTGGGAGCTCCAGCCGCGCCGCGCCGGCGTTCTTCTTCGCCGCCGCCTTCGCCAGCTTCTTCGCGAGCGCCGCGTAGTGCTTCCTGAGCGGCGAGCGGCCGAACTCCGGGTCCATGACCGCGAGCAGCGGGTCCTGCCAGAGGAGCCCCTTGCTAACGTTCCCCGCGAAGGTGCCGGGGTTCTTGACGGCCGGCGGCAGATCGATGGAGCTCGCCGCCACGTAGTCGTCGATCTCGATGCCGCAGCTTCCGCGCAGGTTCGCCGCGAGGGCCTTCCGGTCGACGTCGGCCGAGCCCGTATAGCCGTGGTCGGCGAAGAACTGCAGGCCCGGCAGCGCGCTCCAGAGGTCCACCTCCATGCCGTCGTCGCCCCACATGGTCATGAAGACCTCTGCCAGGCCCTTCCGCTTGCAGGACTTCATGCAGCAGTCGGTGGCGCTCAGAGAGTGCGGCAGGGCGCACCAGAAGTGGTTCCACGTCCAGATGCCGCCGGCCATCACAGGCTCGTGGCCGAGCATCCTGTGGCGCTCGATCCATTCGTCGTAGTGCTTGACCTCGTGGCTGTAGTAGTCCCAGTAGACGAAGTCGACGCCCTTGGGGATGCGATCGATGATCTTGCGGGGGATGCTCGTCTTGCCGTCGTAGTAGCTCCCGGAGGCGGAGCCCAGCCTGAAGTACATGTCCGACCAGATCATGGGCTTCAGGCCCAGCTTCCGGCAGATGCCGCGGACCTTCTTGAGGTGATCGTTGAGGATGTCGAAGGGGGGCTTCACGCCGTGGCGGTCGCGGTAGCGGCCCGTGCCGATGCCGTGCGCCTCGTCCATGCCGACGTGTATCCGCTTCGACGAGACGCCCGATGAGACGGCGGCGATCATCTTTTCGATGAGCTCGTAGGTCCGCCTCTCCTCGGCGATGAGGCATCCGCCCGTATCTCGCATGTCCGAGTAGGCGGGCCACTGGAGGATCTGCCCGAGGTGGGCGAGGGTCTGGATGCACGGCACGAGCTCGATGCCGAGAGCCGCCGCGTAGCGGTCGAGCTCCCGCAGTTCCGCCTTCGTATAGCGCCCCCGCAGATAGCCGAAGAAGGGCTCCCCCGGCACCTCGTAGGTGTCCTCGGTGTAGAGCATCATCATGTTGAGGCCCATGAGCGCCATGCGCCGCATGAGCGCCTTCGCGGCGTCGAGGCTCAGCACGCCGTTCCGCGAACAGTCGACCATGATGCCGAGCGTCGAGAAGGGCGACGACTCGGTGAAGCCCTTCGGGCGGGCGGGCGCACCCAGCAGCCTGCCGAGGGCGCGGAAGGCGTCGCCAGGCCGCGCGTATGACACTTCAACGCCGGTGCCGCTCACGGCCACCGCGAGATGCGAGCCCTTCCTCTTCACTTTCGTGAAGGTGACGCCGAAGCCGCCCCTGCGGGGGAAGTCCTTCCTGCGCTCGGCGACGATCTCGGACAGCCCCTTTCGGAACTCCCGCGGCGCCCTCGTGACATCGATACTGAGCCTTGCCATCCCGTGCCCCTCCACCCCAATGACCCGTTCCCGCCGGATGTTACCAACGCGCCCCCGGGCCGTCAACTGCCCCCGCTTGCGGACGCCGCTGCGGCGGAGTAGAATCGCCCTCGGAGGGACGCTGCGCCCATGCCCATCTCGAAGGCGACCGTCAGGCGCAAAGTCAGGCGGGCCGTGGAGCTTCTCGAGAAGCACTACGGCAAGCGGGAGATCATCCAGTCCGGCCGCCCGCTAGAGTCTCTCATCGGCACCATCCTCAGCCAGAACACGTCGGACGTGAACTCACACCGTGCCCACGCGGAGCTTCGTCGCCGCTTCCCGTCGATGAAGGCGCTGGCGAAGGCCACGCCGCGGCAGATCGAGACGGCCATCCGCTCCGGGGGCCTGGCGCGGCAGAAATCCCGCCGCATCGCGGCACTGCTGCGGGAGCTCCCCCTGCGGGGGGGCTCGCCGTCGCTGTCGCACATCGCCAGGATGGGCGACGACGACGCCATACGGGCGATGACGGCCATCAAGGGCGTGGGCCTGAAGACGGCCGCCTGCGTGCTCCTCTTCGCGGTGGGGCGCGACGTCTGCCCCGTCGATACCCACGTCGCGCGCATCGCTTCGCGCGTGCCGCTGGCGCCCGACGCCCGCACGGCCGTGAAGGTCTACCATGGTATGGGAGAGCTCATTCCTCCCGGGCGCGCCGGGATCTTCCACGTCAGTCTCATCCGGCTCGGGCGCGAGCTATGCCGAGCGCGCGCGCCCCGGTGCGGCGAGTGCCCGCTGAGACGCATCTGCTGCAAAGCCTCAACTGCAAGGAAGGCCATCCGCAGCGGTTAGCAGAGGAGACGGGGGAGAACTGTGCCCGGCAAGCGTCATCGTGGAAAGGGGTTATCCATGAGGAGTTGTCTGATAGCCGTTCTGGCGGCGTTCGTCTTCTCCGCGGCGGCCCTCGCCGGCGACGCAAACCTGATCGACGACATGGAGTCCACCACCACCTGGACGGCACCGGCCGAGGACGGCACTCACTCGCTGGTGACGGGGGCGCCGACGCTGGGGAACGCCATCCTCTTCTCGTTCGACGCGGACTGCTCGGGCGACGTCTTCCGCGACGGCAACGCCTCCTCTCAGTGGGACACGGCCGACGGCATCTCCTTCTGGGTGAAGGGCGACGGCTCGGAGACCTGCGGCTCGCTCGAGTTCATCTACAACTGGGACTACGCCCAGCGCTACGCCCTGTGCTTCCCCATCAAGGGCACGGGCTGGCAGAAGGTGACGGTGCCGTGGCGCGACTTCCTGATCGAGACCGTGCACACCACGACGCGGGGGCTGGCCCCCGCGGGGACCTACAAGCCGTCGCTGCTCGTTGACATGAGAGTCGGCAAATGGTGGTACTGGGGCGACTACCCGGCGCACGCCTACACGATCGACGAGATCCGCCTGGAGCCGTCGATCACCGTCGACAGCAGCCTCCACAAGCCGGCGGGCCACGCGCTCGGGCGCTTCAAGCAGAAGCTCCTCGACGGGCAGAACGTGAAGATAGTTACCATGGGCGACTCGCTCACCGACTTCGGCCACTGGAGCAACGCGACCACCAACTGGCCCACGTATCTCAAGCAGAAGATCGAGGCGGCTTACCCGGGCGTGACGGTGACCCTCGTCAATAGCGCCGTCGGCGGAACGGAGCTGCGCCACAACGTCATACGTGTGCCCGTCTGGTCGCAGTCGCACGTCGACGCGGACCTCGTGACGGTCTTCATCGGCTACAACGACTGGGGCGCAGGCGTGCGGGGTCCGATGTTCGAAGAGAGCATGACCATGGCCGTCGACCGCGCCCGCCGGGCAACCGGAGGCGCCGCCGACTTTCTCATCATGACTACCTGCCCCGCCGAGGCACGGTGGACCGAGATGGCCGAGCTCGCGCAGGCCGGACGCGACGTGGCCGCCGACCGGAACGCCGGGCTCGCCGACATCGAGGACGCCTTCCACACCGTGGCCCCCCTGCCTGCCGACAGGACCCAGTACTTCGCCGACGGCACTCACCTCTCGGCGATGGGGCAGGACCTGGTGGCGGACGTCGTCTTCGCGGCCGTCCAGGACGCGACCACCGGGGGCGGAGGAGGGGGCGGGGGCGGCGGCTGCGCCGCAGGCGAGACCCGGCCGGGCGGCGCCTGGGTGGTCCCGTTCGCGGCGCTGGCAGTGCTCATCCTTCTCAGGAGAAGAGCTGCCGCCTGAGCGCCTTCCGCCATATGCGCGGACATGAAGAGAGGGGCGCCGCCTGCGCGACGCCCCCCGTTCTTCGCAGCCCGAGTGCGGCCGCTACTTCCCGTGGATCGGCAGGTACCGGTAATAGACCTCCAGGCAGAGCGCGCCCAGGGCCGTCGACATCACGCGGCACTTGTAGTCCGAGTGCGAGGTGCCGCCGGCCTGGGGAACCGGATCCCACGAGCCGTCCTCGTCGCCGCCCCGGCGCTGGTTCTGGATGAGCATGTCGCGCATGTTCTTGTTCCACGCCTTCCAGTACTCCCCGCCCATCTGGAACATTACGAGCGTCCCGTAGTACCAGTAGTAGAAGTGCTTCCGGTTCCAGTCGGGCAGGTACTCGAGGAGGTACTCGCCCCCGGCCCGCAGTTCGAGAGGCTTCGTCCCCATGAAGAGCTTGCCGAGCATCCCCGCCGCCGACATCACGTAGGCCGGGTTGCGGCCCACCTGGTAGCTGAACCGCCCGCCCTTGTAGCCCTTGTACTCCCCCTTCTCCTCGACCGAGTCGAGCCACGTCTGCGCCCCGGCGAAGGCCTTGCCGTCGACCTTCAGGCCGGCGACCCGGGCGGACTTCAACTGCATTATGAACCAGCCCGTCACCGAGGTGTCGGGCTCCGACTTCGGGCTGTAGCGCCAGCCCGAGTACTCCTTCTGGTGCTTCTCGATGGTCCAGTCGATGCCGTCCTGGGCGGCCTTGCCGACGAGCGGATTGCGCGCCATCCCGTAGGCCTCGGCCAGAGCCAGGCCGGCGATCGCGTGGTGGTAGCCGCCGCCGTAACCGGCCGGCTCGGTGGCCCTGCCCTGCCAGATGAAGCCCTGGCCCTGCTTCTTCTGGACGTCCATGAGCCACTTGATGCCCGAGCGGACGTTCTGCTTGAACTGCCCCGCCTTCTCGGTGTGACCGGCGCCCAGGAACGCGAGCACCGCCAGACCCGAGATCCCGGTGTCGGCCGTCTCCTTCGCGCCGTACTTCTTGGTGTCCCAGTTGCCGCCCGGCTCCTGGTGACGCGCCAGCCAGCGGAGCGCGGCGTCCACCGCCGACTCCGAGGCCTTCGAGCCGCCGAAGCGCGCCACGCAGCGGCGGCGCCCGCCGCCCGAGCGGTAGCCGAAGCATCCGGCCCCGCCGCCGCCGACGCCGATGTTGCCCACGACTCCCGTGCCGCCAAGAGGAATATCGCTGATCGCGTCCTCCTGCCCCCGCGCGGTGTGGGTGTCCATGTCGTTCTCGGTCTCGAAGTGGTCGGTGACCTCCACCTCCTCGTGCACGAAGACGGGATTCTCGACGATCTCCTCCGCCTCGACCTCCTTCGTGTTGCGGAAGATGTCGCGGATCTTGTTCTCGTCGTATTCGGGCTCCTTCTTCTTGGCGAGGTCGGTCGTGATGACGATGTCGTCCCTCTTCTTCTCGGCGGTGGCGACGGTGATGACCGTCATGAGCATCAGGATGACGGCGTGCACCGCGGCCGAGATCATCCACCAGGGCGCGCGCTCCCACTGCTCGCGCATGATGTCCGACCATGTCTTATCGGGCACGATCCCCGCGGCCGAGACGTGCTGGGCCACGCGGTCGGCCAGCCCCGCCGAGGGCATCGCCCACTTCAGCGCCGAGCCGGTCTCCTCCAGCAGGTCCTCGGCCTGGCGGAGCTTACCCGCGCACCTCGAGCACTTGGCGATGTGGTCCTCGAACTCGATCCTGCCATCCTTGGAGAGGATGCCTCCGAGATAGGCGTTGATGTACTCCTCGGCCTCCGAACAGATCATCTGCTCCTCCTTTCGGCGGCGTCAGGGCTGCTCCGCCGCCAGCCTCTTCCTCAGAATTCCGTACGCGCGGGAGAGCCGGCCCCTGACCGTGCCCTCGGGCAGGCCGAGGCGCTCGGCGATCTCCTCGCAGCTGAGGCCCTCCTGGTGCTTCATGACGAAGGGCACCTTGTATCTCGGATCGAGCGCGTCGACCTGGCCGACGAGCCGCGACCAGAGCTCCCTGCTGGCGGCCTCGTCGCCGGGGCTCCGGCCGCCGCCGAGTTCCAAGTCCTCGAGGCTCACCGCGGCCGACCTGCGGGCCTTCTGGGCCGCCTGCAGCGCGACGTTGTTCGCTATCCCGAAGAGCCAGTGCGAGAAGTGGCGCGGCACCTTCAGCGACCAGAGCTTCTCGTAGGCCCGGACCATCGTCTCCTGGGCGATCTCCTCGGCGAGATCCCGGTTCCGGGTCCTGACGTAGGCGAAGGTGGCGACCATCTCGGAGTACCTCTTCACCAGCTCGCCGAAGCGCTGGGTCTCTCCGGTGAGCACCGCCGCGACGATGACCGCGTCGGAGTCCTTCTGCGCCTCCCCGGCGGCCGCGTCCTGAGACACAGGCGCATCCGCGCCCGCAGGTGAAGGCCCCGGGCGGGCCCCTCTCTCGATGTCAACCACCAGCCTCATGACCTCCACCCGTTAGTCTAGTCCCACGAGCGGCGTCCGCGCTACACATTTTTCTAACGCAATTCGCGGCCCGCGGATCACTGCTTTCCGCGCCGGAACGCCGTTTCAACCCCTCCTGCCGCAGCATTTGACCGCCCCGCCCGCGCCGGGTATACTCCGGCAGATCGGCCAGGGCGGCGGAGCGCGGCCCGGAATATCAAGGAGGTCCCCCGTGAGCGGAACCAGGATCACCGTCCACGCCGGCGAGCACACGCGCGCGAGCTGCCCCGTCTCGCTTGAGCTGGAGGCAGGCGTCAGCTGCGGCCGGATCGTCGACGCTTCCGATCCGGAGCCGGAGGTCCACTCGCAGGCCGAGGACGGCAGGCTGCACTTCATCGTGCCCCGCCTGAAGGCGGGGGGGACGAAGGAGCTCGAGCTCATCACGGACGAGGAGTGCACCTGCGACGACCGCGGCGTCGAGGTCGAGCCGCTGGACGGCCGGCTGGAGATCACCATCGGCAGCAGGCCGTTCCTCATCTATAACCACGGCCCCGATCTCGTCAGGCCCTTTTTCCATCCCGTCGTCGGGCCCTACGGCACCGAGATGACGCGCGCGTGGCCCGTCGTCGAGGGCGTCCGGGGCGAGGAGACGGACCACGTCCACCACAAGTCGTTCTGGGTGGCTCACGGCCTGGTTAACGGCTCCGACCACTGGAGCGAGAACGAAGCCAGGCTCTGCCGCCAGGTCCACGAGGAGTTCGAGCGCACCTGGTCGGGCTGCGTCCACGGCGGCTTCACCGAGCGCGTGCGGTGGAACACGCGCGAGGGCGCCCGCATCCTCACCGAGAGGCGGTCGCTGCGCGTCTGGAACACGCCGCGGTCGATGCGCCTGGCCGACCTCGAGGTCGAATTCACGGCGACCGACGGCGACGTGCTCTTCGGCGACACCAAGGAGGGCGGCATCTGCTCCATCCGCATCGCCGAGGCGATCAAGGGCGCCCGCGGCGGCCGCATCGAGAACGCCCAGGGCTCCGTCGGCGAGGCCGAGTGCTGGGGAAAGCGCTCGCCGTGGGTCGACTACTCGGGGAAGATCGGCGGCAAGGTCGTCGGCGTCGCCATGATGGACCACCCGCTCAACCCGCGCCACCCGACCTTCTGGCACGTGCGCGACTACGGCCTCTTCAGCGCCAACCCCTTCGGGCTCTCCCACTTCAAGAGCTCGTACGACACCTGCGGCGACTGGACCCTCCCCGCCGACGCCGCCGCCACCTTCCGCTACCGCCTCGCCTTCCACAAGAGCGACGCGCACAAGGCCAAGGTGGCCCATCGCTACAACGACTGGGTCAACCCGCCGGCGGTGGCGGCCGAGGGGTAGGGGGGGTAGGGGGGCGCGACGCGCCCGCCGCTATGGTCAAGGCCTGCCGGGGGTGGGGGGCCGCCCTAACGCCTAGCGGATGAACTCGTTCCATCCGCTGGTTAGGCGGCCTCGTCGCGCCCCCCTGCGAGCAGTCCCACCACGCCCGCAGCCCCGAAGGGGACCGCCGGCAGCAGAGCCACGATCATGCTCAAGACGCGCGGGACTTGGACATATGGTGCGTCGAGCGCAGGGGTGCCAGTTAACCCCCCTGTGAGGTCGGTAGTAAAGCTTATCCACAAGAGGATCAGGAACGCGCCGAAGAGCCCGAGCTTGTAGGCCGGGGGCACGAGCGGCTGCGGCACGCCTTTGCCGAAATGGCCGATGAGGAATTCGGCAAGCAGACACACCGATACAATCATGGCGACAGACTGAAGCGACGTGAAAACGAGAAGCCGGCCGACGATGTAGCCCGCCGCGATGCAGAGCGGCAGGGCCAGCGCGACCTTGGCCTTCATACCCATTGCCATCTTCGCTGCCTAACGTCACGCGGATGAGCCGTCAGACGCCCGGCCCCCCCCCCACCCCCCCCCCGCGGGGGGGGGGGCCT
>Ga0272441_10002409_pt1 | contig 37702 bp, 36 predicted proteins | sample SSMProp6N_FD_193582 | JGI IMG/M metagenome (GOLD analysis project Ga0272441, IMG submission 193582) | Marine sediment archaeal communities from Little Sippewissett salt marsh, Falmouth, MA, United States - SSM-Prop-6N | ecosystem: Environmental > Aquatic > Marine > Wetlands > Sediment ... | reverse complement strand
GCGCAGCGAAGCCAATGACTATTGAATGACTATTGAATGACTATTGAATGACTACCGAATGACGCTGAGCGCAGCGAAGCCAATGACTATTGAATGACCATTGAATGACTATTGAATGACTACCGAATGACGCTGAGCGCAGCGAAGCCAATGACTATTGAATGACTATTGAATGACTACCGAATGACGCTGAGCGCAGCGAAGCCAATGACTATTGAATGACCATTGAATGACCATTGAATGACTACCGAATGACGCTGAGCGCAGCGAAGCCAATGACTATTGAATGACTATTGAATGACTACCGAATGACGCTGAGCGCAGCGAAACCAATGACTATTGAATGACCATTGAATGACTATCGAATGACCACTGAATGACTTACGAATACTCATTAAACAAAGAGAGGAACATGCTGAAATGCTATCCCATCGAAAAGGCCGTGGTCACTAATTTTGAGCTCAGGTATTACCAATAATGCCATAAATGAAAGAGTCATAAACGGTGCGGTCAGTTTACATCCAAGTTTTTTCACCATATCTGACAGCTTTTCATATTCAGCCGCAATATAACCGCATGGTTTGTCCGACATTATTCCGGCAATATTAAGCTGAAGTGAAAAAACCTTTCTGTCTATTGCAACGGTAAGTCCGCCTTTAAGTTTTATTATTTCGTTTACTGCGGCAACTATTTCGGAATCGTCAGCTCCCACGGCAATTATATTGTGGCTATCGTGTGCTATTGAACTTGCAAATGCTCCCTTTTTAACTCCAAATCCTTTTATAAATCCCACAGCCGGTTTGGCATCATTATACCTGTCCTTAACTACTATCTTCAATATGTCTTTGTCAGGCATTGCATCCACATAGTTCGTATTTCCCGTCGCTGATATTGTTTCTTTAGTTATCAGTTCTCCGTCTAATGCATTTATCACACGTATTTTTTCTCCTTTGTTTTTTATCCTTATTTCCTCCTCAGATATTTTCCCGCATTTAAAGTTATTTACTGTTTTACCTGCTTTATATTTAAACATTACCTCGCCATTGTCATAAACCTTTTTACCGTCAATCCATGTTTCAAGGACATTCATCCTTGCCGGGTCATCGACTATTATAAAGTCGGCTTTATCGCCTGTCCTCAACATACCTGCATTCAGATTATAATGTTCTGACGGATTTTTTGTAGCACTTCTTATAACATCGAACTTATTATAACCTTCTGATATCAGTTTTCCTATAACTTTATTTATATGTCTTTTTTCGAGCATTTCGGGGTGCAGGTCATCGCTGCAGAGCATTATATTTTCCGGATCTGTTTTATATAGTTCCTTCAGTGCCTCGAGGTTTCTGGCCGCACTTCCTTCCCTGATAATTATTTTCATGCCGAGCTTCAGTTTCTCTTTTGCTTCTTCTATTGTACTGCACTCATGATCTGTGGTTATTCCTGCTTCTACATATTTCCTAAGATCTTTTCCTGATAATCCCGGGGCATGTCCGTCTATTGGTTTTTTATGTTTTTTAGCGATATCTATTTTCCTGAATATTTCCTCATTTTTATTTACTACTCCCGGAAAATTCATCATTTCCGACAGGTGTGTTATTTCTGTTTTGTTCAGCAGTATTCCAATTTCCTTGTCTGTAATTTTTGCCCCGCTTGTTTCCAGGTCTGTTGCAGGCACACATGATGGTGCTCCGAACCAGAATTTCAGCGGCACATTTTTACCATTTTCGATCATATATTCGACACCTCTGATTCCCAGCACATTTGCTATTTCATGTGGATCAGCCACCACACCGATTGTTCCATGTGGAACACTTGCTGCAGCAAAAGCTGCCGGAACCAACATTGAGCTTTCAATATGTATATGTGCATCTATTAATCCCGGCATTATATATGTCTCATACGACTCATCCGTTTTTTCTACATCATATATTCTTTCTCCCCCGAGAGTTAAACAAGCATTATATACTTCATTATTATGTATGTCTATTAACTTTCCCTTTACTTTTATTTTTTTATTTTTCATAAATATTTTTTTTGTTCCACGTGGAACACATTATCTCCCCAGGTACATCAGTAAAATATTTATATCTGATGGTGATACCCCGCTGATCCTTCCTGCCTGGCCTATATTAACCGGTTTAATTCTGTTCAGTTTCTGTCTACCCTCCGTTGATATTGATAATAATTCATCATAATTTATATCTTCTGGAATCTTTAGACTTTCCAGCCTCTTTATTTTATCTGCAATTAATTTTTCTCTTTGTATATATCCTTCATATTTTATTTTTATCTCTGCTGCTTCTGTTATTTCATCGTACTTTTCTGATTCCATAATTTTCAGCTCTTTCCCCCTGCCTATTTCTTTCAAAAGATCTCCGGTTCTTACCTGTGGTCTTGCTGCAATGTTTATTGCTTTTATCTTTTGTTTTATCATACTTGTATTTCTCTCTTGCAGGAATCTGTTTATTTCTTCCGGCGTAATGCTATGCTTCCTTACGAATTCCATTATTTCTTCTATCATTTCTTCTTTTTCTTCAAGCATTTTTATTCTTTTCTTATCGGCAAGACCAATATCATATCCCAGCTTTGTGAGTCTCTCATCTGCATTATCCTGCCGCAATAATATTCTGTATTCCGCCCTTGAAGTAAACATCCGGTAAGGCTCATCTATACCTTTTGTTACCAGGTCATCAATAAGTACCCCTATATATGCCTGATCTCTCTTAAGTATTATCTCTTCCTTCTCTCTTATTTTTAATACTGCGTTTATTCCCGCCATTATTCCCTGGGCGCCTGCTTCCTCATAACCTGTTGTTCCATTAATCTGTCCTGCAAAATACAGGTTCTCTATCTTCTTTGTTTCCAATGTGTGCTTTAACTGTGTTGGCTGGAAAAAATCATATTCTATTGCATATCCTGGTCTGAATATCTCAACTTTTTCCAGTCCCTTTACTTTTCTTAATGCCTTTATCTGTGCATCCAGTGGCAGACTACTCGCAAATCCGTTTACATAATATTCTATCGTGTTATTACCTTCCGGTTCAATAAAAAGCTGGTGGGCATTCCTTTCCTTGAATGTTACTATTTTATCTTCAATACTCGGACAGTATCTCGGACCAATTCCCTTAATTTTTCCCTGGAAAAGCGGACTGAATTCAAGACCCTTTCTTAACTCTTCATGTGCTTCTTCATTTGTATGAGTTATAAAACAACTTTTCTGTTTCTTTAAATATTTCTTCCCTGTCATATATGAGAATCTTCCCGGGTCATCATCTCCTTTCTGTTCTGTAAGTATTTTAAAATCTATTGTCCGTCCGTCAATTCTTGGACTTGTACCTGTTTTCAATCTTTCAACCTTAAAACCTATATTCTCAAGCTGTTCACTTAGTCCTGTTGATGCATTATCTCCGGCCCTGCCACCTTTTATATTTCTAAATCCAACGTGCAGGATACCATTTAAAAATGTTCCGTTTGTCAGTATTATCGCTTTTGCCTTAAACCTTGCCCCGAATGTTGTTTCTATTCCTTCAGCTTTATATCCTTTTATCAACAGCCTGTTAGCTTCTTCCTGCCATATGTACAGATTCTTTGTTTTTTCTAGTGCCTTTCTCCATTCCAATGAGAATTTCTGCCTGTCACATTGTGCCCTTGGGCTCCACATTGCCGGTCCCTTCGATTTATTAAGCATTCTGAATTGTATCATGCTTCTATCTGTAATTATCCCGCTCATTCCGCCCAAAGCATCTATTTCCCTTATTATTTGTCCCTTTGCTATTCCTCCCATTGCCGGATTGCATGACATCTGTGCAAGCTTTGTCATGTCCATTGTTATCAACAACGTTTTAGCACCCATTTTTGCTGCTGCATATGCTGCCTCACATCCTGCATGTCCACCTCCTACAACTATTATATCATATTTGAAAATCATTCCCCTTTTTCAATTTCTATCCATTTTTCTTCTTTCTCTCTCATTATACTCTTTTCTTCTTCACTTATATCATTATATCCGCATAAATGTAATGTTCCATGAATCATAACCCTTATAATCTCTTCTCTTAAACTAACTTTATAGTTATTAGCATTTCTTTTTACTGTATTCTTACTTATATATATTTCCCCATTGACAATTTTCCCTTTACCATAATCAAATGCTATAACGTCTGTCAATGTATCCCTATTCAGAAATTCCCTGTTTATTTTCAACAATTCCTTATCGTTCGTTATAATAAAATAAAGGTCACCTGGAATTTTCTTTTCATCCATGATGACCTTCTTTATTATTGATAATGCTTTTTTGCTTTTTCTCAGTCTGTATTTAATATCATCATAAAATAAACTTATTCTCAAGTTCTTATTTTTTTAAATTTCATGGTTACCCTATTTCCGCGTTTATTAAACTTAATGTTATCCGCCAGCTTTGTCATCAGATATATTCCTCTTCCGTTTATTGCTTCAATGTGTTCCGGTTCTGTCGGATCAGGAATTATATCCGGTATAAATCCATTTCCCTCATCTTCAACAATTATTATTAGCTCTTCATTGTTCAGCTTAATTTCAATATCTACAATTTTTTCTGTATCAGCTTTATTCCCATGAATAATAGCATTATTTACTGCCTCCAATGTTGATACCAGAATTTTTCCGTAATTATCCTGGCTTATCCCGGCTTCACCGGTGATATTATCAATAGCATTTTCTACAGCTCTTAGGTTTTCAACCTTCGACTTTATTTTTATTTTTTTAATCATTTATTCTTTAACGGCATTCTCTTTATACTGTATACCCGTGATTTTGTTTCACTATTTCCTACATTTTTGCTATCCACTGTTCCGGATCAACGTATTTCTGATCATAAATCATAAACTTCATTGAACAATTTTCCCCTTCTCCGGGATTCAAAAATACCTCTCCAATTTCCTGTTTTGTATCTACCATATCACCTGTCTTCACTTTAACATTTACCAGATTGTTGTATACTGTCATAAAATTTCCATGCTTTATTATCACTGTCATATTTGCTCCCTGTATTGCAAAAATTGATCTTACCTCTCCTTTAAATATGCTTCTTACTTTTGTTTTACCAGAACTTGTAATCTCAACACCAAAATTATTTTCTGTTACATATTTTAATACCGGGTGTTGATGTTCGCCGAATTTATTTGTTATTATACCTCTTTCTACCGGCCATGGCAACCTACCCTTATTTTCCATAAAATCGTCACCAATAAGCTTATGCTCGGGTGTTAGGTCTGTAAGTCTTGCCCTGCGGCTTTCCTCTGCAATTATCTTTGCTATTTCGTCTTCCAGCTTCTTTGCAATTCTCTTCTTTTCATCCAATTCCTTACGAAGTTCTCTTTCTTTTCTGCTTAATGAACTTATCATTCTTTGCTTACTGCTTCTTTCCTGTTGTAGTATGTTCTTTTGCCTTTCCTCATTTTCCTTCAAATCTGTTATTTTATCAAGATCATCCTGCAGCCGGTTTTTTGTCATTTCTATCTGTTCCTTAAGCTGCATTATTATTTCAGCTTCATTTCTTCTGTAGCTCGTTATTTGTTGCAGATATTTTAACCTTTTATATCCCTGATTAAAGTCCTTTGCTGACAGTATGTATACTATTTCCGGATAACTTTTCTTCGATTTGTATAAACTTATTATAGCATTTGAATAGTCTTTTTTAAGCTTAACAAGATCTTCCTCCATCATGTCGAGACCAATTTCATTTATATTAATTCTCTCTGTTAACAGGTCTATTTCATCTCCCATTCCTGTTATTATTGATTCTCTAAGTGTAAGCTTGTTCCCTAGTATTTTCAATGCATTCATCCCTTCGCTTTTCTCCTTTGCAGTGTTTTCCAACATATTATCCACATATTCAATTTCTTCAAGCGTTCTTTTCCTCTCTTCTTCAAGTTCAGTCCTTGTTTGTCCTGATACTATTTCCGTAAAATATAATACTATTACAATAAATATTATCAGTCTTTTCATCTCAATAATACTTTCTCATAGTTCCTGCCCGGAATGAATGTAATTTCTCTCTCGAGTCCTATAACCAGTTTTTCAATACTAACTTCTATTTTCTCTTTTTGATTATCAGCTGAAATATAAATATTTGTAGCTATTGAATATTCTTCCGTTTCAATAAAATTTTTCAATTCAATATTTATCTTCTTCCCTGACAACCTGTCTTTTATTGACACATTTCTTATTTTTCTCCTGCCGCAATCTATCGTATAATTAATTTCTTTCCCTGATATAATATCATTTATAAAAGTCGTGTTCTTATTGCAATCAATTTTTTCCTGATTATTTTTATGTGTTATCAGATCGCCCAATATAATTGGCAGCATGTATGTTGTTATACCATATTTTTCTTCCAGGTAATCAGCTGATCCATAATAAAGCTCCTTATTTATTCTGTCATTTACCAGAATCGTATCATTTGTAATAAACACTCTCGCCCCTTCAATTCCTGATCTGTTTCTCATGCTTACTAAAATCGTTCCGTCCTTTTGGTATTTAAGATTTCCCAGAAGTTTCTCCTTCCTGTCAATACGGGTTATTACTATATCTGCCTTTATAATATTAAAATCATTATTACTAATGTTCAATTCTTTAATATCCTGATAATTAACCTTATTTCTCACTATTCCGTATGTTTCTTGCATTTTACTCTTTTTTATAGCTGCACATCCGGTAATAATGGGCACAAATAATATCAACAACACTATTTTCTGCACTTTTCTATTTCATTTAACAGGTGTCTTTTCCTGTTGTCCATTTTCAATGCTTTTTCCCAATATTCTATCGCTTTTCCACACTTTCTCCTTTTCATCAGTATATATCCGTAATGCTCATAATATTCTGGATCCTGCCCTCCGCTATCTATAATTTCCCTGAATATCTCCTCTGCCTCTTTAAGTTTTCCCCTCTTATACAATACCCAACCATATGTATCCATATAGGTATTATTATTTCTTTCTTCCTGAATCACTTTTTCAGCCATAAACTCTGCATCTTTTAGTCTTTCATCCTGTTCTGCAAGATAATATGCATAATTATTCAATGTCATCAGGTCGTCCTTATTATTTGCCAACGCTTCGTCAAATGTGTCAAATGCCTTTTCATATTGCTTCATTCTGTAATAAAGATCTGCCTTCATTGACAGTACCTGCATCACCATTTCCCTGTTATTACCTGCAAGTATTTCGGCTTTCCTTAATTCTTCCTCTGCTATTTCGTAATTTTGATTCTCCATTGCTCCTGTTGCATACAGTATTTTTGCCAGAAATGATCTGTTAAACCTTGTTCCACATTCTTTTCCCTTCTCTTCAAGCTTTTTATAGTCTTCTCTGTCAAGATAAAAAAGAAGTAATTTTTCAAATGCAAAATAATTCTCAGGTTGTCTTCTTATAATTTCATTCATCAATTCTTCAGCCTCGTCATATTTTTTCTCCTGTATCAGCACTTCCGGCCTTAATATTTGAACAACATGATCATTCTTATACTGGGCTTCCAAAATCATCAATGCTATTTTCAGTTCATTACTTTTACTCTGTACTATAGCCGGTAGTTCTATCATCCTGGCGAATAAAGTCAGTTTATCCTCTCTTGTTAACAGATCATTCATTATTATCTTGTTTATAACAGCAAACAGTTCATCATATTCTTTCTCGTTTATCAGGAAATCACATAATGACAGCTGTGTTTGCGGGTCGTCAGGATTTTTTTCTAGCATTCTGTTATAAACTTCCATTGCCTTTGAATTTTCTCCCATTCCTCTGTATATCTCGGCCATTAGTCCATTATACAATATTTCATCAGGATAAACATCCAGCAGCTGTTTTACTTTTTCGAGGGCTTCCGGATATTTTTCTGCCCACATCAGATTCTGAACTGATGCTACCGTAGACGACCTGTTAATACCATATTCTTCATCTATGCTTTCAAATATTTTTATTGCCTTCTCATATTTATTATTTTCTGAATACAGATTACCCAGTGTAATTTTCATTTCCGTCTTTTCCGGATAATAATTTACTGTCTTCTCATAGTATAATATTGCACTGTCAACCTTATTTTCCTGGTAATATGTGCTTGCCATCATCATAAGATACCATAGATTTTCTTGATCTATCTCAATAGCTTTTTTAAGATATTTCTTACCTGCGGCAATATCTCCGTTAGCCATTAAAATCTGTGCCATCTGATAATATGTTGCATCGCTTTCCGGATTTAATTTTGAACATTGTTCAAAATATTTTAATGCTTCGCCGCTATTACCTGTTAACTTCAGTTTTATCGCTTCAACATATATACGATCAAATGCCAGAGAATCATATCCTTTTATTCTTCCTGTTAATGACGGACTTACCTGTTTTGAGCATGAACCCAGCGTAACGATCACCATTATGACCGTCCAAAAAATATTTTCTATCTTCTTCATGATTATTCTTTCCCCGTGTATATCCTGATCTTACTGGTTTCTTTTGAATAATATATTTATTGTCTTGTCCTTATACTGTGCATAAAATATAAATAACAAAATCATAAATGTATTAATAACGAGTTCCCAGATCAGGTTCCTATATATTACTATTCTACTGATCAGCACCATTCCTACTGCTATTGCAAAATATGGTACCAGTTCTTTCATATTATATTTAATCTTATAGTGCTTTTCTGCAAAAATAAATGACATTACTATCATAACACCATATGCGGCAACATGTGCCCACGCAGATGCCATGTATCCATATACCGGTATCAGTGTAACATTTATTAATATTGTTATAATACATCCTATCAACGTTATATATATGCCATACCTGGTAAGGTCATTAAGTTTATACCATATACTGTGATTTATATAAATACCATATAACAGGTAGCCCATACTCACAATTGGAACGACAACAATAGCATCCCTGAAAGATTCACCTATTATCAGTTTTGTTCCCGATATATATAAATTTATAAGCAAGTATATGATCAGCATTACAATCACGAAATATTTCATTATGAATGCGTAACTCTCTTTTGCATTTTCTTTTTTTGCCCTTTCGAAGAAGAAAGGTTCGGCTGCAAATCGAAACATCTGAATGAACAATGCCATTAGCACTGCTATTTTATATCCGGCACCATATTCTCCTACTGTTGCAAGTCCTGTTTCCTCTCCTGTCATTCTTCTTAATATTACTTTATCCAGAGTATCATTTATTGATCCGCTTAACCCTGCAATCAGCAGTGGTATTGAATATGAAACCATTCTTATCCAAATTTTCCTGTCAAACACAGGTCTTATCCTGAACATAAAGGGCAGAAGCATAAGCAGTGTTGCCATACTTCCTGCGAGATTTGCAACAAATACATAACCCACCCTGTAATCAGGATTGTATACTGACCTGAACCATCCTTCACTCTTTTCATAAATCCCCGGGGCAACAAGCAGCAAAAACAATACAGAACCAATAATAATTACAACATTTGCGATCTTTATAATACTGAATATCACTGCCTTTTTCTCTTTTCTCAGCCAGGCAAACGGAATTGCCGCAAAAGCATCTATTGCAACAATAGCGGCAAACATTCTTATATAATCATGATTATTCCGGTAATTCAGTACAGCCGAAACCGGTTCTATAAATATGTTAACCAATATAACGAAAAGTACAGAGGTAACAAGGAGGCTTAACAGTGTTGTACTGTATACCCTGTCGGCATCTTCTCTTTTCTGTGCAAACCTGAAGAAGCCTGTTTCCATTCCATATGTAAGTATTATCAAAATAAACACCATCCATGCATATAACTCCGTAACCACACCATATTCGGCTTTGTCAAAGAACCGGGTGTAGAAAAATGTCATTATTCCGTAATTCAGGAATCTCGGTACTATTGTCCCAAATCCATAGACAGCTGTTTGTTTTGCTAATGTCCTGACTTCGTTCACCTTATCTTATATTCGTGTTTTGAAGTTCTGCTTTCTATTACTCTTTAAAGATCGTAAAACATGAAAAATATCATATTTTAAAATCCATTTATTTCTGTATCGTTCAAAGTTAAATATCTTTGCTGTCAGTATCACAGAACGTTATTAACCAAATTTCACTATTCATGAACAAAATATTTTTGAGGCTACTATCGTTAAGCACCTTTTTGTTTTTTATTTCCTGCAGTGCTCCCGCCGGTAATGAGAATACCGTTGTTCTCATGAAAACCAATTTCGGTGATATCAAATTAAAACTTTATGATGATACTCCTCTTCATCGTGATAATTTTGTCAAACTTGTCAATTCAGGATTTTATGAGGGTATCTCTTTTCACAGGGTTATAGAGGATTTTATGATCCAGGCAGGAGATCCTTCGACACGTTCCGTACCAATTGATGAATCTGCTGATTCTCTTAATACTTATACTGTTCCATCAGAATTTCTTAAACATCATTTTCATAAAAAGGGAGCTCTGGCAGCAGCACGTGAAGGTAACGACATAAATCCAGAGATGAGATCTTCGGGTACTCATTTTTATATTGTACAGGGAAAAACATTCACAGATGCCGAACTTGACCAGGCTGAGCAACAAATAAACAGTAATGTAAGGCAGGCATTATTCAACAAATATATCAGGCATTATACCGATAGTGCAATACAGTCAGGTATTGAGCTTTCCGAGGGTGAAATACAGGAAAAAGCATCGGAAAAGATGTTTGATTTTCTTACGGCGGATGGTTTTTACAAAATTTCGGATGATCAGCGCGAAGCATATAAAACCCTGGGTGGTGTTCCGCGTCTTGATGGTACATATACAGTATTTGGTGAAGTGATATCTGGCCTGGATGTCGTAGATAAAATAGCATCGGTGGAAACTAACCAATATGATAAACCGCTGAATGACATTAAGATCCTTAAAATCAAAATTGTAAAGAAATAACCCGTTTCATTATAACATATTTTCATGCTCGATAAAATCAATCATCTTCTATCTGAAATATCTTCATTTACCGTAAAGACAAATGATGATCTCGAATCATTCCGCATCAAATATCTGAGTAAAAAAGGTATAATCCCTGAACTTTTTGAGGAGTTCAGAGATATTCCAGTATCAACTAAAAAAGAGATAGGGAAGAAGCTTAATGAACTGAAACAAGCGGCTCAGGACAAGTTCAACACACTTCAGCACGAATTACAATCGTCTGAGGATTTTACTTTGACTGAAGATCTCACAAGACCTTCCTATCCCTGGCTTAAAGGAACACGTCATCCTATATCCATAATCAGAAATGAGATCATTAACATATTTGAACGTATTGGTTTTACCGTTTCCGAAGGTCCCGAGATAGAAGATGATGATCATGTTTTTACCAGACTCAATTTTGCACCTGAGCATCCTGCAAGAGATATGCAGGATACATTTTATATTTCAAGATTATCTGCCGAGGATTCTGATCCCCGTGATATTGTTTTGCGTACACACACATCGTCAGTACAGGTACGTGTGATGGAAAACCAGAAACCGCCGATAAGAACGATATCTCCCGGACGTGTCTTTCGCAATGAGGCTATTTCAGCCAGAGCCCATTGTATTTTTCACCAGGTAGAAGGATTATATATTGATGAGAATGTCTCTTTTGCTGATTTGAAGCAGACGCTTCTTTTTTTCGCACGTGAGATGTTCGGCAAAGATACAGAAATACGTCTGAGGCCCTCATATTTCCCATTTACGGAACCATCGGGTGAGATGGATATCAGCTGTAGTATCTGCGGCGGCAGTGGCTGTAATGTATGTAAATATACAGGATGGCTTGAGGTATTGGGCTGCGGAATGGTCCATCCTGCTGTCCTTGAGGCCTGTAATATCGACAGCGGGAAATATACCGGTTATGCTTTCGGTATGGGTATTGAAAGACCTGCAATGCTGAAATACCAGGTTAATGACCTCAGACTTTATTTTGAAAATGATGTCAGGTTTCTTGAACAGTTCAGTACTGCTTTTTAAATATTTGAACATTTATATTCCGTTAATTGTTAATTGTTTATATAAATCATTGAACAGAAATGAAACAAGAGGAGGTTCCGGTTCCGCTTTGTGACAAATGCTCAATTACCACAGGATCATTGTTCAGGCATCTTACCCTCGATGAGGTAAACCTTATAAACTATGAGAAGGAGTTCCGGAAATACAAACGTGGAGAAATACTCTATAATGAAGGTAGCAGGATAAGCGGTTTTTACTGTATACACAGTGGTATAATCAAGGTATTCAAAACCGGATTTGATGGCAAGGAACAAATAATACGTTTTGCAAAACCCGGTGATATAATAGCATACCGGAGTGTGTTAAGCAATGAGACGGCATGTACTTCAGCCAAGGTTATCGAAGATTGTCAGGTATGTTTCATACCTTCCGACATTCTCATATCGCTGGTAAAGACCAATTCCACTTTTGCCCTGGAGCTTCTTAAGCTGGCCTGTGAGGAACTTGGTGAAGCCAATTCATATATTACCGACATAGCTCAAAAAACCGTCCGCGAAAGACTTGCAGAGATACTACTTCTTCTTGTCGATGATTTCGGCCTTGACGATCAGAATTACCTGAAAATATCACTCACACGCGAAGAGCTGGCAAATATTGTCGGTACAGCAACCGAGTCGGTAATCAGGCTTCTTTCCGAATTTAAATCTGACAGACTTGTCGAGCTTAACGGAAGAAAGATCAGGATATTGGATAGAAAAGGTCTTTTTAAGATCAGCAATGTTTTTAAATAATCATCTTTTCTTATTTAAAAAAGAGATCCTGTTTTTTGGTTTGGTATCTTACCAAGATGCCGGTATGCATGTTCGGTGGCCTCCCTTCCTCGTGGCGTTCTTTTCAGGAAACCTTCCTTTATAAGAAAGGGTTCATAAACCTCTTCAATTGTACCGCTTTCTTCACCTACAGCCGTAGCTATGGTGTTCATTCCCACAGGTCCCCCGTTGAATTTGTCGATAACAGCCGAAAGGATCCTGTTATCCATCTCATCGAGCCCGTATTTGTCAATCTTCAGTGCATCGAGCCCGTATTTTGTAATTTCAAGATCAATATCTCCTGATCCTTTTACCTGGGCGAAATCCCTTATTCTTCTAAGTAGTGCATTTGCTATTCTTGGTGTTCCGCGGCTTCTTCTTGCTATCTCCACGGCCGCATTATCTTCAATTTTTATATCGAGTATGCCAGCCGACCGTTTTACTATACCGGTAAGTATATCATGATCATAATATTCAAGGTGGAATTTTATTCCAAATCGTGCTCTTAGCGGACTTGTTAATAATCCCGATCTTGTCGTTGCGCCTACAAGTGTAAACTTATTAAGTGACAATTGTACTGACCGTGCACTCGGTCCTTTGTCTATCATTATATCTATCCTGAAATCTTCCATTGCCGAGTACAGATATTCCTCCACAACGGGACTCAGGCGGTGTATCTCATCAATAAACAACACATCCCTCTCTTCAAGATTTGTCAGTAAACCAGCCAGATCGCCCGGTTTATCAAGTACGGGACCCGATGTGATACGTAAATTCACTTTCAGCTCATTTGCTAGAATATTTGCCAGGGTTGTTTTTCCAAGACCAGGCGGACCATGAAGCAAAACATGGTCAAGCGACTCACCCCTCTGTATTGCTGCTGTTACAAAAACAATAAAATTATCAACAATCTGTTTCTGGCCTTTAAAGTCATTGAAATATAATGGCCTTAGTTTTTTCTCAAATTCTTTATCAGTAGCTGTTATATTTTCCTTTCTGATATTAAAATCTTCTTCCATTATATTAACTATTGTATTAGTTTAACATCTCTTTCAGGAAGATCAATTTTAACACCATTAATACTTGTTTCAACATCATCCCTGTACGTAATGGTTAAAATCGTATTTCCCTCTTCATCATATTTTTTCCATGTTCTCTGACGAATTCCCATTTGATAATACTGTTCTTCTTTTACTCTTCCGGATTCATAATAATAAAAATGTTTCTGATGCGGGTTACCCTGTACATAATCACCCCGGAACTTAAGGGTCCCGTCAGAATAATATGCTTTCCATTGCCCGTCTTTCAGGCCGATAATGTATCTTCCTTCTTCTATATAATCTCCGGATGTGTATTTCCATAGTCCGTTTTTCTCACCATCAGTATATTGTCCTGTGACAATAATATTTCCATCTCTGTCATATTCGGTATATGATCCGTCACGAAAGCCCTGGAAATATTCTTCCTCCCTGAGAATGGATCCGTCATTGTAATACCATTGCCATAGGCCGTCAGGCCGTCCGTTATTATATGATCCTGTTTGTTCCACCCTCGAGGAACTGTTATAGAATTTCCACAGACCTGAACGTCTGTTATTATTATATACCCCTTCTGCTTTTATCTTACCGTCGGGGTAGTAATCTTTCCATCTTCCGTTTTGATTTCCTGCTTCATCAACAATACCTTCTGATAATAACAATCCATTGTCGTTATATATAAAAGCATTGATCACCTGTCCCTGTTCCCCGTATTCCCTGTGTATTCCCACAGGAACATCATTTCTGTAGGGTCCGCTGTAAGTTAGCTTTCCCAGGCTGTCATATCTGTTAACAATCTCTATATCCGGTTCGTCTTCAACCTCTGACTTAACAATTGCTCCGTTATCATAAAGCATGGTAAGAACAAGCCTTCCTCTTTTATCATATTCCTTGTAATATCCATGAAGCCTGTCGTCCCTGTATGTCATTTCCTTTCTGATTGTACCTTCCGGGTAGAATTCCTTCCATTCACCCTGTTTTAATCCTTCATCATCCCTTCTGTTTATTCTCTCCCTGCTTATCAGAAAATCGTTATTGTATTCATAAAGAGTTATTATATTACCGTTTTGATCATATTCTTTTGATAATCCCTCTTTCTTTCCCGCATTATATATAAAAGTCTGTTTAATTTTTCCGTCAGGAAAATAGATATATGCTGTTCCTTCCCTTCTGTCGCCGGCATATAGTTCTTTCGACCAGATATATACACCCGCAGACGGATCTTTTTCGTATTTATAATAGTAACCATTCTTTTTACCGTACAGATAGTTAATTTTATCAGTAGTATCTCCAACCTGGTCGAAAAAGACCCAAATGCTGTCAAGCATGAAATTTGTATATCTTCCTTCTGATTTCCTTACACCTGTTATATAATAGCTTATCCAGAATCCATCAGGCTTTCCGTTTCTTATATATCCTTCACTTGCCTTGCTTCCGTTGGGATAATTGAAAACATGATAACCATCTTCAATGTTATTATCTATTTGTGCCGTTGCTATTGTTCCTGCAACTGCAATGATAAATACTATAATTATTCTCTTATACATTTACAGTCAGGTTTTATTCGATATTTCCATCATTCGTTTAATCGGTTTCCTGGCCGCTTTTATTATATTTTCCTCCAAAAAAATTTTCGGTTCTTCATTTTTAAGGCAATTATATATTTTTTCCAATGTTATCAATTTCATATAATTGCATTCACTACATCTATTTTCAGGATTTTTTGGCGGTGCTGGAATATACTCTTTTTCAGGATTGTATTTTTTCATCTGGTGTATTACTCCCGGATCAGTAGCAACAATATAAGAAACACCTTCGTCTTTCCTTGTAAAATTTATTAATCCTTTTGTTGATCCTATATAATCTGCTATTCCCCTTATCTCTGATTCACATTCCGGGTGTACTATTATTTTAGTATTAGGATTTTCTTCTTTCATTTTCAATATGGCCTCATATGAGAATTCCACATGAACATGACAAGCTCCATTCCATAATATAATATCCTTTTTTGAATTCTTTATCACATGTTCACCAAGGTTTCTGTCAGGTGCGAAAATAATTTTTTCATCATCAGGTAGTGAGTTAACAATTTGAATTGCATTTGACGATGTGCAGCTTATATCTGATAATGCTTTTATCTCTGCTGTTGTATTTACATATGTTATTACTGTTCTGCCTGGATTATCCTTTAAAAATTTTTCAAAATCTTCTGCCTTACATGAATCTGCCAGTGAACAACCTGCATTAAGATCAGGAATCAGTACTTTTTTACCCGGTGCAAGAATTTTAGCCGTTTCAGCCATAAACCTTACACCTGCAAAGAGAATTATTTCTGCATCATTCTGTTCTGCTTTCTGTGATAATTCAAGACTGTCGCCCGTAAAATCGGCAATATCCTGAATATCACCAGTCTGGTAATAGTGAGCAAGAATAACAGCTTTCTTTTCCTTCCTCATCTTGTTTATTGCCTCTATGTAATCCTGATCATTCATTTTTCAGAGATGTAAAGTTAACATCATAATATATATTATCTTAATTTAATTATATCTATGTTATGATACTATTATCCTGTTAGAAGTGTTTGTAAATAAATACGAATTTTGTTGTATTATTTGAATTTATCATTGAAAGAACATCTTATTAACTGACGGAAAAGTATTCATGATTTGTAAATCAATATGTTGTTTGTATTATTAACAACTGTTAAGATTAATTTGTTGATAGATAAGGAAGATAAAATATACGTGTTTATGTGTTTATTTAAAGTTTAGATAATGCTGTTAATTAATTAAAAAATTTTGATTAAATACCAATATTCATATCATTACAGATTTAATTAACATTTATCAGTTATAATTAACATATTTAATAACAATGTAAACAAAAGATATTAAAAACTGTTATTACAATAACAGTAATACTTTGTATATTAACGGGATATTTAATTAAATATAATGGCAGAAAAGAAAAAAATTGCAATAGCATGCGATCATGCAGGATTATTCCTGAAGGAAAAACTTTTAGTCTTTCTTCGGGATAAATATGACATAAAAGATTTTGGTACATTCAGCGATGATCCCGTTGATTATCCTGATTATGGTCACCAGATAGCAGATGCAATATCTTCAGGGAAATATGAACTTGGAATAACAATTTGTGGTACGGGAAACGGGATAAATATGACAGCAAACAAACATCAGGGTGTAAGAAGTGCATTATGCTGGAATGAAGAGATAAGCAGACTGGCCAGAGAACATAACGATGCCAATATATGTGCATTGCCTGGCAGATATATTAACGAATCAGAAGCATATCTGATTGTGAAGACTTTTCTTGAATCATCATTTGAGGGCGGCCGACACAAACCAAGAATTGATAAAATACCTATAAAAACATATTAAAATGCTTTCAAATACATCCAAATATGGTATAAGAGCAGTAATTTATATTGCCAGCAGAGAGGCAGAAAATAGTAAAACGGGATTAATACAGATTTCTAAGGATCTTAAACTTCCGTCACCCTTTCTGGCAAAAATACTTCAGCAGCTTGCAAAACAAAAAATACTTATTTCACTGAAAGGACCCCATGGCGGTTTTTCATTACAGAGAAAACCTGAAAAGATATCTTTATACGATATTGTTACCACCATAGACGGAGATGGTATGTTTACAGATTGTATAATCCATAATACGAAATGTGGCGATGTGGAGAACAAACATAAAGAATGTCCGGTACACCATGACTTTGCTGAAATAAGAAAGAAACTCATTCAATATTTCAAAAAAACAACAATTGCAGATCTTGTTGAGAAGGCAAGGGATTTGGATAGGGTTGTTATCTGATCAGTACCTTACGTATAGGTTTTATTGTAATGCAAATAATGACAGTGGTAATTATTCCTGCACAATTAAAAAGCAAATCAGACCAGCTACCCGTCCTGCTAGTAGTAAACATTAATTGCAAAAACTCCATTAATGCCCCGTAAAAGAAAGGGATAAGTGATATAAGGAAAAGCCTTCTTATTTCATATATTTCTTTTCTGTGCTCAAATACAATGACCCCCATAAAAACAAAATACATTATAAAATGTACAAGATAATCGGCACCGGGGAAGTCAAATATGGATATTTTATCATAATTTTCAGATCCTGAAACACTTAGGTAAAGAATAACCAATGCAACAATAATTGAGATTATATTCTTTTTGATCATTTGTGATATTTGGGGCAAATTTAATTATTGCTTTGCTAATTTATTCTTAATTTATGTATTACATTTAAATTTATGGCAGGAATATATGTTCACATACCATTTTGCAGAAAGCTATGTGCTTATTGCAACTTTTATCACGTCGTTTCACCCGGCAATCATACTGAATTTATAAAAGCATTACTGCTTGAAGCAAAAGGAAGACAGGATTATTTAGGGAATGATTGTGTTTCAACGATATATATCGGCGGGGGTACTCCGTCGGTTTTATCTGTAAAAGAGCTTGAAAGCATTCTTAATTACCTTAAAAAACATTTTAATATAGATCCCGACAGTGAAATCACTGTTGAATTGAATCCTGATGATATTACAGGCAGATATGCCGAAGCGCTGAAAAAGGCCGGATTCAACAGGATAAGCCTGGGCATACAATCATGGAGAGACGAAGATCTCAGGTTACTCAACAGGCGACATACATCGGCAAAAGCAGAAAAAAGCCTTCACGAGATACTGGACAAAGGTTTTGAAAATGTATCGGTAGATCTTATTTACGGAATACCCGGAATGGGAATAAAGGACTGGGAAAGTAATATTAACAAAACACTGGGGTTCAACATAAAGCATCTGTCAGCATATCATCTTACCATTGAACCCGAAACGGTTCTCGGTAAAATGAAAAAGAAGGGAATGATTAATGAAATAGATGAGGAACTGAGTATTGCTGAGTTTAATATGCTTATTAAAAAGACAGAATCTGCCGGTTTTACCCAGTATGAAATATCAAATTTCTGTTTAAAGGATTATTATTCTGTACATAATTCAAACTACTGGAAACAAGTACCTTATATTGGACTTGGTCCTTCAGCACATTCTTTTAACGGATATTCACGCCAGTGGAATGTGTCGGATGTGAACAAATATATAAAACAGGTAAGTGAAGGCGGGGTGTTTTATGAAAAAGAAGAACTCGACACCAGGACAAGATTCAATGAATATATCATGACATCCCTCAGAACCATGTGGGGTATTGATCTGGAATATGTGGAAAAGATGTTTGAAAAAGAGGGCTATGATTATATAGTGAATATGTCGGACAAGTTTATTGACTATGGTATGATAAAACATGAAAAGAAGAACCTGGTTCTTACAAACCAGGGTAAAATGATATCCGACAATATTATTTCTGAACTTATGATGCCTGGGAGGGAGTGACTATCTGGGAAGCATAAAATTAGCCCTGCCTATAATATTATTTTCCAGATATAATTCTACAGTATAGTTACCAATGATGAAATCCCCGGTATTATCGAGGTAAATACACATATCAATATCCTGATTCATATAATCGGCAGTACGGTTTGCTGAAAAGATCAGCAACTGGTCGTTGTAGCTGAAAATATTATCGGAACTGTTTGTTATAACCAATGAATCGGGACGAATTACTCTCATATAAACCTTTTTGGAGCCTGCTTCGGCAATAGGATTCTCCCTGAGGGTAAAGCAAACCATTAGTTTTTCAAGCAGGTTTATCCTTCTTGTTTCTTTTCGTTTCCTGTTGAGGGGGGTAACAATTATATTTTTAGCCTGTATAACAGAGGCCTTTTCAACCTTTGTGCTCAATTCCTCCTTTACCTTGGAAAGCTCTACATTTGAATCCTGGACTTTTTTAATTTCTTCCTTGTACTGTACATTTTCAGCAACAAGAATTTTATTTCTGGTATTAAGGGAATCTATCTGAACAATATAACTTTTCATTATATCTCTCATTGTGGAAATTTCCTTCCTGTATGTTCTTATCAGCTGAACATTTGATGCATTTATGGAAAGTAATTGTACTATTCTTTGTTTTTCCCTTTCAAGGTTGGCATTAAGGGTGTCGTTATCTGTTTTGAGAGTATCGAATCTGTATGCAAGTATCCGTAATTCATTTGCAAGAGAATCCTTTTCATGGGTAAGCACGGTTTCCATCTCCACCATTTTATTCTTCTGATCGAAATACATGATGACAAGAAATATCAGGATTCCAGAAAGTATAATAGTAACAGCTATAAGACTGACGGGAATACTTTTTTTATTCTCCTGAAAATTTTGTGCTTCGTTGTTTGTGTCTGTCATTCAGTTGTTTTAAGAAAATCCTGGTGTGCAAAAATAATAATATCTGATATAATAATAAAATATCCGATTCAATGCTTAAATTTACAAATGAACTTTTTTATAATAACCTGTTAATAATCAGCTATATGAGTGGTTTCTTTGGTGTAATCTCGAAACAAGATTGTGTTAATGAAGTTTTTTATGGAACCGATTACCATTCCCACCTTGGTACCAAGAGGGCCGGTATGGTATTTAATGTTCCTGAAAAAGGATTTCGTCGTTCCATACACACACTTGAAAATTCGTATTTCAGATCAAAATTTGAAGATGAGTTAAAGAATTTTGAGGGGAATTCAGGCATTGGTGTTATAAGTGATACTGATCCACAGCCGATTTTATTTAATTCACACCTTGGCCGCTTTGCAATAGTAACTGTCAGCAGGCTGATAAATATTGAGGAGCTTGAAAAAGAATTCCTTGGAAGCAAGAAACATTTTACTGAAAACTTCGAGGGAAATATTAATCCGACAGAGATGGTGGCAAACATCATCTGTGAAAAGGAAGATTTTATTGCGGGTATAGAAAATGTCTTCACCAAAATTAAAGGATCATGTTCGCTGATGATACTCACGGAAGAGGGAATAATAGCTGCCAGGGATAAACTAGGAAGAACACCTGTTGTGATCGGCAGCAAAAAGAATTCTTTCGCAATTGCATCCGAATCATGTTCTTTTCCAAACACAGGATTTGAACTGGAGTATTATCTGGGTCCGGGAGAGATAGTACATGTCGATACCGACGGATATACACAATTAAGGAAACCGGGGGATAAAATGCAGATATGTGCTTTTCTATGGGTTTATTATGGTTATCCGCCATCTTATTATGAGGGTATTAACGTTGACGAATGCCGTTACAGGTGTGGTGCATACCTGGCCCGTCGTGATAAGGTGGAAGCTGACTTTGTATGCGGTATACCCGATTCGGGTATCGGTCATGCCATAGGATATGGAAATGAAAAAGGTATTCCCAATATGAGGGCATATTCGAAATATACGGCAACATGGCCCCGGAGTTTTCTTCCTTCATACCAGGAGCAGAGAGACCTGGTTGCCAGGATGAAGCTTATACCGAACAAAGCAATAATAGAAGGAAAACGGATGATATTCATCGACGACAGTATAGTAAGAGGTACCCAGCTTAAGGATAATACCATTGATATGCGGAATGCCGGTGCAACAGAACTACACATGCGGATAGCATGTCCTCCGCTTTTGTATCCGTGTGATTTCCTTAATTTTACACAATCAAGGACCCCAATGGAACTGGCAGGCCGCAGGGCAATACATGAAATTAACGGTAATGATAACGAGCTTAAGGAATATTCCGATCCCGATTCTGAAAAGTATAGGAAAATGGTTGCCAAGATAGCAGAAAAACTCGACCTCGATTCTCTGGTATACCAGCGTATGGATGATCTTGTTGCAGCTATCGGACTGCCTAAGGAAAAACTATGTACACACTGTTGGGACGGGAGTAGTTATTTTTGACCACACAACATATAAATACCCCCAAACACCCCAAGGGCCATCTTTACCCCCCAACCCCCCTAAAGGGGGGCTAATACATTGGACATAATAGGATACTACTGAAAATTACAGTATTAAACCCCCTTTAGGGGGTGTTCCGCGTTAGCGGAACGGGGGTCCTTCACTTTAGGGAGCATTCCGCGAAGCGGAACGGGGATCACCCCAGTTTCTCCGAAATAACCTTCTTCACCTCCGGCTCTTTCAGTCTCTCCCGGGTTTTTTCATAGCCCATATCAAAGAAGTCATTTGCTTTTTCTATTTCAAGGATACCGAATTTTGTGATATCCGGGGGAGCGATAAACAAATCAAACTTATCTTTCTTTGTCTCTGCCTCCTTGGCCTGGTTCAGCATGAATGTCCTGACAGCAATGGTAAGAAGCCCTGAGGTAGTCTCTTCATAACCTACGGGATTCACAAAGGATCCTATCAGCAGACTACACTTGTTTTCAACAGGTTTAACAGGAAGATTATCAAGCACACCTCCGTCAACATAGTATACTTTATTGATTATTACAGGTTTAAACATTACCGGAATACTTGAGGATGCTATTACGGAGGTAATAAGATCACCTTTAGAAAAATATACAGGTTTGCCGTTATTAAGATCTGTTGCACATACTATCAATGGCAATTTAAGCTCTTCGAATTTCCTTGCACTGAGATTTGTCTCGAGTATTTTATTGATACCCGATATCTCGAGTATACCATCGCGAGGCAGAACAGGACGCATATAATCAAGCCGGCTGTTACGGGTCATTATTTTTAGTATCTCCTTGGGAGAATGGCCGTCACAATACATGACTCCTGCCAGGGAACCGGCACTGGTTCCGGATATTATATCTGGATAAATACCGGCTTCATTCAATGCCTGGAGTACTCCCAGATGAGCGAAACCCCTGGCTCCGCCGCCACTTAGTACCAAACCTGTTTTGTATTTTTTATCCTTCATTTTACTGTTTATGCCTTTTATTATGGTGCAGCAAATTTATAAAATGCGAGTTAATTTTCATTATTTATTTGCTTCGAACTTTTACTTGATTAAATTTGGATAGGTAATAATAAAACAAAGAAGCAATGCAGTTTATATTAGTAGCATATGACGGGACTGACGCCGGGGCTCCTGACCGCAGATTGAAATCCCGGCAGGAACACCTTGAAAAAATCGCGCTGGTGAAAAAAGCGGGAGAATTTATCTGCGGGGGAGCTGTTCTTGATGATTCCGGAAGTATGATCGGATCGATGATCGTCTACGAGGTCCCTGACAGGGCAACCCTGGACGAAAGACTGAAAAACGAGCCCTATATTTATAACAAAGTATGGGAAAAAATAGAGATCAGGCCGTTTCGTATGGCAACGATCGGATGATCTTTGTTATTACCACAAGTATAATTTTCAGAAACAATTATTTAGTATTATTGTTTTAGTTTTAAATGATAACTAAAAATACAATGGCATTTACATTACAACCCGGACAAAAGGCAATTGATTTTAAGCTTCCCTCAACAGAAGGTAAAGAGTACAAGCTGGCAGATTTTGATGAATTCAAATACCTGGTTATTTTCTTCACCTGTAACCACTGTCCCTATGTTATCGGTTCGGATGAAGTTACCAGGGCAACAGCAGAAAAATTCGCTTCCAGGGGTGTCGGATTTGTAGGTATAAATTCGAACAGCGAGCTTACTTATGAAGAAGACAGTTTTCCCAACATGGTAAAAAGAATGGAAAAATACAGGTTCCCATGGATTTATCTTTATGACCAGGATCAGAGCATTGCCAAAGCATATGGAGCATTGAGAACGCCTCATTTTTATGTTTTCAATGAAGAGAGGGTTCTTGTATACACTGGCAGGGGAGTTGATTCTCCAAGGGATACATCGAGGATGACCGTTAATGATCTTGACAGGGCTCTTGATGAGCTGACATCGGGTAAACCAATATCTGTTCCTGTGACAAATCCAATCGGCTGTAATGTGAAGTGGGAGGGAAGGGATGCTCACTGGATGCCACCGGAAGCCTGCGACCTGGTGTAAACCGGATAATCTCTGTAACAAATATTTATCATTAATTCTTTGATCAAGAGAGATATTTTCTATTAATTAAAATTACATTTATCAGTTAATCAAATAAACCGGAGGAAACGACAATGGATGAAAAAGTAAAATGCAATGCATCAGGTGGTGCGGTTTACGGACTTGGCTTTATAGGAGCTGCTATTTATTTTATTTCAACAGCAACAGGTTTCTGGGTAGGTGTATTGGGATTCCTTAAAGCTATCATATGGCCTGTTTTAATGGTATATGAGGCATTCAAGTATCTGGGAGCCTGATTTTAATAGTGAGAGAGGGCGGGAGTGCGTGAAAAGGGGAAAAAGAACACTGCCTGCATGAGAAATTATCCTGAATACCAATTTATTTCGCAGCCGTTATTTCATTATATATCGATTCAACCAGACCTGCCTGATTTTCATTAAATTCTTTCTTAATGTTTTCCAGTGTATAGTTGTTATTGACATATCCTGATACTTTATTCTGCATATCTTTCATTTCAGTGATATGAGTCCGGATCATGTCTCTGTCTATTGGTTCTGCATGACCGCTACAAAATTTTTCAGCATCAAGTGTTTCAAGCATTTTTTCCAGTGTTTCCACATGTTCAAATGAATTACCCCCCTTATAGGAATGTATCAGCTGGGTACGTCCTATAAATATCTGGTCACCGATAAAGGCTATCTTATCTTCAGGGAAATACACTACGATATCTCCTGTCGTATGTCCTTTTCCAAAATACCATAGCTCTGTTTTCTTCGGATCCACATAGAGGTCCATTTTGTCGGTGAATGTTACAGAGGGGACATAAGGTGCCAGTTCCGGATCATTCCATGATGATGGCTCCCCACTTCTTCCAGGGTGAAAAAACTCCTTACGGCAATTTTCATGTGCGACTATGGTAACAGATTCCGGTAAGAATTGGTTACCGGCAACGTGGTCCCCGTCACTATGTGTGTTGACCATGAATTTTACGGGTTTATCCGTCAGTTTACGGATCTCAATCATTACCTGGTCCATCGATTGCTTATCCATTTTGGCATCGATCAGTAAAACACCGTATTCTCCGATAAATGCACCACCGTTTGCACCTCTTCCTCCTCTTACTTCGTAAAGGTTATCCCCCATTTTGAAAAGTGAAACAGGAGTGGCCGTCTGTTGAGCAACGGCATAAAATGGTATTAACAAGACAATTAAGAACAGAGTGACTTTTATTAATGTTTTCATTTTGAAATGAATTTATTAGTTTATTCGTTTTGAATATCAATGTTTTATAATTACAAATATAGTCAATAAATTTTTGTTGCCCGTTGATGGCCCTTACCTTACTTAACCCTGCTGCAGCGTTAGTTTAATCTCATCGTATAATAAATTATGGCCGGACCAGCTGTGTATGGTTCTAAAATAAACTTGACTTTTGTTTAAACAATGTTTAATTTTGACAAATAGATTGAATAAAATGGCTGAAAACTAAATTCTTAGAAGGATCAATATAGTAATAGTACACTTTTATAAAGAATTCCTTTAGATTATGATTATCACATTATGTATCCTTATGTAAAATTTTAAACACAGTCATGCTATGAAAAATTCTTTTACACTTTCAATGGGAATCGTATTCTTAATAACGATTCTGAGCGCCAAAGGATGTAAGCCGGCAAAAGAAAACAGACCTTCAGATGAATTTAAAAAAGTAACCATTACCCTTAATAAAACTGTGAAAATACATGCGAAAAATCACATTGAGATGTCAGATCCCAAGAATAGTAATGTTATTGATAGCCTTTTAAAAACAGGTGTTCAACGCGGAACAACTATTTTATGGAAGATAAAAAGATCAAGTGGAATAAAGAAAATAGATAGTATTTATCCTAAAACCGAAAATCATAATATATTTAAGGAAAATCCATCGAAAAAATTCCTGAGCAAAACATTTAAGTTTGTTGTACCAGCCGATGCAACCAGGGAGGAAGAATACGCAATTGATTATATACTGGAGGATAACATAAAAGACTCCACCGATCCATATATAAGAATAGAGGAATAATATCCATAGCTTAATGTATTATCGTATTATTTCAGCTTACTGTATTGCTCTTTTTATGACAATTGGTACAACGATGCCGGTTGCCGGGCAATCCACCGACAGTCTGTTGTATATACTGAACAACGACCTGGTTAAAGATGATTCATCCAGGTATGAACTTTTGCGCGAAATTATCTCCGGCACAACTGACGTAAGAAGTAAGCTGCAGTATTGTGATCAGGCAATAAAACTGGCAGAAAAAATGAATTCTCCTGCCAGGGCTTATGTTTTAAAAGGCACCTGTTATTTAGATTACGGTGATCTTGCACCAGCGCTTGAATGTTTTATTAAGGCAGCCAACTATTACAATAAAAATGGTGATGACAAGAGTCTTGCAAGGGTATATACACGAATGGCTGAGGCATATAACAAGCAGGGAAACCCCAGTAATGAAAAATATTATCTGCGGAATGCCATTGAGATCTATGAAAAAGAACAGGATTCAATAAAGCTGGCTGTTACCCTGACTAATCTGGGTTATGCAAATTACAGCATTGGACAATATGACAGTGCATTGATCTTATACACAGGAACGGCCGACATATATAAAAATTTGGATCTGCAGCTTGAATACGCATATTGTTTAGGAAATACAGGACTGGTGTATTCCAAACTGTCAGATTTTGACAAAGCTGAAAATTTTTTACTTCGGGCGATAGAAATGCTCACAGACCTGGGTGACGAGCGTGCTGTCACTGAGTATACAATCGAATACGCCGGAATTCTTCAGCACAAAGGAGAAATAAAAAACGCCATAGCATGTGCAACAAAGAGTTTTAACAGCGCTGTAAAAACCGGAAGTAAGGAATATGAACGCGATGCAGCACATACACTTGCCCGGCTTTATGAGATTTCCGACATGTTTGACAGCGCCTACCATTATCAGTCATTATTTATAAATGCAAATGACAGCATTAAGAATTATGAGACCATTCAGCAGATGGCTGATATGCGCACTGAATTTGAAGTGGCAAAAATGCAGACCGAAGTTGAAACATTAGAGAAAAACAAATTATTTCAAAGTATTGTGATCGTGGGCATGGCAATCATTTTATTACTGGCACTTGGTATTATACTGCTTTATTATTCAAGTCTGAAACGGTCAAGAAAACTTACTGCAGCACTTGATGAACGCAGGGTATTACTGGAAAAACAAAGTGCTGAATTGAAAGATAAAAATGAAAAAATTATCAGGGCAAACGAAGAACTGAAAGAACTATATGAAGTTACCAACAGCCAAAAGGAAGAAATAATAAGCAGTATTAACTATGCACAAAGGATACAGCAGGCAATTCTGCCGCCGGAAGCATATATTACTGAGTTAATACATGAAAATTTCATCTTATACAAACCGGTAGAAATCGTAAGCGGTGATTTCTATTGGATAAAACAGATAAATCAATATATTATTTTAGTGTCTGCAGATTGTACTGGTCATGGGGTTCCGGGAGCATTTATGAGTATGCTGGGGATTAGTTATCTAAATGAGATTGTACAAAGAAAATCGATTACACAGGCAAACCAGGTTCTGAATGAACTCCGGAAGGAAATCAAGCATTCTCTCAGGCAAACCGGGAAAAAGGAAGAATCAAGGGATGGGATTGATATGGCTTTATGTGTTATTGATACTAACAAAAGCATCATGCAATATTCGGGCGCCTATAATCCATTATATATTATCAGCAATATTGAAGGGAAGCCGGTACTTAGAGAATTCAAAGCTGACATGATGCCTGTTGGTGTGCACTTTTCAGGAGACAAATCCTTTACCAATCATGAAATTCAGCTTGAAATAGGTGATACTTTATACCTTTCTACTGATGGTCTCATTGACCAGATTGGTGGAAGTAATAACACCAGATTCGGCAATAAAAATTTTAAAAAATTGCTTTTAGAGATTTACAGTCAACCTTTATTTGAGCAAAAGGAAATTTTGGAGCAGACCCTTAATGACTGGATGGGTGAGCATCCCCAGAGAGATGATATACTGGTCATTGGAGCAAGAGTATGATAAGCTAAATCAAAATTCATTCTTATAGTACAATACCTACCGGGCAATGATCTGAACCCATTATTTCTTCAAGGATAAAGGCATCCTTAACTGATAGTAGCAACGATTGGCTGACCAGGAAATAATCGATTCTCCAGCCGATGTTCCTGGATCTTGCACCGGCCCTGAAGCTCCACCAGGTATATCTGTTAATCGCGTCTGGATAGAGGTGACGAAATGTGTCTGCAAAACCACCGTTCGTCATCCGGTCCATGCCGTCAATCTCCTCCTGCATATAACCTGCTGCCTTATTGTAATTTTCCTTTGGGCGGGCCAGATCAATTGCTTTGTGGGCAACATTGAGGTCGCCACAGACAATTAACGGCTTGTTTTTTTCCAGATCTTTCAGGTAATTAAAAAATGCCTTGTCCCAGTCCTGCCTGTAATCCAGCCTCAATAGCTCAGCACCTGAATTGGGCACATATACGTTTATCAGATAATAGTGTTCAAATTCCAGGCACAGTACACGTCCTTCATTATCATGTTCTGCAATATTGATACCTCTTGTTACATTCAGGGGTTCTGTTTTCGTTAAAATGGCAGTTCCTGAATAACCGGGCCTTATTGCCGAATTGGAATATAACCGGTATCCGTTAAGCAACCCAAGGCTTTCGGCAACCTGGTGATCCTGTGCCTTGGTTTCCTGTATACAAAGAATATCAGGATCAAGGATCTCCAGGTCAGCAAAAAAGTTCTTCTTCACAATAGCACGGATGCCGTTTACATTCCAGGATATGATCTTCATGATTTCAATATTGTTGATATGTAAAAATAGCTGTTGGATTCAAATAAACAATTTCAGCAAGAACTTTATTATGCCAGTTTTGTTAACCATAAAAAGAACATGAAAATTATTAACCAATTAAAACACCTAATGTAATGGCTGATTTAAAAACAAAATACATGGGATTGGAACTTAAGAATCCCGTAATAGTAGGAGCAAGTGATCTTGTAACTAGTATCGACAATCTCAAAAGGATTGAAGAGGCTGGTGCAGCTGCCGTTGTTTACAAGTCACTGTTCGAAGAACAGATACATCTTGAAAACCTGGAACTGTTTGAGCAAAGGACAGAATATGAAGAACGAAATGCTGAAATGATAACTCTATTCCCTGACTCTAAGTCGGATCCGGCATATCCCGTTGAGCATTTATTGAAATTAAGGAAAGCAAAAGAAGCAATATCAATTCCGTTAATTGCTAGTCTGAACGCTGTTTATGATGAAACATGGGTTGAATATGCCAAAAAAATTGAAGAAACGGGAGTCGATGGCATTGAATTGAACTTTTATACTGTCCCTGAAAAATTTGATAGAGAATATGAAGAAATTGAGCAGAAACAGGTAAAAACTCTTTCAGCCGTTAAATCAGCTGTAAACATACCGGTTTCAGTCAAATTAAGCCCCTTTTATACTAATCCGTTAAGGTTTTTATCCGATCTAGATAAGGCAGGTGCCGGCGGTTTTGTTCTATTTAACCGGCTTTTTCAGCCCGACATCGAAACAGAGACACAGAAGCACATATTTCCCTATAATCTGAGTAATCCTGAAGACAAAAGACTGCCTTTACGGTTTGCCGGATTGTTGTATGGCAATAGCGGAGCATCAATATGTACAAGCTCAGGAATATTCAATGGCCAGGATGTGATAAAGATGATTTTGGCCGGTGCTGATTGTGTTCAGATTGTAAGTACTCTCTATTTGAACCAGATAGAGGTTATCAGTTCAATAGTCGGGGAAATTGAAAAATGGATGGATGCACATGGATACAAGAATATTGATGGTTTTAGGGGAAAGCTTTCGAGAAAAAATTCAGGCAACGACCTCCCTTATCGTCGTGCACAATACATTGATTTCAGGATGAGTACAGGCGAAATCTTAAAGAAATACAAAACAATTAAGTAAGCAGATTAGTAAAAGTAATTCTGAAAAAATATCAATGTATTAAAAAACTGCTTTTAATACGTTGATTCTTTGTATTGCACTTACTATCAGCGTATTACAGGGATGTGATTTTTTAACATGTGAGCAACAGGCGGTCATTTATGAGGTCGGAGATGAGTAACCGGCAATTATTTAATTACATTAATCAGTTTTGTTTTATTTCCAGAAATATATGTATTTGTATATAAAGTAATATATGTGGAATGAATTTCATACAACGATGAAACCATTTCGGGTATTCTCCACTACCGTTGTGGAATAGCAGCTTCCATTGGTCAGTACCTGGAAAACAAACAGATTTTCGGCCTCCTTAGGGGATTTTGATTTGGAAAAAATACAGGCAACAGTTTACTGTTCCAAAGATATAACCAATGAATAATATCGACCTTTTCTGTCTTACAATCAAACCCTGACGACCTATTTGCTATAAGATTTTCTTATGTCTGATTTTAACGAATTGTACTCTTTTTCAGAAACCATCCTAAACTCAGCGATATTTCCTTGTTTGTCAAGTTTCATAATTGAGTAATCCGGAAAGAGATTTTCTTCGTTCATTGCAAGGCTGGGATCAATAAGTGGAGTTCCTTCTACAATGGCAGAAGATTTACCGTAAACATAGGGGATATAGAAGAATTTAGTATAAATAACTCCATCGACCAAACCAATACAACCCGGAACTTTTTCAATAGCCTTGTCTGCGGCTTCCTTTATATTAGCAGCCCCAGTTGGAATAAAAATAATAATATGAGCAACATCTTCGCCTGTCATCCGTGTTGTTCCTCTTTTAAAGGTAGCCGCTTTAGACAGGTCTATGTTTTTAGTGGATACAATTGTGAAATCGAGAATACGATGTGTACAGCCAAAGGTTATAAAGATGACTGCTACGATTAAAATAATCTTTTTCATTTTCTGAATTTTTAATTTTTCTACTCGTATGGCTTTTCGATACGCCCCGTTTTTTATGGTCTCAGGACTCCATGTTTTTTGGTGATAGAAATGTAATTCTAAATAATGTACCCGGAAAACTCTTGTGTGTTATAAATTAATGTGCTGTTTTTCACAATAACATTGTTAATATACACACCTTACATCAAATTTATTAAGAAAAAATAAATTATCAAATTTTTTCCTTTGTCTCCAAATTTAAACTTCTTGAGGAATTGCCCTGTGGGAATCTTACATTCGCTTTCCTATAATATATTTTTAAAAGTGAATTATATCGCTTAGGTTTATGCAAAAGTAATTAGCCTTTATTTACTGCTGAATATATGGAAATACAGAACGGGGAAAAATTCATTAAAGGAGTTGAAAGCTTAATCAACCCTATGAAAGTCAGCGATCTTCTCTTCTTCCAGAAACTTAAGGGATTGCTTCCTAACCCAATTATGAAGCGACTGCTGTACAGGGCATCAAAAAACACTCCCCATATAGGTTTTGTTATTGACCCCTATAGTCTGTTCCTGTTCTTCAGGCTCAGTAATATTGAATATGCAAAATCACTTCTGCCTGATCGTTATGAACTTGCAAAGACCAGATTATTTGCAGATGATGAACCGGACCATTACATGGGAATTGGTAATCTTAATACACGGGCGAGTACTTTCTGGGGTACACGGCAGGAGGTTTACCTCATAGCCACAGATAAAAAGACAGGATTATTGTCTTTCATTTTCATTGATATTTTGAGCAATACCATTATTGCATTACCACACAAAGGTATTGCTGATCCAAACTGTAAAAAAGCGGTTTTCACAACCAGCGCCAGGGGAGAGATATTTCTTGATATTCAGGAAAAAAAGACAAACAGAAAACTAATATTTACGGGCAGCTTAAAACGGGGAAAGCTGCGTAAGCTGGATCAGCAGCTTTGGCTTATGGGGAACACATCGATAGGTCACTGTAAAAGATTTATTAAAGGTGAAGACAATCCTTTTGCAGTAATTTTTGATCCGGCCGAGGTTTCTGAAGCCCTGGATATACCACCGGAGGATATTCATATATCTGAAAACACACTTTTCCCCGGGCTGGCACAACCCGAAATCAGTAAGGCAATCTGTTTTCCTTTTACCCAGCATTATATTGCTGACAGTCCGGGTTGTTATACCATGGTAAAGGACCGTGATGATATGATAAGTAAGTATAACGAAATAGCTAATGCCGGTATAACAAGAACATTCTCCGCCGGCACCATAGTAAAACAGGTCTCTGTCGGAATTGCAGTTTCCATACTGATTGCAATATTGCTCATTCTCCTTTTGTAGGATTTAAATGCTTAAGATCCTGCGTGCAGCCAGTTTGCCTGTGAGAACAGACATGGGTACTCCGGCAGGACTGTATGTCCATTGTCCTGCCTGGAATATTGAGGGTATTGGTGTTACAACTGCCCTGTTTGAAGCTATGATCTTGTTGACTACGGGGACAGGTTCCCGGAACGACCACCCGGTAATCGCACCTTCTGAGCTGCCAACCCTGTTTTCATAGCTAAGGGGGGAAAACGAAAAATGTGCCGTTACCTTTTCCTTCAGCATGGGATATACTGAACCGGCAAGTACCTTAATGATCCGGTCTTCCAGTTCTGTAACAAACTCCTTATGCCAACCCGCCTCAGCGATCATTTTAAACAGGTCATAATCAGCCAGGAAGCTGATTATAAGTCCCGTTTTCCCTTCAGGTGCCATATCGGGATCCTTAAGTGCCGGTATAGAAACCTCGTAGGTGTTAAGCGCTATAAAGTCATCGAGCCAGCTGAATATACGGGATTTTTCCGGGCCAGCCGGCATGTTTAAGATACTGTCGAGCTCACTCCAGCGTATTTCACCCAACCCCTTTTGTGACGGAGAATAGAAGAAATGTCCGTTTGCAATTTTCCTGAAGCTCTCCGGGGGTTCATCCACTTCAACAAAAAGTGTAAAAACGGAATCCCCGCCTCTTTTTTCCAGTAAGCGGCTTTTTACCTTTTCGAACTTCGTCCGGACCTTGCCGGATAAGCCCTCTGTACCGGTAATCCTGTAAAAAGTCTTAAGGTCAGCTGCCCAGACAAGATTTTGATATATATAATCCACCTTGTTCTGATCGGTTATCTTCTTTTCAGAAGCATTTACTTTTTCAATAGTCGTTTCCCGCATTATCTCGCCCCCGTATTCAAGGAACCTTTTTTCAACGGCTTCGGCAAGTCTGCCGACACCTCCCTTGGGGTAGAAATAGTCGAGGTAAAGGGAAAAATAGCTCAGGGCAAAGAAAGCAGGGGTATTCCTGAAGAAATGCTGGGAGATAATATCCCTGAGAGAGGGATTTTTTATGATTTTTTCGAGGTATGGCTCAACAGGCACATTCATCCGGTTTATTTTTCCGGATGTATGCATGAATTTCGGCAGCCAGGGAAGAAGTTCCTTAAACAAATATGTTCTGTCGTGAACCGGATCCCTGAAATTTGGATTTTCTATGCCGTAAAGCACATCCATGTGCTTCATGATCCTGCGTATTATTCTCAGGATATTATCGATTTCTGTCTCACTTCCGTGATAATACTTCTTCAACAGGTTGCCGTAGTCAGTGAGATTATCGATGTTTTCAATATTGAGGATATCATTCTCCACCCCGACGGAAACATGACTTTTAATCACTTCGAGGTTTATACCGAGTTCATGTAACATGGGGAAAATGATCCCTGCGTTCAGTAGAGCCCGTACCCCGGCATCGAAACGAAAGCCGTTATGTGAAAAAGTATTTACCAGACCACCACATTCCAGGTTCTTTTCAACGAGTAATACGTGATGTCCTTCTTTAGCCAGAAAGGCAGCACAGGTAAGGCCGGCAATACCTCCTCCCACGACTATTGAATGGTATTTCTTTTCAGCCATGCAGGTTCATTGTTTGCTGATAATATCCCCGACACCGGTCATTTCCACACATTTTGCCCAGAGTTCATATGCAGCCTCCTTATCAAGGGCTGGGGGTGCGGGTTCTTCCTCTGTGGTGAGGTTAAAAAACTTACCGCTTATCCATTCCATCTCATCAGAAACGGCAAGATAGTAAATCGACTCTGCTGAAATCTCTGTTGGCTTCAGTGTCCTGTCATAAATATGCTTTTTTACCCAGCGGTAGAGAGGTCCGTTTTCCTGTCCTGTCTCTGATCTTACAGCACCCGGATGCATGGCGTTTATTGTTACTCCATATGGCTGGAAATAATCAGCAAAGATCAGCATGGAAAGCAATTGTGCAAGCTTGGCCGAACCATAGCTTTTCAATCCCGAATAACGTCGTCTCTCCCAGTTCAGATCGTCCAGCCTTAGGCCCCATGCAGCAAAACGGTGGCCTTCGGAGCTGACCATTATGATTCTTGCTTTTCCCTGGGATTTCAATTTTTCACTCAGCAGAATATTTATTACAAATGAAGAAAGGTGATGTACCATAAAAACCTTGTCGAACCCCTCATCAGTAAGTTCCTTTTTAGTAAGATAGACACCTGCATTATGAATCAGGACATCGATGGGGATATCTGTTTTAGCAAGTTTTTCTGCGGCACTGAAAATATCTTTCAGATTACTCAGGTCGGCGATGATATAGTCGCATCTTACTCCATATTCTTTTTCAATTTCGGCCTTCAGTGCCTCACTTTTCTTCTCGTTACGGTTGATACAGAGAAGACTTGCTCCGTGCGAGGCGAATTTCCTGGCCGTATGGTAACCTATCCCTGAAGTAGCCCCGCTGATAACAACAAGCCTGTCACTGAAATCATCGGTACAGATCTTTGGATCCCTGCGGTTGTTACGTATCATTGCCGCGATGTTCGACCATTTATACTGTTTGAAATATTTGGAAACCATAGCTCTCCCTATTACTGTTTTAACCGAATTTCTTTTTCATAAAACGCCTGTAAGCCTTTCCGAACCTTGGAATATTGTCAAAGATATCTCCCCAGAGGTCATAATAGTCCCTTTGTTCGATTATCTTTCCTTCTTCATTCAGGGTTACACGGCTAGTACCGTATAATACGGACGATGGATTCTTTTTATATTTGATAGTCATTTCCCATTCGATAAATATATCCCTGTCTTGCTGAACGGTCCTCACAATATTCATTGAAAGATCTTTGGAACGGTCGGTAAGTCGTTCTGTCATTGCCTTAAATTCTTCCATTCCCCTGAGCTCCTGAATGGAATCCCTGAAAAGGATGTTTTCATCATAGTAGGGCAGTATGTGTGACCAGTCGGGTTTTCCCTGGGTATTATAGGTACGCGACCATAGTTCTTTGATGCTTTCGGCATCTAAAACCATTGTATTTGAGTTCATTTCATTTTCCATTGGTGTCTCGCTCATATTTCTTTGAATAGAATTCAGGTTCTTCCGGGAAGATATCATCTCTTATCTTCATCAGCTCTTCTAAAGTATCAATTTCCGGGTCGACCTTAACCAGCAGGATTGGACTCAGCCCTTTATCGGGATGCTGAAAATTATTTGATTCCTGGGCCAGTATTTTTTTTGAAGCCCCGACAACAAACTGCTCCGATCTGTCGGTGACATATCCACTCAGTGTTCCGTTATTGTTCAGAGTCAGGTAGTTGCTGAAGATCTCCCTTCTTGTAATATAAATTTCACCCCTGAAGAATCTGCCCACACTGATCTGAACAGTAACACCGGGATGACCGTCATTATCAGGGTCTGTTAAATTCGGGTCATTGGGATCGGTTGAAAGAGGTTTCATTGGGTCTCCCTCAATTCCCAGAAGGCTCGGGCTTTCGGGTCTGAAGATATGCCAGGTTCCGTCTTTTTGGAATAGTTCAACTTCCTGAACCCTTGGTTTGATAGCCTGGACAGATTCGTCGCTGAATACCGATTCAGCATTCTTTCTGCTTAGTTTTTGTTCTGCATGCACAAAGCGGTCTGATTGCATCAGTTTGCCATTCTCCAGGTAATAATCGGTAAAGCCGTATGAAACGATAAAGGTACGCATGGTTGTTCTGGTTGTAGTGTCTTCGTATGCCACCACATCATAATGTGCATAATGCCCGATAATTTGTTCCAGTGCACTTTCACGATCTGTAGGTTGATTTGTTTCAGGTTCGAAAACATACAAAGGTGATTCCGGCCAGTCCAGGGGCCGGGAGCAGGAATTAAGGATAAGAAAAGAAACAAGCAATCCCAAACAGAACCATCTGCCTTTTTGCGTCATACAATTTCAGAATGATATGCTTGTGGGCAAATCTATTCAAAAGTCCATTTAATTCCAAACCCTGAAAGTCAATTCATTTTTGAAGCCGGAGACAAAAAACATAGGCAATAAACCCTGGTATTTATCCGAAAATAAGAGAGTACAGGCTATCGGAATTTGGTTCTATTTACTCTGTGCTGCCATCCACTCCATAATGGTGACAGGTTTGCCATTTACCCTTACGGGGGAACCGTCGAAATCATATCTGCACTCATTGGCATGACAGTACACCCATGACCAGTGACCCGGATAATGGTAACCTTCTCCTCCGTAAAAACCGGTTATGTCAATAACGTTATCGTAGTATGACAGGTGAACATTCTTCGCCCCTGCGTCAATAAGCTTCTTATAAACCGGTAAAACAGTTACATCGGGTACAGTGGTGCCGTCATCCGCAGAATGCACAAACCAGACAGGAACATTTTTTATGCTCTTAACCTGCTCATCGGTGAGGAATTCACCGCTATAAGCCAGGGCGCTTATGTAGCCAGCTGCAAAATAAGCGGGCTTCTGAATAATAAGTTCAAAGCTCATATACCCGCCGTTTGAGCAACCCCCGACATAGATCCTTTTTCTGTCTATACCGGGGTTGGCCTTGATAAAGTCTTCGAATAAGGCAAATAATGCTTCGGCATAAATATCGTCCTCAGCTCCTCTGGTGGACCTGTCATTTCCGGCATCCATCCATCTTGTGGGGCACTGGGGTACCAGAACATAGGCTCCGTCGAAATAAAACTGTATTTCGTCAGAGGCATAATTGGCGGCACGGTTGGCGAGCAGCGGTATTGTCGGATCCGTACCTCCCTCGCCGCCTCCATGGAGCCAGATGATAAGAGGAGACTTTGCATTTTTGGTAACAGGCTTGTAACTGGCATATGTCAGGTTAATGTCTTTGTGTGTAAATAAGCCTGTAAGGTCAAATTTGTCAATAAGGGGCATGATCCTGCCTGCCTCCCTGTTCCATACGCTCCCGTCGCTTAAATCTACAATCAGCATCCTGTAATCGATCCATACGTTGCCGCGGCATTTCTCACCTCTCATATATTCTACCGGACTTCCCAGCGGTAAATTGGGAGCAACACTAAGAACAAGCGTAATATGATTGCCCTGTCCTGTATATTTTCCCTCTGCATCGGAAACATAGGCATGAACAACCTGTCTTTCACCCTTAGCGCGTTCTGCAGGCATTTCACCGCAATCGCTGCTTCTTTCAACCCTGACAATAAAATTATCTTTGTCGATAGCAGTAACTTCCCTGTCTGTCTTAAGAATGACCTTGTTTACGGCAGCACCCCAGTCGTAACCTTCAACCACGGTTATATATTCGCCATTTGAAACGGCCGGTTCAGGGGAATGCACAGAAGCACATAAAACCATTAAGGGACTGATATATAACAGGACCAGTAATCCCGCAGATATTAAAGATTTTCTCATGATCGGTAAGTATTGGTTAGGACAACACCACTAAAATAACGACTATTCCGGAACTTACAATGCAAAAGTCCGAATCTATGGCCACTTTAGGCCAGACAGATGTTGAAAAATGTAACATACATTATAACTGATATTTCTATGGGATTAACAGTAAAATGAAACCTGTATGTCTGTTTCAAAACTAAAAATAAGATCAAGTAATATTTACAATTCACGATTTTCC
>Ga0272441_10002408_pt1 | contig 37714 bp, 32 predicted proteins | sample SSMProp6N_FD_193582 | JGI IMG/M metagenome (GOLD analysis project Ga0272441, IMG submission 193582) | Marine sediment archaeal communities from Little Sippewissett salt marsh, Falmouth, MA, United States - SSM-Prop-6N | ecosystem: Environmental > Aquatic > Marine > Wetlands > Sediment ... | reverse complement strand
GTTTTCTCAAGAAGAGGATCAATATTCCCATCCTGGGATGCTGCTAGATACAGCATTTGGAAAAGCAAGTCTTTATACAGATTCTTTTCTTCAACTGGTAATTCCCTAATTTCCAGAGCATGCAAAAAAGCATTTGCTGCTTCGATAAACATTCCTTCATCAGCATAACGAAAACCATCATCCGTTAACAGTTCTGCTTCCCTGATCACTTCACCGTCATCCATGAAGGCGCCCACTTCTGCAAGGATCTCTTCCTGGGCAGCTGCCTCCTCCTGGGAAAGGATAACATTCTCGGTAGGCTCTTCCGTAGGTCCAGGGCGCAGGGCGGACAAAATTGCCAGAGCGCTGATACAGGCGATCACGATGCCCAATACCAGCCACAACCACCGGAATTTTGATTTTGCAGGTACCTCTCCGGATACCCTGGAAGATTCCGGATATGTTTGACTGGAAATAGTTTTATCTAAAGCTGGACCGCTGTAGTTAAGAGCAGTGTCGTCAACGTCCGGCAGTTCACTTATTCCAGGATCTCGCCCTTCACACGCAGCTCCAAATGCAGTAACCATTGATTTAACATTGTCAAAACGATCATCTCGGCTTTTGGCCAGCGCTTTAAGTAACACCCGTTCAACAGAAGCAGGAACCTGTGGATTGATCCTTGTAGGTAAAGGCAAAGGAGTATAGATATGGTCATGAATGATCGAGAAAGGTGTATCTGCTTGAAAAGGCACTCTTCCTACTACAATCTCATAAAGGACTACACCAAATGAATAAATATCTGTACGCGGATCGAGATTTTTCTCTCCTTGCGCTTGTTCAGGAGAAATATATTGCGGTGTGCCCATCAGCATATCACTTGATAAAGTTGATTCTCCAGCTGCGGCGATACGTGCCAAACCAAAATCCGCCAGGTATATACCGCTTCCGTTATCCATCAATATGTTGGAAGGCTTTACATCACGGTGAAGCACACCTTTGCCATGAGCATGTGAAAGTGCATGTCCTACAGCTTCCACCACTCTAAGGCCTTCTTTAAGATCAAGCGGGGAGCGAGCCAATCGCGATTTTAATGTTTCCCCCTCAATATATTTCATTACAAGATATGGTTGTTCATAATGTTCAGAGAAGTCGTAGATTGGAACAATATTTGGATGCTCGAGTTTCGCAATTACCCTTGCCTCCCGCCGAAAACGTTCAAGAAAATTAGGATCCTCTTTAAATGCCGGATGGAGAACTTTAATAGCTACCAGCCTGTCCAGAGCAGGATGGTAAGCCTTGTATACAGTTGCTACACCGCCCTGACCAAGTTTCGCCAGAATTCGATACGCTCCAACATTTTCTCCATTCGCGAAAGGCATAATATCTCCTGGTGTGGCACACAAGAACGTGTTGATTTTGTGATCCCGTTTCTCCGGAATCACAAACACATTCTACAACAGCATCAAGGCTTCTCCTATAAGCACAAAGTGAAATTCATTCCAAACGGGTACAAAGATACAGCGGCCGGAGATCCAGCCGCTGTAATGTTTCCTATTTAGATTTCAGCGATCATCCAGAGCCGCCACTCCCGGTAATTCCTTGCCTTCAAGGAATTCTAGAGAAGCACCTCCCCCGGTTGAAACATGATCGATTTTCTCATTGAGGCCCGCTTGTTTCACTGCAGCAGCAGAATCTCCGCCGCCAACAATGGATATACCACTGCTTTCAGCAACAACCTGTGCAAGTTTTACTGTGCCCGCTGCAAATTTGGGAAATTCAAATACACCCATTGGGCCATTCCAGACTATTGTTCCAGCTTTGGCAGCTGCATCCTTGTATTTTTCAAGCGTGTCTGGTCCGATATCCAAAGCGCGCCAGCCCGCGGGTATCTCTCCGATTGACACTACTTTATCCAGAGCATCAGCAGCGAACTTGTCCGCTACTACCACATCAGTGGGTAAAAGCATGTGGTCTCCAGCTTTTTTCAGGAGATCCTGTGCTGTAGAGATTGCATCCTCTTCCACGAGTGAATCCGCCATATCATATCCCTGGGCAGCCAGGAATGTATTGGCCATTCCTCCGCCAATAATCAGTGTATCGGCTTTCTTCAAAAGGCTGTCAATTACTCCGATTTTATCGGACACCTTGGCTCCACCCAGTATTGCTACAAATGGCCGTTTAGGATCTTCCAATGCTTTTCCCAGGTAATTCAGTTCCTTTTCCATTAGAAATCCAGCTACAGAAGGTAAAAATTCTGTGACACCTGTAGTGGAAGCATGAGCCCTGTGAGCTGAACCAAAAGCATCATTCACGAACAGATCTGCTAATTTCGCCAACATCTCTGAAAATCCGGGGTCGTTCATTTTCTCTTCGGCATGAAAACGGGTATTTTCTAACAGCAAAAACTCACCCGGCTGTAAAGAATCAACAGCTTCCTCAGCTTCCAACCCAACCGTTACTGGAATAAATTGTACGGGACGCCTAATCAGATTTTCTAAAGCTTCTGCCACCGGTTTCAGTGAAAGCTCTGGATTTCTCTCGCCCTTCGGACGTCCAAGATGCGAACAAAGAATAGTTCGTGCACCCTGTTCTGCCAGATACTGCAGTGTAGGAAGAGCAGCACGTATCCTTGTATCGTCCGCCACTTCACCCCTATTCAACGGGACATTAAAATCCACACGGACGAGAACTCGTTTCCCTTTCACATCTACATCACGAATAGTTTTCTTATCAAACATTTGAGCACCTCTCAACAAAAGGCAGCAGACGGTTTTGCATGTCTGCTGCCCTGGCTCATTTTTTCAATTTAGAGATTTTTTGCAACCATCGCTGCCAAATCAGCTGTACGGACAGAGTAACCCCATTCATTGTCATAAAATGAAACAACTTTTACCATGTTTCCACCCATCATGAATGAGAATTGGGCATCAACGATACTGGATCGATAATCCCCTTTGAAATCCATACTTACCAGCGGTTCCTCGCAAAAACCGAGAATACCCTTCATGGGACCTTCAGCAGCTTTACGGAAAGCAGCATGCAGTTCCTCGGTGGTGCCTTCTTTTTCCAACTCAGCCACGAAGTCTACAACAGAGACAGTGGAAGTTGGTACACGCATGGCAAATCCGTCGAATTTTCCTTCCAGCTCAGGGATTACCAATGAAACTGCTTTTGCGGCTCCTGTGGTAGTAGGAATAATATTCATCGCAGCTGCACGTGCACGCCGTAGATCTTTATGAGGTAGATCGAGGATTCTCTGATCATTTGTGTAGGAGTGGATTGTTGTCATCAGGCCTTTTACGATACCAAATGAGTCATTTACCACCTTGGCTGCTGGTGCAAGACAGTTCGTTGTACAGGAAGCATTCGATATGATGTGATGCTTTTCAGAATCATACATCCCATCATTGACACCGAGAACAATGGTGATATCAGGGCTCTTGGCTGGAGCAGTAATAATAACCTTTTTAGCGCCAGCAGCAAGATGTTTCCCGGCACCTGCACGGTCTCTAAAGAAGCCTGTACCCTCAATAACAATCTCCACGCCCATTTCTTTCCAGGGAAGCTGCTCAGGATCCGGATTGGATAGAGATTTTATAAAATCGCCATCAATAACCAATCCATCTTCTTTAACCTGGATTTCGCCCGGGAAAATTCCATAATTAGAATCATATTTGAAAAGATGCGCCATTGTTTTTAGATCGCCCAGATCATTAAACGCGACAACATCAAATTCGTTGGGGTACTTTTCTTTCAGAACTTTTAGTACCTGTCGCCCAATTCGTCCAAATCCATTTATGCCTACTTTAGTTGCCATCATATGCTCCTTTATGCATTGAAATTTCATTTGCAGCCGCTTCCAGTACTTCGCTATCAGTTGATAACATTTCGAGCGGGCCTGTTCGTTCTTCCAGTAAATCTATGACTGCTTCACTTAATTTGTATGAATCATGATGCCATGGTTTTGTATAATCGACCAGATCAGCTTTGAATACAGGAACATCAACCTGTAGATCCTCCCCGTTTTTTACCCAATCTACATTCTCCGGTAGTACACAGTCATAATAATCATTAATAACCATTAGATCTACCAGACCATCTCCCGCATGATCTTCGATTGCCTGCCAGTGTTGTTTATAATTATACCCGTCTGTTTCTCCAGGCTGATTTGCCACATTACAAATAAACATTCTAAAAGCCCGGGTTGCCTTTATTGCATCAATAATATCAGGTACAAGGAGGTTCGGAATAACACTAGTATACAGACTACCCGGACCGAGTACCACGAGGTCTGCATTGAGAATAGCATTGATTGCTCCGGGGTATGCAGTTGGGGAATTGGGTGCAAGTTCCACCCGTGATATATGCCCTGGAATATCTGAAATCCTGCTCTCTCCATTAATACGAATCTCATGATCACTGGTAAGTGGTTCTTTCTCCGCTACAAGGGTTACATCGACGAGTGTCGAAGGCATAACATTGCCCCCGATTGAAAGAAGTCTGCCGGCTTCAAGGACACCCTGGTCAAAACTTCCAGTTACGCCGGAAAGAGCTGCAATAAACAGGTTGCCAAATGAATGTCCATTTAGTTCCTCTCCAGCCCTGAAACGGTATTGAAACAACTGGGTAAGCAAATCCTCATCATGTGAAAGAGCGGCGATGCATGCTCTGATATCCCCAGGTGGCGGCAAACCTAGCGACTTCCGTAAACGCCCAGAGGAACCACCATCATCAGCCACGGTGACAATCGCAGTGATGTTATTGGAGTACTGTTTCAATCCACGAAGAAGCGTGGATAAGCCTGTACCACCACCAATAGCAACAATCCTGGGGCCTCGACCCAGTCTGCGGTGGGCAGCGACTACATCTACAACCTCTTCACCAGGTTTCACAAAAGGTGCTAAAAGCGCTTTATTCAACCGGAAAATACTAATTAAAAATAAGATTATTCCGATTCCGCCGATCAGCAAAACTCTGAGCCAGCGCGGAAAAACAGCCAGACTCAGAATCGCCAGAAAATCTGATCCAGGATTTGACCGATATATATCCAATAAGATAAACGCAACCCCAAGACCGATCAAAGCAGTAGCAAAAATCAAGGCAACGATCCAGCGCTTAACCCCCAAGCCTGGCTCTAACCATCGTTTCAGTCGTTCCCACTGCCCCTCAACCCTTCGGGTGGGTCGCATAATTCGCTTTGCACACACGAACTGACTATACCACCTAAGGATATCATCGTCAACGAAACAAAAATTCGACGCTGAATGCTTTCGAATTCTCATAATTTTGACTTGTGCAGCCAGTGTAACGTTGTATAATTATGGCACTAAACTAGATCGGAAGGAGAAAGGCTCATGGCCAGTGTAACTTATGAGAAAGTAACAAAACGTTTTGGTGATGTAACTGCAGTTAACAATCTGGATATCGAAATCGAGGATAAGGAATTCCTGGTTCTGGTAGGGCCTTCGGGCTGTGGGAAAACCACAGCACTGAGACTCCTTGCTGGTCTCGAGGAAATTACGGAAGGTCAGATTCTTATTGGCGATCGTGTAGTAAACGATGTGCCGCCCAAGGATCGTGATATAGCCATGGTATTCCAGTCTTACGCGTTATATCCACATATGACCGTATATGACAACATGGCATTTGGTCTTAAGCTTCGAAAAACTCCGAAGGATGAGATCAAGAAGCGTGTACAGGAAGCCGCTGAAATTCTTGGAATTGAGCAGTTGTTGGACCGAAAACCTCGACAGCTCTCAGGCGGCCAGCGCCAGCGTGTAGCTGTAGGACGAGCCATTGTGCGGGAACCTAAAGTTTTCCTGTTTGACGAACCTCTTTCAAACCTCGATGCAAAGCTCCGTGTTCAAACTCGTGCTGAGATCACAAAACTTCACGCAAATCTTGCCACTACGTTTATCTACGTTACCCACGACCAGGTAGAAGCTATGACAATGGCAACACGGATCGCCGTTATCAAGGACGGTATCCTGCAGCAATTGGACACGCCGCAAAATCTCTACGACTACCCATCGAACGTTTTTGTGGGTGGTTTCATCGGCTCACCGTCAATGAACTTCTTCAATGCCAAACTTGTACGCTCAAACGGTGGCTTCACCATCGAAACCGGTGAATTTAATCTTACAGTTCCCCAGGATAAAATCTCAACCTATCAGGAGTATGAGGGCAAAAATGTCATACTTGGCATCCGACCTGAAGATATTCATGACCCACTCTTCACCCCCCCCAACATCACTCCTGCCGAGGTTGAAACGAAAATCGAAGTAACTGAGTTGATGGGTAACGAAATCTATCTGCACATGTTAAGCGGCCAGGATCTTTTTGTAGGACGTGTGGATCCCCGAACCTCTGCCAAGATGGGCGAACATTTCAAAGTTGTCTTCAATATGGAAAACATGCACCTATTCGAAGTTGAAGGCCTGCAGGAAGCCATTCGGTAGGCCATCAGTGTATGAATTCAAAGCCCCGCCAATGGGCGGGGCTTTATGTTGTCTGCAATCGAAACAGAAGAAAGAAGGGTAGAAAAATGGCTGATTTTAAACTGATGAGAATGCTTAACCAGAAGAACAAGAAAAAGATTGTACTTCTTGTTTTGGATGGTCTCGGCGGTATCCCCATGTCTCCAGGCGGGCTTACTGCACTTGAAAAAGCGGCTACACCAAATATGGATATACTTGCATCAGATGGCTCTCTCGGCCAGATTATTACAGTACGGCCCGGAATCACTCCAGGCTCAGGCCCAGCCCACCTTTCTCTTTTTGGTTATGATCCAGTACAGTTTGAGGTCGGACGGGGTGTTCTTGAGAGCACCGGCATTGGCATGAAGATCAATGCTGGCGATGTAGCCGCGCGCGGCAACTTCTGTACTGTGGATAAGGATGGGTTAATCACAGATCGCCGTGCCGGCCGAATCCCTACAGAAGAAGCAAAACCTGTATGCGATAAACTCAACAATATCTCACTTCCCGGTGTGTCTATTGAAGTTAGACCCGTGAAGGAATACCGTTTTGCTGTGGTTATTCGTGGTGATGGCCTTGAAGCTGAAATTAATGACACTGATCCGCAGAAAACTGGCGTGGAGACACTGCCTGCTGTTGCGCGCGAACCTGGCTCCCAAAAAGCCGCTGATATCTATAATGAGTGGTTGAAGAAAGCACGCGAAGTTCTGAAGGACGAGCCAAAAGCTAATGCATGTACACTCCGAGGTTTCTCTACTGATCCTGGCCTGCCCCAGTTTGATGAAGCATACGGCCTTACTGCCGCCTGTATCGCAGTCTATCCAATGTACAAAGGGGTTTCCGCTCTGGTCGGGATGGATGTAGAAACATTCGCTGGCGATCAGCCCACAGATGAATTCGCAGAAGCAAGCCGTATCTGGGATCAGTATGATTTCTTCTTCATCCATATCAAAAAAACCGACAGCTATGGTGAAGATGGAAATATGGATGCAAAAATCCGTGTTATAGAATCAGTAGACCAGGCGCTTCCTGAACTTAAGACACTCAAACCGGATGTTCTTGCAATCACGGGCGACCACTCTACCCCATGCAAAATGAAGAGCCATTCATGGCACCCTGTTCCGTTCCTTCTCTGGGCACCGGATACGATACGTTCAGATGAACAAAGCAAATTTGGCGAGAAGTGGTGCGCGATGGGCAATCTGGGAACATTCCCTGGGACAGACATACTGCCGCTTCTTCTTGGGCATGCGGATAAGCTGAAAAAATTTGGCGCTTGAGACTATTCGTTGATCAACCCCCATAATTGCTCGAATAAAGGTTGAAGCGTTGCTTCAGCCTTTTCGTTTCCCTGGGTAAAAATAGTACAATTACATAACATAAACTCATAATGTTTATTTGACTATATTGCATCTACTAAATATAAATAAATCATGTATGCTTAAAGAAGAATATAGCTGTCGTAATCATTCTGGAATTTTTGTCACAAATTACCACGCCCGTCGTTAATAGAGTAGAAAAGCAGGATAAACAATTTTTGGAGGTGTTTTCATGTTTCAAATCAAATCGAACCATAAATACATTATTTTTGCCCTGATTTCTTTACTTTTAGCTTCATTGGCGTGCGGACCGTCAACGACATTGGATGATTCAACTGCTTCTGAATCTCCACAGGTAGTAATTACTTCTCCTGAGGATGGAGCTGTATTCACCACAGGTGATACAGTTCAGATCGCTTATGCAGCCCAGTTTGAACCTGGTATGGAGCGAGTGGAACTGATAGTAAACGGCAGTAAAGCAGCCGAGAATACCGCCACGGATTCAAGCGAAAGCGGTATGATGGGTACATTTGACTGGACTGCTGAGGAGGAAGGCAACTTCGTAATTACTATTGTTGCTTATGGAGTAGAAAACGCAATCTCTTCTCCGGCCTATCTCAACCTTGTTGTAGAACCGATCGAAGTTGCTGATATTACAGGCGATGATAGTACTGATGATGATGCCACAGAAACAGAAGCTCCTCCAACAGAGGAACCTCCAACAGAAGAAGCTCCTCCAACTGATGCGCCATGCACAATGAATGCTGCATTCGTAACGGATGTCACTATTCCGGATGGCAGCGAAATCGAAGCCGGCACAGATTACACAAAGACCTGGCGAATACGGAACTCCGGCACATGTGATTGGGACAGCGTACAGCTGGTTTTCTCGAGTGGCGACCAGATGAACGGCCCCTCAGTTACTTCTGTTCCAGACGCCTCTCCTGGTTCAGAGGTAGATGTAAGTGTAAACCTCAAATCACCAGATGATCCTGGAGATTATACGGGATACTGGAGGCTCAGGAGTGATGGTGCCTACTTTGGGACAAATCTGATTGTAGTCATCACAGTCCCCGAAGATGAAGAAGGCATCATCTGGGAAGTCCTGCCTCTCCAACCAATACCAGGGTTTATTGCACTTCCGAATGTTGAAACAGTGATTGAACAGGAATCGATCCCGGCAGGCAGTACGGGCAATGCAGCTGTAACCTGCCCTGCCGACACGATCGCTACCAGTGGAGGGTTTGCAGCCCAGACAGGATTGTGGGTATACAACAGCTCAAAACATGGAAACGGCTGGAGAGTATATGCAATGAACAATACTGGCAGCAGCAAGCCGTTGAATGCCTATGTAGTGTGCATGAGAAATACCAACGGATCCTCATCTCAGGTTCTAAACCAAATTACAGTATCAGCTGGAGGAATTGGCCATTCAGTCGCATCGTGCCCATCCGGCTCAGTTGTGACCGGTGGTGGCTGGGCAGGTAATCACTCCGGCAGTTTGATTATCTACAACAGTTCCAAGAGCGGAAACGGATGGCAGATCTATGCAAAGAATGTATCAGGATCCAATGAATTGCTAAACGCCTATGCAATATGTGTATCCGATATTTCAGCATCAACCTCCAGTGTGTATGACCAGGTAACAGTGAACCACGGCCAATGGAATGTTGCGGAAGCTGAATGCAGCGCCGGTCTCAGAACCGGTGGTGGTTTCGCAGCAGTTGCAGACCCCGACATCCTAGTCTACAACTCTTCTCCTCATTCATCTGATAACTCTGTGTGGAGAACCTATGCTGAAAATGATTCGGGAACTGGAGAATTGCTGAATTCGTATGCTATCTGTCTGACTTTTGAGTAATAATCTGGCAGAGAAAATTGAAAGGCTGTCGAATATTCCAATCGACAGCCTTTTTTTTTAATCGGGCTTGTCCGTTTTCAGCTTACTGACATTTTCTTTATTCTAACCATACGCAGGACCCACAACCCTGGAAAGTCCGGAAGTATTCTTCTCGGGCTGTTTCGCCGGATAATAAACGTGCCCCCGTTATTGAGCCCGCCCAATCCTGAGCCATATCACGTAATCTTGCCACCGCTGTTTGTTCTTCTCCAGCAGGATAGAAAAAAGCTACAGCAAACTTCATCCCCTCCTCTTCGGTTCTCAGCCAGCTTAGATCAATTCTTATTGGAAAACCTATCTGATTGTTGCGCAGATTACGAACAGCCTGGCCATATATTTCCTCAGCGTCTGAAGGGTCGGGAAAAACCAGTATCCATCCTCCCCATTCATTTCCGAGGGCAGGTGCTTCTGCAGACTGTGCAAGCCATCCCCCCCTTGCAGAAGCCTTATGAAATGCACGCCGACCTAAAACCCACATTCCCATTCCTGCCAGGGCTGCTATCCATAGAATAACTGTAACTGTCATTAAGGTATTATTTTCTGAATTTGAGGAAGCATTCGCTGTGAATATCGAAAAAGCAGAAGCAATAAAAGCCAACACCAATCCAATAACTGCGGTACTTCTTGATTTTTTTGAGGTTCGTATAAATTTTTCTACATCAATTTCAGTTTTCTCACTCATATGGTTATCCAATTCCATCTTTTTTGATTAGGCAACAATAAATGGTTTTACATTTCTCCAATATCATCGGCTGAAAACTCATAGACTGTAGTAAGATGCCGCAGTTTCCAGCCCAGAAACACCAGAACTACTGCAAGGACTACCGTAATACCAGCGAGAAGAATAAATATATCTTGCCAGAACATTTCAGGATAAAGACGAATAAATGTATCAGAATATTTAAATAACCAGGTATCACCTTCAAAGAAAATTCTATGAAAACCTACAAAGAATTGGTCAAATCCCGCGACAACTGCAAGAAATACTACAGCCATAAATATTAATGTCGCTCTCCCACCCTTACGAAAAACTTTACCCACTTCGGAAGGGCTCTCCAGATTCCACAATAAAGCTGCCAGAATAATAAACATGATCATCAGGATCCTGCCCGCCATCCAGAAACCTTCCGACAGCCTTTTTACATCTTCCATATGGCTGAGTTCCCGAGAATTATGCATCGGCTCTCCGGTCTCAAGTGTGTAGCCATCAAAGTAGTCAATAGTCAAACTGCTGTCCAGAAGATACTCGATATCTACCATAGACCAGTAGATACGATCTTCGGTAGAGAATCCATAGCTATCCTCAGGAAAGGATTCGCGTTGATATTCCAGGGAGACAAGAAATGGAGCTGCCGAAAGCACGATACGAACAGAAAGCAGGATCAGGATAAATGGGATAATACTAATTAACAGTACCTTTAACTGCCCTGGGAAACGCGATATCGATTCCTTTTCATTTCCTTCCATGGCAAAGCTGTCATGCTGAGTCTCACTCATTCGTATAAACCCCTTTTATATTTACTAAAGATTTTATCTTAATATTTCAAGGCTCTCATTAAGAGCGAACTGAATAATGATTGCATTTGTAAGTTTTTCAATCGGCGCAATGTCATCTGTGAAAACTGTGCCCATATCGGGTGTTTCCTGAAGATGAGCAATTGCATTGTCAACAATATTTATAAGTACCTGTGATGAACCGTTTTCCTGTAAGGAAAGCAAATTATAGACGAGGTTTTCTGGTTTAGTCGGTTGAACTGTTGCGTATAGAATTGTGTTGAACGTTCCCGGTACATCAACAACATGTACCGAAGGAAAAACTGTTTTCATGGTTGCCGATAATGCTTCAATTAAGCGCCGGTCATCCGGGGTTCTGCCAACATTAATGACCACTACTCCATCTTCTTTCAAATGGTCAGATGCTTCAATAAAGAATTCCTGTGTAGTCAGATGCCAGGGAATATACGGCAACCTGTACGCATCGATCCCAATTACAGAATACTTGCTATCACTGTGGGCTAAGCCCCATCTTCCATCGGCAGCCTGTGCATTCAGATTTGCTTCAGTCATATCAAAGTATTCTCTTCCAACCTCAATAATCTCTGGATCAATTTCCCATCCGTCAATTGGAATAGGCCCAAATACGTGGGTGTACTGCTTGGCAATCGTTCCTGCCGCCAGGCCGACCAGAGCCAGATTTTCCACACTATCAACCTCCACTGGCGGTGTATTAAAGAACGGAGCGACAAGGAAATAATCCCAGGTGCCCGAGGTTATATCCTCTCCAGGAGTGTACACAGAGTGGATGCCCTGGCCTTCATTCAGCAGCAAGTATCGCGTCCCATTCTTCTCAATGACCTGGATATAGTTATAGGCGGATTCATCCTCAAAGATTTGACCAGATGTTTTTTTTATAGGACCCCTAAGAAATAGTAGAACCAGCACAATAAGAACAACAGGCATCCAAATAATTCTCACTATAGATTTCTTATCATTAACTGCCAGTCCGATAAAAGCCATTAGTAGCAGCAAACCGCTGAATATCAGGAAAGTATTATATGTTCCAGCTGATGGAATCAAAACCAAAGTCGGTAGAAAAGTCCCAATTATCGACCCCAAAGTTGATATGGCATATATACGGCCTGAAACCTTGCCTGCGGTAGAGGTATCGGTAATTGCCAGCCTGATAGCAAAAGGCGATATACACCCCATAAGCGTTACAGGCACAACAAATAGAACTATCATTGCGATAAATGAGCCCGCCATCAGTGCAACTTCAAGGTTTTCAACAGCTACAGCAGCTCTGAGAAGGACTGGCCGAGCAAGGACAGGTATTAGACCTGTGGTAAAAGCCGCCCACGCAAGAATCGTATAGAAAGTGTGCATATGCGGAGATCTATCTGCCCAGCGGCCGCCTATGAAATAGCCCGCAGTAAGATAAACCAGAATCAAGCCAATAATATTTGCCCATACAAGATTGCTGGTTCCAAATACACTTCCAAGCAGCCTTGATGCGGCCATTTCCATACCCAGCGATGAAAGGCCGCTGATGAAAACAGCAATCAGAAGGATCGATGATTGCATATGAGAAATTTCTCCTTTTCGTTGAAAATAAATGCCTGTTTGGTTAATGCAATTAGCTTATCATCTGTGCATAAAAGATAAAAGCCAAATCCGGATTCATAGATACTCGCCCACATCAGACAAACGGTCCGGATTAGAAATCCAAAGACAATAATCATCAGTTTAATCTTGTTTTTCAAGCTGCTTTGAAAAATGGACGCGATGGAGTTTGTCCAGATAATGAGGCCGAAAGAGATTTACCGTTTTCCAGCAAAATCACAGGTACACCTTCCTGGTCCAGTACACCGGCAATCCCCTGTGCACTTTCCGGTCCGCCAAAACTTAACGCGTCGACTGCAATAGCCATAGGAAAAGCACCTCGCCGTTTGAGGTCTCTTGCAGCAGTGGTCACTTTCTGGTCGAAAGCAGATGTAATAAGTATAACTGTTGAACCGCGTGAAATTCTGGCACCCTCAATTTTAACAACTTCTGGCAAGCTCAGTGAACCTTTTGCATCCAGCACTGCAAGTGATTCAAGAATTCGAATGATTTGCGCTTCCCCTCTGTCAGATTGAACTACATGCCTGGCACTTCCATGGCTGATGAAGCCAACAGCTCGGTCTTGCTGTAGAACGTGATAGGCAATCGAAGCAGCAGCGGCGACACTGTATTCCTCGGTTGTCGCTGGTAGTTTGATTGCACCTGGCATAACGTTTCGAATATCGAACTGATGGAGATCCAACTCTCCATATTGAACACTTGCATCACCATCAACAATGATCCAAACATCAGTCAATGGATCCAATTCGAACTCTTTCGAAATCAAACGATCCATCTTTGCCGAGGACCGCCAATGTATCCGGTTCAAGCTGTCTCCAGGCGCATACTCACGCACGCCTGTTGCATTCGGTGTAACCTGATAACTGGGTTTCTGAAGAGCATCTCCTCCCGGCAAAATACCACTCGGTATAGGGAAATATCGAAGAGGAACAGTCATGGGAAGCACAACAACGCTTTGTGCATTCAACATTATTTTCTCTACCTGAAAAAGTCCAAAGGGGTCGGCAGCCCGTAATATCGTCGGCCCAAGATGGAAACGCCCCCTGCGTACACACAATGTCCTGACCAGCCAATGTCGTTCCTGTCCAATACGAAGTCTGAGAAGGACAGCTGAACCCTGATGGCCTGGAAAATCTGATTGATCTTCTACTGAAACCCAGAATTTTGAAATACGACTGGAATTCGTTATACGTATTGTCTCCCAGAATGGGCTGCCCATCTGCCCTCGGGTTGAACGGGGCACACGTTGAAGAAGGAGTCCATTCAGTAAAAACCGGGACCATATGAATGTAAGCAGGAGAATACCACCGAACACATAACTCAGGCTGTAATATTTACTCCACCCTGTTATGACTGCTCCAAGAACTGATAGGGCAAAAAGCAGCAGAACGACCCTGGCTCTTGTTGTCATGGGCGAACATCTCCTCCAGGCACAGGAACTTTTCTCAAAATTTCTTCGATAACCACACGAGAATCGATTTCCCTGATCATGGCAGCCGATCCAATGATTATTCTATGAGCAAGTACCGGTACTGCTACTTTTTTAACATCATCCGGAAGCACGTACGTTCGTCCATCCATTGCTGCAACCGCCTGTGCAGTACGATAGAGCGCAAGGCTTCCCCGCGGGCTGGAACCTAGATAAAGTTCTCCATGATTTCGAGTCGCTTCAACAAGGTCGATAATGTAACCGGCAATTTCCTCTGCCACTCGCACTTTTCGGATCTCTTTTTGGGCTTCAAGCAGTTCTTCCAGTGAAACCGCCTGGTCCAGCGTTTCAATGGGATGGACTTCCTTCTGTTGGCCGAGCATTTTAATTTCGAATGATCGGGATGGATAGCCTATTCTGATTCGCAGCAGAAAACGGTCCAGCTGAGCTTCTGGAAGCGGAAAAGTTCCACTGTACTCAATCGGGTTCTGTGTAGCCAGAACGAGGAAGGGACGAGGGATATTATGTGTGATACCATCCACGGTGACCTGTCTTTCTTCCATGGCTTCAAGAAGAGCTGCCTGTGTTTTTGGCGTAGCCCTGTTAATTTCATCTGTAAGAACGATATTCGCCATAACAGGTCCAGACCTGTATTCGAATTCTCTGGTTTTTTGATTGAAAATAGATACTCCCGTTACATCTGTTGGCAGCATGTCAGGAGTGAATTGAATCCGGTTGAATGTACACCCTATAGATCTCGCGAGACTCTTTGCAAGCATTGTTTTCCCTGTGCCTGGTACATCTTCAATCAGTATATGACCATCAGAGAGCAAACCAACGATCGTCATCTCAATCTGCTTCTGTTTTCCCACAATGACTTTTTCAACATTATCCTGCAAGCGAAAATAGAAATCCTTCACATTATCCATCGCAATTGTACCCTCCATACAAGTCCTGTTGATATAAATCTAAGCTTACCATGCCTGAATAATTTCAGTTCTATCTCTAAAAATCACCCATCCCGTTTAATTCCCTGCCCGGAATGAGGTATGATTAAAAAAAATATCAACATAATTAAAGCATCTTTACCAGCATCACAAGATATACGATTAAGAACATCGCGTAGTTCAACTCTTTCTTCAATCCATGCTTCGCAGAAAACAACACCGTTGCCAGGATCAAACCATCCGTAAGCCGAACGATAGCCCAGGGCTCACGAAAACTGGAAAATGGCAAAAATACAATCATAAGGCTGTTCAGAAAAAGTGCTGTAGATTCTGCGGAAAAATCGCCAGAGATTCCACTCTTCCCTGCTTTGATAAGCCCCCACACCGTAATTATGAGGGTCGGTAGAGACAGAGCAAGTATGCTTAGAAATATCTCTTCATAAGGTAATACTTTAATAAGGCCGCCAAAGGGTATCCACTCAAAACTGGTTGCCATGGCTCCTCCACTGCCCAAACCGGGACGCCCAAACACCTTCCATAGCCAAAGCTGCCAGATTATGTACACTGATAGAAAAACTACAAACAATCCAGTCTGCCGCAGAATTTTCTTGCGTTCTTCAGAAGAAATCTGCTTTTGAAACTGCCTTATCGTAATTAAAGTCGTTTCCAGAAACGCTGCCGCTACGAATAGAAATACAGTTTCTTTAGCAAATAGCGCCAAACTCAGCAAAAAAATACCTGACCATGACCCCTTGCGCCAGAATAACCAGCCGATAACAACAAAGCCGTATGCCAGCGCTTCATGCAGATCAGCTCCCAGTGTCAGAATTACACCAACCCACAGGCCATAAATCAGAGCATAATGCTCTGCTGCCCCAGACCTTTGCAGGAATCGTTGTAATGAATATACAGCTGCTGTATGAACCACGAGGTTAACAACCAGCAGCATCCAGGGAATTATTGATGGGTTTCCGAATGAGAATAAAGATGCCAGCAGAGATAACAGAATACGTTGATACCTGTAAGCAGGAACGTCCAGATGTTCAGCAACAGATAGAGGAGATAAATCCCTGGCAATGTAAAGTGTAAACTGCCCGTCATATCCTTCAGTACCATCAGGATCCATCTCACTGAAACGTGTTCCAACCTCAGCCAACGCAGAAGGATCAAACTCATATTTCCACAATCGCAATGAAATAAAAAGAATACCAACAAGAAGTGTGACCAGTGCTGGCCACGCTCGCTTTATTGCTTCAGCTAACCCAGGTCCTACTCGCCTGTGGGCAATCAAGGAATCACCTTTCGGTAAATCACAATTGATAATTCTATTCTCAAATTCATTACGTTGATTCTACTGCAGATTTTGAGCAATTCAGTTTCTCATTATTTCCAAAAATTCACCAGCGTTCTCCTTGCGTTGTAACCATATTAGAACCTATAATTTGCGCATGAGTCGCCTTTCAAATCTTAATCGTCTTCAGGTTATCGATTTAAAGATCAAGAGTAACCAGAATAGGCTGGTGGAAATTGATGCCATATTGGCTGATTCCACTGAGCTTACCCGTCTTCGAAAGAACTCAACTACAGCTGAAGAAAAGATAACTGCTGCAAGATCAAACCTTCGTAGGATAGAACAGGATGTAACCATGCAGCGGCAAAAAATCGCCTCATCTGAACACAAACTTTACAGTGGAACTGTAAAAAATCCCAAGGAGCTTGAGGATATTCAAAACGAACTGGCTTCTTTAAAACGGTATCTTGTAACTTTAGAAGATAAGCAGCTTGAATCCATGATTTCCCTGGATGAAGCCGAAAATCATTATGCCTCCTGTTCAGAAGCAGTTGAAATTGAAGAAATCAAAACTCACGCATCCCATTCTCGACTTCTTCAGGAAAAATCTGAATTAGAGAAGGATTTGGAAAAATTGGCTATAGAAAAAGAAGCTTCTCTTGCAGTAGTTCAAGCTTCTGACATTGAATTATACAATGACCTTCAAAAACGTCTTGGCGGCAACGTCATAAGTACCATTTCTAATGGAAGCTGCGGAATTTGTGGTATGGTAGTAGCAGGCTCCACCTTACAATCAGTCCGTACCGGTAATGAAATCCATCGCTGCAGTCAATGCAGCAGAATCTTATACGCAGGGTAGTGTGCAGTGAGATTTCTTCCTTTCGGCCCAATCTTTAATTGGCCTGAGTTCCTCCTTGGTATCCTGGTGGGAGTACTGATCACCTGGTTTGTCAGGAATTTCTGGCCCACCATGTTAAAATTGCCTGATAAACTCAAAGAGCAGCTTACTTCTATTCCTCTCCCTGAATTATCAAAAGAAGTAAATCCCTACCGTGAACAAATAACAGCTTATCTTGACAGGATGCATATTCCTGCTCCACTATTCGATCTGCGTGAAATCATTATTGAGCCGCACATTCTGACACCCCAACCCCTGGCTGATCCCGATCGGGAGGACGATCCAAGCAGCAGTACTTTGGCTGTCCTTCCAACCCTTCCAGATTGGAATCCCTTATCAGCAATATACAATGCGCCTACAATTCCTCTAAAGAAACTTGTTGGGCGCTCAGGCAATATACTTCTCACAGGTGAACCTGGAAGTGGGCGCTCTACTGCGCTTGCCTTTCTGACACTTCATCTTTTAAACCTTCCCAAAAAAGCTGATGGGAAGAAAAAATATCTGCCAATTCTTATTCACTCTACAGATATACGCCTTACTTCCGCCGTTAAAGATCCTCTCAAGGCGATTCTACAAGGCCTGCAGCGATCTGTAGGATTCACCGGATACCGAAAAATCTCTTCGCTCATTACACAACAGGTACAGAAGGGTGAAGCAATCTTATTACTGGATGGGGTTGATGAGCTTCCAAAAGAAGACTTTCAGACTTTTTACCAATTTTTATATGCCTTCCGTACTTCCTATCCCGAAATCCAGATCATTGCAGCTGGCGATGATCGCCAGCTGCACCTTTATGGCATCGCCTCACTTGTCCCTGTTCCAATAGCACCCTGGACTAATCTTGACTATACGAAATTTACTAACCGATGGGAAAATGCCTGGCAGAAAAATATTGTTCCCAGACTTCCCCGGCGGCTTGCAAATATAAACCCGACTTTGATAAATGCCTGGCTTCAACCAACCCTTACAGGGCTCACTCCCTTGGAGTGTACTCTGCGAACCTGGTCTGCCTATGCTGGTGATCTTCGGGGGAACTCAATAATTGACACATTCCAGGCCTATTTGAACAGAATGCTGTCACCACCCGAACAAAAAGGAGCTGTCCAGGTTGCCTTCAGCTGGATTTCGCACATAGCAGGAAGCGAATCTCAACCTTCGGAAGCTGCGAGGGAAACGATTGTAGATCTTGTCAACGCTGGTTTTTGCAGAGCTGGCTCATCAGGCAAGCGAATAGTTTTTTCCTGCTCTGCGATTGGTGCTTTCCTTTCCGCAAAAGCATTTTCCGGGGCTGGTGTACCTGTTGAAATTGTACATTCTTCCAACAGCATCGTGGAAACACTTCTACGCTATTATTCCGGTTTAACCGACAGCGCTGAAATTGTTCGCAGCCGTCTCCAGGAAGAGGATCCTGAACTCCAATATCAAATCCTTTCCTGTGCCCGCTGGTTACGAGAGGCCGTTCCAGGTTCCACCTGGCGTTCAGCTGTACTTGCAGGCCTGGCTCAAGTTATTTCAAAGGAAACCCATGCTTTCGGTTTGCGCCTTCGAGCAGCCCATGCTCTGGTCCATGCAGGTGAGAAAACAGCCTCTCAATTGTTCCTCCATTTAATTTCACGGCAAGATCCAAGATCAAAAATCCTTGGGGCTTTGGGGCTTGGAGGTATTGGGTACGTCGATGGGCTTACAGACATCATTATGACGATCCGCAATGATCAGAACCCCCTTGTCCGCCAGGCATGTACACTTGCTTTAAGCACACTTGGTACAGACCGCGCCTTGGAAACGCTTGGCAGGCTTCTTCTACAGGGAAATGAGCAAGCTCAACGAATTGCTGCGGCTGCTCTTCCATGCAACATTGATGATGGACATCAGATGCTGCGAGATGCCCTTGAGATGAAGAAACCTGGTGTTCGTCGTGCAGCTGTTCTGGGACTGGAACGTGTCCACTCAAGTTGGGTCGATCAACAGCTGGATACAATTAAGCTTGAGGATGATGAATGGATAGTTCGTAATGCCGCACTTGAGGTCAGTGAACATCGGGCCTCCCCCCCACTATTCTTTATTCCAAAGGGTAATGAATTAAATCAATTATCCTGGCTGGTTGCTTTTGCAGCCAATCAAGGGCTTGGTATACCTAGCGGCCGTGGTGCCCATGAGGTGTTACGCCGTGCCATTACACAGGGGTCAATGGAGGAAAGTATTGCGGGGCTGGAAGCTGTAATCTGGTACGGGGGAAATGATTTTCTTCCGGAGGTTAAGCAGAACCTGCAAAGCAATGAGGTTTACAGGAAAGACAGCGCATTTGAGGTTCTTTGGAAGCTTTCGGTTCTGGAGCGCTTTGCTCCTGAGTACCAGCATGCAGCAGATATTTCTGGTGAAGAGTAAGCTCCATTTCTTAAATATAAGCTAGTTATCTGCTCTCTGTCTTCCTTTTCTATCCCCCCTCAATACTGAATCAAGACCGCCAACTATTTAATTATTATCAATCCATTCTTCGATAAGTTCTTCAGCATCAGCTGATGACATTTCCAATACAGAAATAATTTTATCCAATCCATTTTCTCCTGCAACGATTTCCAGACGCTGTTTCTCAACCTGAAGAACTTTCTCAAGAAACTTGAGGAGTTTCTGATTGGCCTCGCCATCACGAGTGGAAGCAGCCACTCTTATACGAAGGGTGCCGTTATCGGAGATGTCTGCAATCTCTGTCCGCCTTGCTCGAGGCGTCACACGTACCGTCAATGCAGCACCATGTTTTCCATCATGCAAATTAAACTTCTTTTTCATCATACCCTGCTTATCTCAACGCATATAGTAAATCAATCAAGATTTTGGAAACCAATTCTATAAGTATCAACAACACAACAGGACTGAAATCAAACATACCGACTGTAGGTAGAATTCGCCGGATGGGAATCAACATCGGCTCAACAATGGAATCAAGTGTACGCCGGATAGGATGATATGGATCCATAAACCAGTGCAGGAGGATATCTATAAGAACAAGTAATGACAGGACTGATGTGATAATCTGAATTAGTGTGATGATGTAAACCACTTAAAAGATCCTCCGTTATGTATTCCTTTATAGCAGCATTTTCTAATACTTATTATTTCATTCACTCGCAATGTTTGAGCTGATTCCAAACGGAGTTTACCGTTTTTCTAAAAAAAAGAATAGATATGAAGGCTGTCGTGTTTTGATTCTCCTGACAGGTTCAATTTACTGCACACCTTATAATCCTATCACAGCAGCAAATCTCCCGGTATTTCCCTTCTCAGCTCGATGCGAATACCAGTCAGAAGTATTACACGCTGTACAGATCGCTGCTGTTTTAATTGTTGATATTCCGACATCTCCGAGCGCAATTTCATTTGATTTCCAGAGATCAAGGTAAAAACGGTTTCTCTTTTGTTCAAATATTATATTGCGCTGCTCATCGGAAAACCCCGAGAACGCTTCCAGAACATCAGTTCCTACTTCATAATGATCCGGTCCAATCGAAGGTCCGATACAGGCTATTATATCTTGTTCTCTTGATGAAAAATCATTCATCATTTCCAATGCGGCTTTGGCAGCAATACGCTTTGCAGCCCCTTTCCATCCGGCATGGGCAATACCAATAACATGCTGTTTTGGATCGTACAGAAATACTGGGACACAATCAGCAAAGCGCATAAGAAGAGTTATTCCTGAACATCTGCTAATCATTCCATCTGCTTTTGTTATTGGTGCTTCATGACGCGGAGCTTTTACATCTACTATACTATCCGAATGTATCTGCCAGACTTCACAAAGTGAACTCTGGTCCGTTCCCATTTCCTGGAGAATCCGCCTTTTATTCTCCAGTACATTCTCCAATGCATCGCCAAGTTGCGCTCCGGTGTTTAACGACTGCCACTGCTTTGTACTCACACCACCATGACGGGTAAAAATGCCATGCCGGATCCCATATGCAGACAAGCTGTCAAATTTCAGATACTTCAAACCACGGCTTTCAACAAAATGCATCGTATTCCTATCGGTCCAGTTGTAGAACTTTGTCAGTATTCATTCTGGGAAGTCCGGACACGTGCCAGCTTTGTATACACCAATGCTCTGGTTTCATTCATAGCCTCTTCTACATATGGATAAGCCATCCAGACATTCATAATCCCAAATAATAGTCCTGTTATTGTTCGCAGTAATGGCGTGCTTTCCCTTACAGGAAAATCAATGAATGGAATATAGGCAAACAATTGTGAACCACCATCAAGTCCCATAGGTGCAACCCCAAGGATCGCCCACAGCAGGAGAGGGAGAGGCTTCAGGCGCTTTCGAAGTAGAGAAAACAGCAGCCCCGCCATAAGAATGCCGCCGTAGATTGCGATATCCCTTTCACAGAGTGCTACTTTATACCCAACTAACTCATTGCCTAAAAAGTTATGCGCCGCTGATAGATCTTCTGGAGTCCCTCCAATTATTTCCTCATAAGGAATAAACGAAGTATTCGCACGTTCGAGAGGATAAGCTGGCTGTTCTCCAAAAAGGAACCACGAACGAAAAGCCAGCTGGTGACAGAGCGGAGAATAGACTTTATAAATAATTCGTCCAGGAAGTTCAGCTCCTGATTTCATAAGAACTGGTGCAAGGAAAGGTAATCCAACAAATATAAACACAAAGAAATTAAAAACTGCCAACCAGTGTTTTGAAAAATAAAATAAAATCCTGTTCGCAAGAATAGCCTGCTTGTGTTGTGGCTCAGACAGGTTCGTTCCATGGTGGTACCCACCTTGTTCAGCAGCGCCAAGTGTTACCCTTACTTCTGTTTCTGTGAAAGGAGCTTTCAATTTATAAGGTCCGACTTCTAAAACCGGAACTTCCTCAATATATTTATCTTTCAGGGCATAATCCTGATCTACATTGACCATATATAGATCATGTGGATATTCTTCCTGAAGAATATCAAGCCATTCTTTGGCCCTTTCACAATCAGGACAATTTTCACGAATAAAGAGTGTTACTCGCATCAGGGTTCAATTCCAATCTGGGATAGATATATGTCAAGAACATCATCCGTAATAAGTCCAACATGACGATTTACAATATTTCCATCCACATCAATAAAAAATGATGTTGGCAGGGCTGATACAGCATATTGTTGAACAACATGTTTCTCATAATCCTGAAGCAAATGAAAGCTGAGCTGGTTTTCTTCACGGAATTCCCGGATCACATCATTATTATCATCCGTATTGATAGCCAGGATTATAAAACCATCATCGCTGTATCTCAAATATCGATCCTCAAAAAGAACCATTTCCTGGCGGCATGGTGGGCACCAGGACGCCCAAAAATTAATCAGTACAGGCTTCCCTCGAAATGCTTCAAGATCGACCATATCACCATTGTCATCAGGCAAGTTGAACAATGGAGCGGCGTATGTGTATTCTGAAGACTGATCTTCATTCCCTTGATCTGAGGATCCTTCAAATCCGGTTTTTGGTTCCTCGGTCGCGGTTTCCGCTGATGGATTGAAAGATCTTGGCAAGACGCCTGCAAGTAAACCGATAACAAGTCCGGCAAAAATCAATATCCATCGGTTACCAGCTCTAGTCTTTTTCCCGGTCATAATTACAGCCCCAGGTCCAGAAATGAGCCAAATGCAGCCAATCGATCCATAGTTCCGGTCATCAATAGAATACCAACAATGATCAGAAGAATACCTGTAGCATACGTTAGATTCTGAAGTAACTTTTGATGAGATCGAAGCATCTCTGCAATTTTGCCCAACCCAAGTGCTGTTACTAGAAATGGCACTGCAAGACCAGCTGAATATGCTGCGAGAAGTACAATCCCTTTACTGATTTCTGCTCCATTCAAAGCTACAGTTAGTATTGTTCCAAGTATCGGCCCAACACAAGGCGACCAGCCTGCCGAGAAAAATATCCCCATTAATACTGACGATATATAACCAAGTGCAGGATCTGGCTGATACTGTCTACGAAGGTCATAGCCAAGCACAGGTATATTGATTATTCCAAGTGTGTATAAGCCAAAAAGAATAATCAGCCCGCCGCCAACAAGTGAAGATATTGACTTCAGTCTGTAAGAAATAGTACCTAAAGCAGATGCCGCTGCTCCCAGGAAAATAAAAACAATGCTGAAACCAATAACAAATGCCAGTCCATGAAGGAAGGTTTCCCAACGATTCCGTACAATGACCTCATCGCCTTGAAATGTCCGGCCGCTAAGGTAAGCAGCATAAGCCGGCACCAGAGCCAGAACACATGGAGATAAAAATGAAACCAGTCCAGCAAGAGCGGCAATACCTATTGAGATATTATTTAATGTCATGATACTTCCCGATTCAGGTATAGGAAATAATTATAGTACAAACCCGGGAAGGGTATCATAGTTTCGTTACTCATATCCACCCAGCTAAAAATTCTTAGAATTTCATTCTCTTCAACCGCAAGCTGTTCGATATGACAAAAACATCGCTTAGAGCCATTGCAGCGGCTGCTAACATCGGATTCAACAAACCAAACGCTGCCACGGGGATCAGTATCACATTGTAAAAGAAAGCCCAAAACAGATTCTGTCTAATAACCTTCAATGTCTTTTTTGCAATCGCTACGGCTTTCGGGACTGCACGAAGGTCTGAGCCAATGATAGTCACCGGCGCAGCCGCGATAGCCACGTCCGTTCCTGTACCCAGAGCAATCCCGACATCAGCTTTCGCCAGCGCCGGAGCATCGTTAATACCATCGCCAACCATAGCCACTTTTAATCCGTCTTCCTGCGCTCTCTCAATAACTTGCTTCTTTCCATCAGGTTTCACACCGGATACTATATTGCGCCCATTCCTGCCATCTTCATTGATGCCAACCTGTCCTGCCACATGGACTGCAGCGTCATGATGATCTCCAGTTAACATGGCTATCTGGAGCCCCTTATCCTGGAGTTCGCGTATTGCCTCGGGAGATCCCTCCTTAATACGGTCAGCTATACCAAAAACCCCAACAAGTTTATTGTTTACAGCAACCAGTGCTGTAGTTTTGGCCTGCTTCATAAGCTTCATTATCTCATGATTGCCAATATCCATATTAATACCATGCGATGCGAGAAATTCTGCGGACCCTACATGAACTGCGCTCTCTTTCACCGAGGCTTCTATCCCGCCTCCCGAGGTTGTTGTAACATAATCCGGTTTTATTAAAGAAAGGTTTCGTGCTTTTGCAGCATCAAGAATCGCTTCTCCTAATGGATGGGCAGACCCAATTTCCGCCTGTGCAGCCAGCCCCAGGATATCATCACTGGTCACAGTGCTATCAAAAACGATTACGTCAGTTACACCCGGGTTTCCTGAAGTCAATGTGCCGGTCTTGTCCAGAACTACGATATCCAGGGCGCCGGTCATTTCCATTGCGCTGCTGGAACGGAACAGAATTCCCCTCTTGGCACCTTCCCCCATTCCTACTACGATAGCTGTCGGCGTTGCCAGTCCCATTGCACATGGGCAGGAAATCACAAGAACTGCAACTGCATTTATCAATGCGCGATTAAACGCTTCTTCACTAAAACCTGAAACAATCATCCAGACCAAAAAAGTCAAAACTGCAATCAGAACCACAATCGGAACAAACACAGCGGAAATTTTGTCAGCAAGGCTTTGTATTGGCGCCTTGCTTCGTTGAGCATCCCGTACCATCCTTACAATCCGGGAAAGTACTGTATCTGCGCCTGTATGGGTTACTTCATACTCTATCAAGCCCGTTTTGTTCAATGTTGCCCCAACTACCTTGTCACCAACTTTCTTAAGTACCGATATTGGTTCCCCCGTCAGCATGGCTTCATCAACCATGGCTTCGCCTCGGATGACCTTCCCGTCGACCGGAAATTTTTCTCCAGCTCTTACAATAACTATATCCCCGGGAATGATCTCCTCAACATGAACCTCGATTTCATTCTGTTCTCGAATAACTCGCGCCTTTTCAGGAGCCATCTCCAATAGTTTTCGAACGGCCTCATTTGTTTTTCCCTTTGCATTTGCTTCAAGAACTTTACCAACTGAAATAAGAGTTAATATTGTTGCTGAAGTTTCAAAATAAAGCGCATGCCCTGCTCCCAGCAGTGAAAAAACGGAGGTCAGATATGCAGCTGAAGACCCCATGCTTATAAGGACATCCATATTGGCGGCGCCATTTCGGAGTGCATTATAGGCGCCCCGATGAAACTGCCATCCTACATAAAACTGAACTGGTGTAGCCAGCGCGAACAATAACCATGGATACCACATCGTATTCGTCAGGCTGCCTGGCAGCAATCCAAAATCCGCTGACATGGATATGATAAACAAGGGAACTGTGAACAGCAGACCAACCCTCAGTAGATGTTTCTTATGATTGATTTCCTTTTGCCTCGCTGCCTGCTCAACATCTCCAACGGCCCTGCCTTCACCCAGAATGTTGAATCCCCACTCTTCTATACTTTCCTTGATATCCTTTACAGATACCTCTGTAGGCAGGAATGAAAGATTAGCCGACTGCTCTACAGAATCTATCTCCAATTTGATGATTCCCGGAACAGAGTGCAGCTTCTTTTTTAGCGCGTTGGCAATATTCACATCTGAAAGGGATTCTATCCACAACTCAAGTTCGCCTATGGCAACACCATAACCAGCACGCTGGACTCGTGAAACAAGTTCCGGCAGTTTTACTTGATCGGAATCGAACACCACATCTGCTGACTCTGTTGCAAAGTTGACATCAGCACTTACCACACCGCTCTCTTTTCGAAGATTCCTTTCAACAGCAGCCACGCAATTTGCGCAAGTCATTCCAATTATCGGAACTTCAAGTTTTAAATTGTTCTCCATTATATGCCTCTTGCCTATTGGATCTCCTTTGTTGCCGGATAACCAATTTCTGACAACATATTCAATACGCCGCTTTCCGCACTTTCATCATTCATTGTTACAGTAACCACCTTGCTGGATTCATCTGCATGGACAGTATGCACTGTCTCCATTTCAGCTAGTTCCATCTGGATGGTATGAACACAATGCTTGCAGGATATAGCAGGAACAGAATACTTTTTCTCAATCATGATCTTTCTCCTACTTTTTGGAGTTTTTCGATATTCTTTATCCTTATTATATCATTCCATAAACATTGGCAGTTATATAGACACAGAATTAATCCAACCAGCTGGAATCAACCAAAGCAAAACGGAAGGGCAAGGTGTTCTATTTGTCAAGAGAATGAATACTCACAATGATCCAAATCCATTCTCACTGACGATTATTGACTGTTTATTCTAGAGATGCTTTGAACTCAAGCATGTCCAAGTGTAGGACTTTGATGGTGGCCTTGTTCCGAAGCCGGATCATCCTGCAAAAGCTGGACAGCATGAGGTAAGGCGGGCATTATTACCTGCAGGTTCTCTTTTGCTCCCTTTGGGCTTCCGGGCAGATTAATGATGAGCACATTCCCCCGAATACCGGCGGCAGCACGAGACAGCATTGCATGGTGGGTTATCCGCAAGCTGGCTGCCCTCATGGCTTCAACAAGTCCTGGAGCATTACGCTCGATGATTGCCTGAGTAGCTTCTGGTGTACAATCCCGCCGGCCAAAACCTGTCCCGCCAGTGGTAAGGATAAGATCCACAACACCACTATCCGACCAATCGATCAGACTGGATTTAATCGTTTCCATGTCATCCGGAATCACTTTCTCCTGAACAATTTCCCACCCAGCATTCAGAAGCATCTTGCTTATCATCGGTCCGGAAAGGTCATCTCTTTTTCCAGCAGCAGACCGGTCTGAGACTGTTAATATACCAGCTCGTTTCATATTTCTTTCCCAAGGACATTCAGATCCATTACATCGCACCCATACTGTTTATAGAATTCAAGTGCATCGATGTTATCTCGTGTAACAAGGAGATAATATTTTACACACCCCTTTTTTTTCATCCTCGATTCAAGTTCATCCATAAGCGCCCATGCTACCCCCCTTCTCCTGAAATCAGGGGCTACTGCGAGATGATAAACCAGGCCCCTGCGACCATCATAACCACCAAGTACTGCGCCAATGATTATTCCCATGGTTTCTGCAGCCAGGAACAGATCAGGATCACGCCTTACCTTTTTCAGCAGTTCTTCTTTTTGATCGGATCTACCCAGGTGCACACCTGGTCCGGCATTTGCCCATAATTGAACAAGGGTATCGTAGTCTTCATTAAAGTCTACTGTCCGAATCAGGATATCATTATCTACTTCACTGATATTTCTCATAGCAAATTACCCCCAGAAATTAATCGGGGTATATGTATATTGACAGTCACTGCAAAAAAAAGAATAGTTATTCAACAAAAGTTGATGTTGCCCGACCTGGCAATAACTCAGTAATTAATGACATCAATTCTTCAGGCGGATATGGTTTGAGAATGAATGCATCCGCGCCTGCTTTTACACATTTATCTCCAACCTCCATACCTGAAGTCATGACAATTCTTATTTCTTTAAGATCATCGCATGCTTTTACTTGTTCCAGAACTTCCAGCCCATCAATATTACTGATAAAAACATCCATCAAAACCAGATCCGGGTTGTGGAATCTGATATCATCAATAATTGCATCCCTGTTGGAAAAAGTTACTACTTCATATCCATCCATCTCAAACAGGAGTTCAAGAAGAGAAACCATAGTATTATCATCATCAACAATCATTATTTTCTCCATCTATACTCCATTCCGTATCCCAAAGTATACTCCTGATACTCTGCATATCAGGAAAATATCATTCGTTTCCAGTTCAATTGTTTTTTGAGTCATTTTCCAGTGCGACCTGCAGGAGTTCCTCGACCGTATCCACCAGTATAAATTTCATTTCTTTGCGAATTTCTTCAGGAACATCCTCAAGGTCATTTTCATTTCTGCGAGGCAGAATAATCCGCTTCAACCCAAAACGATGTGCAGCCAGAACCTTTTCCTTGACACCACCGATAGGCAGCACTTTTCCGCGCAGTGTGATTTCGCCAGTCATACCTAAATCATGGCAAACAATTTGACCGGTAGCCAGGCTCGCGATCGCAGCTGCCATGGTGACACCAGCGGAGGGTCCATCTTTAGGTTGAGCGCCTGCAGGAACATGCAGGTGAATTTCATGATTTGCCCAGAATTCACTGTCGATGCCAAGTTTATCCGAAACTGTTCGAATATGGGAGAGTGCAGCTTTTGCAGATTCCTGCATAACCTGTCCCAACGATCCGGTCATCATAAAATCCTTGTTCCCCGGCATTGCTGTCGCTTCAATAAAAAGCACATCTCCCCCGGTAGGCGTCCATGCCAATCCTGTTGCCACACCGGGAACAGCCGTTCGTTCACTGATCTCTTCTGGTCCAAGGTACCTGGGCCGCTTAAGATATTCCTTTACCATCTCTGGCTCTATTTTTAACTCTGATGCTTTTCCTTCTGCAATCTGAGCAGCAACTTTGCGACAAATTTGACCAATTTCACGCTCGAGATTCCGTACACCAGCTTCCCGTGTATAGGAACGAATTATTTCCAGAAGTGCTTCTTTGCTGAATTGAACCTCATTGTTGCGCAAACCGTTTTCGATAATTTGCCGCGGAACCAGATAACCTTTGGCAATTTCTACCTTCTCAGTTTCTGTATACCCTGAAAGGCGTATCACTTCCATACGATCCAGAAGAGGTGCGGGAATCGTATCAGACCAGTTTGCGGTTGTTACGAACATGACAGAGGAAAGATCGAATGCCTCTTCAATATAATGATCCCGAAATTCCCGATTCTGCTCAGGGTCCAATACTTCCAGAAGCGCTGATGCCGGGTCTCCACGGAAATCAGTCCCCATCTTATCTATCTCATCAAGCATGAAGACAGGATTACGTGATTCAATTCTTCGGAGAGCCTGAAGTATTCTCCCGGGCATAGAACCTATGTATGTACGCCTATGGCCTCGGATTTCTGCTTCGTCGTGAACACCTCCGAGAGATATTCGCACAAATTTCCTGCCCATTGCACGTGCTATTGATCGCCCTAATGACGTTTTTCCCACACCGGGTGGTCCGATAAAGCAAAGGATCACACCTTCTCTTGCCTGTCTGATTTTGTCTTCAGATTGATCTTCTAATAATTCATCGCCGCGTTCAAATTTAAGCTTCCTTACAGCTAGATACTCAAGAATGCGCTCCTTGATATCTTCCAGTCCGTAGTGATCTTCATCAAGTACTATCCGTGCGTGGCCAAGATCCATGTTGTCTTCTGTCATCTTGCTCCATGGTATTGAGACCATCCAATCGAGATATGTCCTGATAACACCATATTCCGCAGCAGCAGATGGAAGTTTTTCCAATCGATCAAGTTCACGTCTGGCTTTTTTCTCAGCCTCTTCCGGCATCTGAGCGTCTTCAATTCGGCTTCGAAATTCTTCGATCTCCACCTGCTGTTCATCGCTCTCGCCGAGTTCTCGTTTGATCGCTTTCAGCTGTTCGCGAAGGTAATACTCACGCTGCACCTTTTCGATTTCTGTCCGTGCTTCCTGCTGGATTTGCTGACCAAGTGTCAGAACTTCAATTTCACGAGTGAGGATATTATTAAGGATCTGCAATTTAACAACTGTGGATTCTTCTTCCAGTATCTTTTGGGATTGATCTACATCCATTCGTTGATAATTAGCAATGGTATAAGCCACATAGAGAGGATCATCCAGAAGTACAACACTACCAACAACTTCCCGAGGTAGCGAGGTTGATAATTCAGCAATTTTTTCGAACTGTTCTTTTGCAGCACGAACCTGTGCTTCAGCCTCTACACCTTCTTCAACTGTTTCAGGATCAAGTGAAATCTGAGCTTTTAAGTATGGCTCAAGTCCGGAAAATTCTTCAACCTGAAAACGCGCAAGTCCGTGAACAATCAACCTGATGGTACCATCTGGTGCTCTGAATAGTCTTTGAATCGATCCAACCGTACCGAATGAGTACAAATCTTCAGGGCCAGGAAGTTCCAATTCCGGCTCTTTTGATGCCACCAATCCGATCAGGCGATCTCCCTTTACCACATCATCTATCAGCTGAATCGAACGGGCCTGGCCTATCGTTAATGGAACAGCTGTGTGTGGATAAACGACAACACCACGTAATGGGAGAATTGGAAGTTCCTCGGGAATATCTGGCCCCTTGTTCTCACTCTCCTGGTCCTCGTCAGAGGTGGCACCGTTTATTACCGGGATAATAGCTTCGCTGGATTCCTTTTCCTTATCAGACATACGGATTTCACCTGCGGATTTGAATGAACTCACTCGGGGCAATCAATTTATGAACGAATTTTCTATTCACTGATTTCAACACGATAGGGTTTAACTTTTGGCAGTTTAATTTTTAGAAAACCATCAGCATACGTTGCTTCAACTGCAGACGGATCAATTGCAATAGTTGTACGGACTCCAGACATGAATTCGCCGTAGGAAATTTCCATTTGATGGAATGCCTTTGCTGTTCCTGTTCTTCTACGATGCCCACGAATATACAACACCCTGTCATCATAAGTTACCTGTATATCTGCCCCCTGCATACCTGCAACTTCCATAATCACTACAATACTTTCTTCAGTTTCATAGACATCAGTTGGAGGCCGCCATACACTGCCAGTTTGATTGAATCTCCATGTAACCGGGCGACCTATCGATGCATCCCATGCCTCATCATCACCAGGAGCCCTGAGGTCAACCCTGAATTCCTCTGAACCTGTTTCTGGCATTGCTACCTCTTTCATCTATGTAATTATTATTTGAATTCTACCATAGGGGAATTGCTAAAAAGACCTCACAGAAGATGCCTATAGACGCTGTTGTATTGAAACATTACAAATATTTAAACAATAATATTCAGAATTGCATGGTGTCCATATCATGAGCGATGATTACTGCTCCAGAAAAAGTTCGGCAGGCCTGCTCTAGAAGTTCTTCTTCTGTAATTGTTTCCGGGTAATGCACCAACACTAATTTTTCAACTCCTGCTGCTTCCGCAATCTCTCCTGCCTGAGAAGCAGAGGAATGCCCTGCCATATCACCATTAGCTTCATGAATGAGTACATTATTATTTTTAGCCAGTGATACCACTCCCTCACAAGGTTCAGTATCACTGGAATATGTCATTTTTCCACCTGTTTTACTGTCACTGAATGATAAAGCGAGTGTTGGAATGATGTGCTTAACCGGGGCTGCCATTATATCTAAATCATTAATTGTTATTACATGGGCACGATTTTCCAATGGGACTTCGAAATATTCAATAGTAAACAGATTGGGCCATGTTTCCCACCGGTACAGATTCATCAATTCTTTCAAACGATCGATACAATCCGAGTTTCCGTAGATATGCAGGGGCTCCTTGCGCCCCATCAACCAAACATTCATAAGAAAGAGTGGAACTCCACCTACATGGTCGGGATGGAAATGAGTCAGGATGAGATAGTTTACCGCAAGAGGGTCAATGCCAGCCCGGGCAAGCTGAGGACTGGGTGAAGCCGGGCAATCGATTAAAATCGTCTCGGCTTTATGTTGAATAGCAAGACAAGTATTCTCATGATGCTTGTAAGGAATCGCATTGGAAGTTCCCAGAAAACAGACTGAACTCATATTTATTCCTTCAGAAAATCATCAGTGCGATTTTCGGTGTGATATAAATCTCAACAGCCGCCGCAACAATTACTAGTGGAATAATAATGCCCAGGAAGACCCGCGCCCAACCAGCCAGTTCAATTATCCAGGTTTCTCCTATTGTTCGGCCATCTGTCTGGCCGATTCCTGCAATTACTATTTTTAATAATGCAGCTCCACCAATAATAATAGCTGGTATTTCAAGAACTGCATGCGGCAGAACCATCCCAGCCAGGAAAGGTAAAACTGGCTGGCCAAGCATGCTTATATTGCCAATAAAATAACCCAGAATCGCTAAAGGCGCCATAAGGAGAAGTATTCCTGCAGAACCAAATGAGAATATACCTGCAATGAATGAAAACAATACCGCTCGTGTATTATTCCATAGAACCCACAACCAACCCTGTCCTCCTACCAGGCCGATAGAAGCAAGCTGCTTCTCAAATCCTGTTCCTAATGTGTCGAAATCCAGCAGGTCAGCAGGAAGCGGATACTTTTTTGCATAGTTTATTCCTATCGCTACAGCAGCGCAGAGAAAACCAGATACTATCAATGCTGGTAATTTTAAATCCCGAAAAACACTTTTTAAGACACTTCTCTGCCAATTAAGAAGAGTATCTCCATCCTTGCGAAAAGCTTGCCAGAATGTTCGTCCCGCCCAACGAAGATTCAACACATCCAGTTCTCTTCCAAGCAAGTTTTCGCGATTGAAACTATGTAGTCCCATCCTTCCAAGAACAAGCCCCAGTATGAAAAGTCCAAATATCAGCCACCACAGTACGTCGTACTGACCCCAGAACATGATAAGGGATTCGCCAATCACCAGTTGAGACATGGGGACAATGATGAATGACGCAAGCAAATTTGCCCCTCGCACAGATGTCACCTGTGAAGAGACAACTACCGCGCCGCTCACCATCACAAAAGCCTGTACAGTTGTAAGAAGGAACATTTGAACAATTAATATTGAAGGCGGGTCCCAATTCAGCATCTGTGTAAGCGCAGTCAGATATACAAGCGTCCCCAGATATGCTGCTCCCAAAGGCATAAACAGGGAAGCCGTAGTTTTTCCAAGGTACAATTCACCATCTGTAAATGGAGTAGCAAGTAATGGTTCAAGAGTCTGTCGTTCACGTTCTCCAGCAAAACTTTCAAGGGCAATCACGAGCGAGATGGATATTGGAAAGAATCCAACAACCATCATCAGGAACGGCAGTAAACGGTCAGCAATCAGATAAGCTCCGTATTTATTCACGAAATCAATGGCTTCTCTTGCTGTAAAATTCATCAATAATGGGAAAAAGAGTGTTAATAAAATGATTGGCGTAGTTATGCGCCAGTCACGGAGTTGATCCTTTATTTCCCTCCTCGCGATAATCCACGAATGCGTCAGGGTTAATTGAAATTTTTTCCAATCCTTCATATAACTACCTATTCTGACCCGATCCATTGTCATGCACAACTTGCAGATAAATCTCTTCAAGACTCCTGCTTTTTTCCGCAATAGACAGTACAACAACACCCGCCTGGTATAACTGATCCAAAATACGAGGGTTGTCTGCATCCGGGTTTTCAGACCTGAATAGTACAAAACCAGGTTCCCAATAAGATACATCGTAAGATTCATGTATCAGGTTTTTTACTAATTGATCACTCCCTTTATACCTCAGTTCTACAACAGGCTTCCCAAGAAGTTTGCGACGCAGCTCGGAAAAAGTTCCACTTGATATGATCTTCCCATCACTCATAATAGCAATCTTATCTGAAAGATATTCAGCTTCATTCAAATTATGGGTGCAGATAATTATTGCCCGTGAAGATGATTTTAGACCACGAATACTCTCACGCACCTGTTTGGCGCTCGCAGGGTCCATCGCAGAAGTAGGTTCATCCAACAGTACAATCGAAGGATCGTGAAGCAGTGCCCTCGCCAGAGCCAGCTTTTGTCTCATCCCCTTGGAGTACTCACCAAGGCGTTTACCACTGACCTCTTCAAGTCCATACTGTTTGAGTAAACGTTCAGTGTTAACTGAAATGACTTCCCTGGATAATCCGTAAGCTTCACCAAAAAAAGCCAGATATTCTATTGCCCGCATCCGCGAATACAAACCATGATGTTCTGTGAGTATGCCCATTTTTGCTCGGGTTTCAGCTGGATGAGAAAGCACATCCACCCCGTCAATTTTCGTCCAGCCTGTACTGGGTTTCAGGATTGAAGCCAGCAGCCGGATAGTAGTGGTTTTCCCTGCCCCGTTTGGACCAAGAAGAGCGAGTATCTCTCCGGGATAGACTTCAAGGTCAATCCTGTCTACTGCCAGGAAATCATCAAAATATTTGGATAACCCTTTAGCCTCGATTAATGGTCTAATACCAGCTCTCCCCTTTACAAGTTTCAACTTATTCAGGATTCTTTCTGGGAATATTCATTCAAATCCGTCTTCGACACTTTTTTCAGTTTGCGGTAAACCAAAACAAAACCTGATAGTATGATCAATCCCAGCATTATCATCTGATTTAAATTTATTCCTGACAATGGAACAAAATCCAGCCTGATAAACTCAAGCATAAACCTGCCAAGTCCATAGTTAATAAAATACAGCAATGTTAAATCACCCTGTTTCAGCTCTGAACCCCATCTTTTCCAGATCAAAATCAATAAACCAGTGTTTAATAGATTCCATATTGATTCATATAAAAATAGTGGATGGAAGTAATCATATTGTTCAAAACCGGCCATCCTGTTCTCAGGGCGAATAAAGATTTTCCAAGGCAAATCAGTTGGTGGGCCATATAATTCCTGATTAATAAAATTCCCCCATCTACCCACTGCTTGTGCAAGCGCAACGCCAGGTGCTGCTGCATCCATGATTGGCAGAATAGATTGTGAAGTCTTCCGTGCATATAGATAGAGGCCAATCATACCTCCAATTAATGCCCCCGGCATTCCCAATCCTCCTTGCCATATACTGAAAATTTCTATTGGATGCGAAAAGTAATATGCTGTGTCAACCCCAACCGCCAGTGAACTTTTTGGAGGTGTCAATACATGATACAGTCTTGCCCCTATTACACCTGGCACCATTGCCCATAGGAGTGCATCCCATATCCACCCATCGTTTTCTTCATCTGTCATTTTGGAATAAAGCCAGCGCACCAGATATGCTGCCCCAAGTGCACCAGTCATTATAATCATTCCATAATAGCGGAAAGTCAGAGGGCCAATCTCAATTCCATAAGGAGTAAAGTTCATTCATCCTCCCGGACCTGGTTCTTTTCCTGTCGATACACACAGAATATACGCTGAAGCGCAGTAATGTTGGCCAGGACAGCGATCAGAATAATACCAGGTCCGACAAGACCTGAGATCAAGCTCAGGACAAATACAATTGTTCTTTCTACTCTGGTAAAAAGACCACAGTGGACAGAAAACCCTGCCGCTTCACCGCGTGCTCGGGTATAAGATACGAGCATAGAGCCAAGAATTGCAGCCGCCACCCATAGAATCATCGCATATTGTTGGGTTGAGTAAAAATACAAGCCCAGCCCGAAGCAGAGAATCCCCTCTGAATAGCGATCCAGCGTTGAATCAAGAAATGCACCGAATGGCTTCGTTGCCCCCTGGTATCTGGCAAGTGATCCATCAAATGCATCCATCGCAGAAGCCGCACCGGCAATAAACCCGGCGATCAAAAGCTTTCCATTGGCCAACAGTACAGCCGCAAGTACAGCGCCAATAACTCCAAGCAAAGTCAGGAGATTTGGTGTTATACCAATACTGTCAAGAACCTTTGCACTCCGCTCCAGGAACTTTCGGAAGAAAGCACGAAGCATATCGGAAAATGTCTTTTTAACAGTGTCAGCCTCAGATGGTTTCGCGTGCACAGCTATACCTTCTTTATCAGAATAATCATCAAATGCTAATCCTTGACAGCGTGTGCGTCAAGAACCAGCCTGCAATTCTATTCGCTGGAGTTGTTTTCAAGGAAATCCGTATCCTCAATCAAAACTTCTCGTGTCTTTCCACCAGACTGCGCACGGCCAATAATACCCATCTCTTCAAGTTCATCTATGAGTCTGGCGGCTCGAGGATAACCAATACGTAATTTCCGCTGGAGCATTGATGCACTTGCAGAGCCTTCACTCTGGACCAATTTAATAGCCTGGTCAAGAATTTCATCAGTCTCATCAATGGTTATTTGCTTCTGTAGAAGTTCTTCCCAGGGAGGTTCCTCACTGTCTTCTTCCTGGCTTACCGTTTCTACTGCCTGCTGCCAGTATGACACCAAACCTTCAATTTCCTTGTCGCTGACATATACTCCCTGAACTCGCACAGGTGCTGAGGCTTCTGCTGAGAGATAAAGCATATCACCTTTCCCAAGAAGGGTCTCCGCACCAAGTGTATCAAGAATAACGCGGGAATCGACACCGGATGCTACAGCAAAAGAAATCCTCGCAGGAAAATTCGCTTTTATCAATCCGGTAACAATATCTGTGCTCGGGCGTTGTGTAGCAACTACAAGATGAATTCCAACAGCTCGCGCCATCTGGGCGATACGAACCAGCGTATGTTCAGTTTGATCTGGTGCCATCATCATAAGATCAGCAAGTTCATCGATAAAAACAACTATTCGTGGAAGAATTTCGTCTGACCTGCTGCGTCGCTTTCGACGATTGTATGATTCCAGATCACGCGCTTTGGCTTTTTCAAGAAGGAGATACCGCCGGTCCATTTCAACCGTTAGCCATCGCAGTACCCCAATAATCCGCTCCAGATCCGTTTCGACTTTTCCGATGATATGTGGTAATCCGTTGAACCGAACCAGTTCTACCAATTTCGGATCAATCATCACAAGGCGAAGCTCAGAAGGAGAGTTGTTCATGGCCAGACATAAAGTCAGAGCAGCGATCGAAACGGATTTGCCGGAGCCAGTAGTTCCTGCAATCAGAAGATGGGGCATGGCCGCGAGGTCCGCAACAATCGGGTTTCCCGACACATCACGTCCGAGAGCAATTGTTAGAGGTGATTCAAACTCTTGGAATGCCTGGGTTTCGATAATATTGCGCATGCGAACGACAGCCGGCGACCGATTTGGCACCTCAACTCCTATAAAAGCTTTTCCTGGAACAGGAGCCTCGATTCTAAGTCGCGGTGTTGACAGTGCCAGAGCGAGATCATTTGCCAGAGAAGAAATCTGCGATACACGGACTTTATGTTTCCGCACTCCTTCGGCCGTTTTTTGCTCGATATAACCGGGTTCGAGGGCAAATTGAGTAATAGCGGGACCAGTACGGAAATCAACAACACTTGCAGGTATGCCAAAATCTGCGAGTGTCTTCTCGATAATCGCCGCAGATCGATTTATCTCCTGGTCAGACACTCTTGAAAGGCGGGTATCTTCAAGTATGGTAAGAGGTGGGAGAAGTTCGTGTCTGCGCCTTACAGATGAAGGCTTTTCATCCTGGAAATCAGGTACGCTGAAATTTTTACGAAATTGAGCGGGTATACTTCTGCGCCTGGGCTGAAATAATGAAGGTTTTTCTGCCTTTTCTTCTGTGGTTTTTTCCAGCTCAGGAAGTGCTGTCATTTCTTGGAAAATATCCTGGTTTCTTTCAACAACAGGGGCCATCAGACTCAGAAGAAGATAAAAACCGGATAGTAAGGTTAGTACCGCAAGTACAACACCCCC
>Ga0272441_10002407_pt1 | contig 37716 bp, 32 predicted proteins | sample SSMProp6N_FD_193582 | JGI IMG/M metagenome (GOLD analysis project Ga0272441, IMG submission 193582) | Marine sediment archaeal communities from Little Sippewissett salt marsh, Falmouth, MA, United States - SSM-Prop-6N | ecosystem: Environmental > Aquatic > Marine > Wetlands > Sediment ... | reverse complement strand
TGAAGGCCATGGAGCCGCTGATGATCGTGGTGCTCGGTACCGTGGTCGGGGGAATGATCGTCGCCATGTACCTTCCGATCTTCGGAATCATCAACACGATGAACTAGGGTTTCCCGGGCGAGGATCAGCAGTTCGGGCATGGAGGCGGGACCGCCTGCAACGGGTCCCGCTTCTCCCATCGTGGTCGTTCCCTTCCACTGCAGAATCCGGGATTAACCCTGTTGGCCGGGGCACAAAAATCATATCCTTATGTGATTAGTGTCGTCCGCATAACCGAGCGACAGGAACTCGCCGTGGTCTCAAGAACCGAAGAATACGCCCTGCGGGCGGCGGTTTGCCTGGCCCAACGTTATGGAACCGGCACGGTGCGGGCCCGGGACATGGCCAGGGACACGGGCATCCCGGCCAACTACCTTTCCAAGATCCTGCACCAGCTCGCCCTGGCGGGTGTCGTCGAATCCGAGCGCGGCAGATCGGGCGGGTTCACACTGGCGGGGCCCCCGTCGTCCGTCGTCCTGGCGTCGGTCGTGGCCCCCTTCGAACCGCAGGTGCAACGCACCCGCTGTCTACTCGGTCTCCCCCAATGTTCGGACTCGAACCCTTGCGGAGCTCACGAACGCTGGCGGACGATCAAGGATGCGACTCTCGCGTTTCTGAACAACACCACGCTGGCGGACGTGATCGACAGTGGTGATGCCGACGCTTCCACCTGCTGATCCCGGTATGAGATGGTCGATGTGGAGGAGCGCTCGGGAGGCGAGACCCTGAATGGCGTCCTGCGACGGCCTCGTGGGCCTTACGGAGGAAGAGCTGATCCGACGGTTCGGTGAGCCGTCGGCCCGCCGGTACGTCGGTTCGGATACGTGGCTGGTCTTCGGGTCGAAGGAGATGAGTCTCCGTATCCGATTGACCGGAACGGACCCGCCGCGGTTGGCCTCCTGGACGATTTCCTTCGATTCTGGCTTTCGGCATCTGTCAGACGCTGCCGGTGCCGTCGGGTTGTGGCCGGCCGCGGGGCCGGAAGAGGACGCTGCGCGGGTCGGTGTGCCGCTTGTTCGCCGTCCGCTGCCGTGCCCCGACTCCGACCGCGTCTACTCCTTCACGGCCACGGTCCGCCATGGCCTCTTTACGGCGCTGTCCGTGTTCGACGAGGCTCCTGACTGGATCTGACCGCCCGCCCGGCATCCGTATACCTCTTGCGTTCTGCACACCTTCATCTATGATAGGCACCGATGGGGCGTGCGAATTGCAACGCTCTGTGAAAGAGACTTCCGGGAAGTCCCGGCGCGGCACATCACAGTTCGGGGAACGGCCAGGTATTGCTACGTACCAGCAGGTCTGACCGCAGGGCGGCTACGGTTCTCGAACCCATGCAGGTGTTGTACTGGATCTACGCCGCGCGTCTCATCATCTCCCTCGCCGTCTTTGGCTCGGCCATCCTGGTGAGCGACTTCCTGGCGCGACGGGTATCCCCGGGTTCGCTGCCGCCGGAATTCCCCCTCATCGCCATCGTGGGCCTCGCGGCTGCGGCGTTCCTCACCCCGATCGCCTATCGGATCAGTCACCGGAAGGGGAGGGAGATCGGCCTTGGCTTCCTCTATTCGCAGGCGGCCCTGGACGTTCTCCTGTTCAACGGGATCGTATACATCACCGGGGGAAGCGGTAGCCCGTTCGTTTCCCTGTTCATCGCCCTGGCTGCCGGGTACGCCCTCATCCTTCCCCTGAGTTCCGCGATCCTGACCGCGCTGTCAGCCGGCACCCTTTACCTGGTTCTCAACCTCACGGTGGGGCCGGACACGAGTGGCCTTCGTCTCTTCCTGCAGGTGCTCGTCATCATGCTTGTGGCGGTGGCTGCCAGCCTGGTGGGCGCCCGGTTCCGCCAGGTGCGCTCAGAGCTCCGACTGGTGGAGGGGGAACTCCACAGGTTGCGCCTGGACACGGCGGACGTGCTCCGTCACATCCCGTCCGGCGTAATCACGCTCGATGCGTCCGGGAATCTCGTCTACATGAACATTGCCGCGTCGGAGTTGTGCGGTCTGGACCCCGTCGGTCTCCTCGGTCTCGACCTGCTTCCCGAACTCGAACGCCAGGCGCCGGATGTAGCCTCCGCCGTGCGCGAGACGATGGAAACCGGCCGCCGCGTACAGGATCGGGAGGCCGAGGTGCTGGCCGTCTCGGACTCCGGTGCCGGCGGGAGGGGTGACGACCCGATCCCGGTGGCGGTGAGCACAACGATGCTCCTGGACGTGGGCGCCGGTCCATCTCACGTCGTTCTTCTCCAGGACCTTCGGGCCGTGAGACAGCTGGAGAACCTTCGACTCCGCGCCGGGAAGCTCGAGGCAGTGGCCGAACTGTCGGCGTCACTGGCGCACGAGTTGAAGAACCCCCTGGCCTCGGTTCGAAGCGCTGTCGAACAGCTTTCCGCGCGGGCCGCGGCGAACGAAGACGAGCAAATCCTCGGACGCCTGATCGTCCGCGAGGCCGACAGGTTGAGCCGGATTCTGAGCGAGTTCAGCGACTTCGCCCGCGTGGGGGTCGCGGAGAGAAAGCCGGTCGACGTGGGTCGCCTGATGAGCGACGTAATCGAGACGGTGCGTCGGAACCCGGCGGCGGAGGGGCGAGCCACGATTACGGCCGAGATCCTGGACGACATGGCAGGCCTGTGGGGAGACCCCGAGCTGCTGCATCGGACCCTCTTCAACCTGGTCCTGAACGCCGTCCAGGTAGGTGACCCGGCGGAAGCCGTTACGGTACGGGTAGTGGCGGATGCACTGCGCCCGGACCTCGTCCCGTCAGAGGTTTCCCTGGGACATCCCGTCCGGATCCGAGTGGTCGATGACGGTCCCGGGATCGAGGCGGAAGACCTCCCACGCATCTTCGATCCATTCTACACGCGGCGGCAGGGCGGAAGCGGACTCGGGCTGTCCATCGCGCACCGCGCGGTCCAGGCCCACGGCGGAGCCCTGATCGCGAGTTCGAACGTCGGCGAAGGAGCCACGTTCGCGATGGTGCTTCCCCGCCGTACGGGGAAGGGGAGGCCGAAACCGGACACCGGGGCCACGGCCGCGGATCCGGCACGCGACGGCCGTGCGGCAGATATGAAGTCGGCGGCGGGTGCCGCGGACAGGCAAGGACGAGCCACGAAGAGCGCCGGCAAGCGCGCACACATTTAGGAGACCGGCTGCCGGCCGGTGTCCAAAGGAGCCGACATGCGAGACAAGCCGTTGATTCTCCTGATCGACGACGAACAGAGCCTCATCGAGACTCTGACCGTCTTGCTCAGGGGTGAAGGATACGATGTCATCTTCGAGTTGACCGGTGCGGGTGGGCTCAAGGCGTTCAAGGACCAGAGCCCGGACCTGGTTCTCTCCGACGTTCGCATGCCGAAGATGAGCGGAATCGAGGTGCTCGAGGAAATCCGGAGGACGAGCCCGAACACTCCGGTCGTCCTGATGACGGCCCAGGCGTCCCTGCAGTCGGCGATTCAAGCGGTCAACCTCGGCGCCACGCACTACGTGCAGAAGCCGTTCGAGAACGACGAACTGCTGGCCGTCCTCGGCCGCTCGCTGGACTGGGGGAGACTGAAGCATGAGAACGCGGGCTTGAAGAGGGAGCTCAAGAAGGTACAGACGCTCAAGACAGGAAAGCCGATCGGAGTCAGCCCCACGTTCGAGGCGGCGCTCAAACTGGCGGAAAGCGTGGCCGACAGCGAGTCAACGATCCTGATCGGAGGAGAGAGTGGTACCGGTAAGGAAGTATTCGCCCGATATCTCCACGACCTGTCGCCCCGGTCCAACCGACGGTTTCTGTCGCTGAACTGTGGTGCCCTTCCCGAGGGGCTTCTGGAGTCTGAACTGTTCGGCCACGTGAAGGGGAGTTTCACGGGAGCGGTAAGGGACAAGGAGGGTCTGTTCATCGCGGCATCCGGAGGCACCTTCTTCCTGGACGAGGTCGGTGAGATGGCGCCATCGACCCAGGTCAAGCTTCTTCGGGTCCTGCAGCAGAGAGAGGTCATTCCCGTCGGAGCCACCGAAGCGATCCCCGTCGACGTGCGGCTGATTGCAGCCACGAACCGGGACCTCGAACGCGACATCGAGGAGGGCCGCTTCCGGCGCGATCTGTACTACCGCCTGAACGTCATCACCCTGGAACTTCCCCCGCTTCACAACCGGGAAGAGGACATCGAGCTCCTGGCCGAGCACTTCCTGGCGGCCCAGGCCGAGGGAGATCCGCGCGGAGCGAAGAAACTGTCGGGGAAAGCTCTTACGGTGCTCAAGGAATATCACTGGCCCGGAAACGTGCGGGAACTCGAGAACGTGATCGAGAGGGCGGTAGTGCTTACGGCGGGAGCTACGATCAAGCCCGAAGCGCTTCCGTCCAGGCTGCGGGAGGCGCCACCCGAGCCGCTGGTGCAGGACCGTCCGGCGGTCAACCCGGCACTCGACATCATCGAGCGCGCCTACATCGAACACGTGCTTCGAGCCGAGGCGGGCAACAAGACCAGGGCCGCGGAAGTTCTCGGGATCGACCCGAGCACGCTGTACCGGAAAATCAAGCGCTATGACCTCGATGCATGAGGCACTAACCATTGCAGTACGGCAGGCAAAGTTTGCAGAGTGCAAGAGAAGCGATCGAGGGCGGAGTGTGGCGATCTGCCCTCCAAAAACGTAACTGCTTGAAGCACATATCTTTGTGGTTGTTCAAAACGACCGGCATACGGGTTGCCGTTACCCATGGCCGGAGGCAAGGTCCTCCACCGGTGAACGAAAACAGATACTCGGAAGAGAAACCGTTCACAAACCAGAACAGATGGAGGACTAATGCTCCGCAACACGAAGGGTTTCACTCTGATCGAACTGCTGATCGTAGTCGTGATTATCGGCATCCTTGCCGCGATCGCGATTCCGCAGTTCGCCAGCACCAAGGAGAAGGCGTTCGACGCGACCGCCAAGAGCGACGTCCGCAACGCCATGTCGTCCCAGGAGGCCTATTTCGCCGACGAGCAGACGTATGCTCCGGGCGCCATGGCCACGGGAAGCTTCACTACGAGTTCGGGCATCGCGATTTCCGCTTCGGCCGCGTCGGCCGGCGGATACGCGATCACCGCGTCGCACACCAGCTCAGGCAACACGTTCTGGGTGCAGGTCGGCACGGGAAGCTCGATCGAGGGCAAGGTCCAGAAGGCTCCGTAAGGTCGCCTTCAGTATCTTCGACTCTCTTGAGGATCGCAGACCAGGGCGCGGCGGGACTTCCCGCCGCGCCCTTTGGTCATCCTGACCGGCTCGCGCTGTCGCGCGGAGAGCACCGCGGATGATCTCCATCGGGCGGGTCAGAAGCGCGGTCCCCCCTCGGGTAGCCGTGGCCGGCCTCTTCCTGGCCGTCGCCGCGGTCTTCTTCGACCGGGTCCTATTCCGTGGCGAGGTGTTCTTCAGCCGCGACGTGGCCCCCTTCTTCTATCCCATGAAGCACTTCCTGGTCTCCGCGGTGCGGGCCGGAGAACTTCCCTTGTGGAATCCATGGGTCGCCGGTGGGGAGCCGTTCTTCGCTTCGCTTCAACCCGGCCTCCTGTATCCTGGCAGCCTGGTGCTATACGGCCTTCCCATGCCCGCCGCCTTCGACTGGCTGGTCGTGCTGCACTATCCGCTCGCGGGCGTGGGGCTGGCTGTCTTGCTGCGGCGCTGGGGGCACGGTTGGACCGCGGCGGTGATGGGCGGATCCGTGTTCATGCTGGGCGGCTTCTTCGTGTCGCTCGGAAATTTCATCAACAACCTGCAAACCGTGGCCTGGCTTCCCTGGCTCTTTCTTGCCTGGGACAATGTGCTGGACGGCGGACGGATCAGGGACCTGCTGCTGTTCGCAATACTGTGCGGCGTCGCGTTCCTCGGCGGCGAGCCGCAGATGCTGGCCCTCGGTCTCGCGCTGGTGTTCGCACACGGTCTGTTCAAGGTCCAGGATCGGAAGCTGCCGCGCTCCAGGCAGACGATGGCGTTCGTGATCGCCGGCGTGCTCGCGGTTGCCCTCGTTTCGGTGCAACTCCTGCCGTTTGCCGAGTACATGAGCCATTCGGTGCGCCGACTTCCCATCGAGCTGGAGTACGCATCGTCACGCTCGCTCGAGCCGACCGGATTTCTCCACTGGTTGTTGCCGCCGGCCCTGCACACAGGGGCCCACGGCTTCTCGACCCGTTTCATGGCCAGCTCCGAGGTGCCATGGATTCTGAGTATCTACGGGGGTGGCATCGCCCTGGCCCTGGCGCTGATCGGGGCGCTCCGGGGCCGCGGCCGTCGCTGGATCCTGTTCTGGGCGGCGGCAACGCTCGTCTCCGTCCTGCTCGCCCTGGGCAGCCACAGTCCCCTGTATCGTGCCCTGTTCACCTGGGTCCCTGCGTTTCGGCCGTTTCGGTATCCCGAGAAGTTCCTCCTGATCGGAGCGCTGGCCGTCGCGGTGTTTGCGGCGCAGGGAACGGATCGGTGGCTGGCCATCGGTGGCTGGGAAACCCGGCGATCGCGCGTCGTGAACGGCATGGGCGTGTGGCTGCCCATTCTCGCCGTCGCCGTCGGGTATGCAGGCGCAGCTCTGCTCCTGGGGCGGGTGGAGGGCTTCCTGCCCGGGGCGTGCGGGACCTGGCTCGGCGGGGCCCTGCTGTGCGACGATCCCCAGAACGCGGCTGACCTGTATGGCGGGATCGCCCGGCGGATCGCGGCCCTGACCCTGTGCCTGGCCGTCGTGACCTGGCTGTACCGGTCGCGCCGGCTGCGACGCAGCCTGGCCTCGGTGATCGTCGTGGCGCTCGCCGTGGCCGACCTGGCGTTGGCCCACCGTGACGTCAATCCATCGGTTGAGAGCGAAGTCTACGTGACCGCTCCGTGGACGGCCGACGCGCTCGCCGAACTCATGTCCGACCGCGGCGACGTTCGCTACCGGGGGTCTCCCCACCACGCGGCCATGGGAAGCATCGTGACCGTGCGGGGTGCCTGGGAGCTATCGAACATGTACCTGGACTACCAGACCATGGGACCGAATGTAGGGCAGATATTCGGCTTCCCGATGCAGGACGGTCTCCAGGGTGTGGAACTCGTCTCGGTGGCCCTGACGAACGAAGCCGCGCTGCGCGCATGGAGTGAAGATCCGCTGCGTTTTCTCCAGGCCATGAACGTGGGCTTCTACGCCGATGCCACGGCGAGCGCGGATTCGATCGACGGGCTTACCCTGGTAGCCTCGCATCCGGAACTCCCGATTCGCATCTATGAAGTTCCGGATCCCGTGGCACGACTCTACCTGGTGGGCGACTTCGAGGTACGGGAGGGCCAGGCGGGGGCTTTGCGCCGGGTCCTGGAAGACGAGTTCGCCCTGGGTGCCAGGGCCGTTCTGGAGGCCGAATACCCGCTCGAACTCGACCCGGAGGCGACCGGGGACGTCCTTTCGCGCTCGGACCATGCCAATGGGCTCACCGCGAAGGTGAACGCGTCCGGGCCGATGCTGGCCGTGCTCAGCGACCGGTGGTATCCGGGCTGGAAGGCCAGGGTCAACGGCGCGGACGTCCCCGTGCTTCGTGCGAACGGGGTCTTCATGGCGGTTCCCGTACCGGCTGGAGTCAGTGACGTGGAATTCCACTTCACCCCTGGCTCGGTGCTGCTGGGCGCGGCGATCAGCCTGGCCGGATTGCTGGCCCTCACCGCGGCCTGGATCATGGCCCGGAGCCAGAGACTATGATCACGAGCAAGAAGACCTGGCCTTCGGCCGCCGCCCTCCGGGGGCTCGCCTTCGGACTGTTCGCCGTGACGCTCGTGGTCACGGCCCTGACGGCGAACGACTACGGGATCGCCAGTGACGTCGGCAACTACTTCTACAGCTCGCTGCGCCAGTTTGCCTGGGCACGTGACCTGTGGGCGGCTCTCATCAGTGGCGAGCCCACCGCAGTGCTGAATCAGGATCGGGTCTTCGAACACTGGCGCTGGTATGCGGAGAGGATTCCGCACCCGCCGCTCTCTCGCGAGCTGAGCGGCATTTCCTGGTTCATCCTCCGTGACCTGACCGACCCCCTGACGGCGTATCGCGGCGCCGTGATGTTGACGTTCGCGGCCCTCACGGCCTCCGTCGGAGTCTACACGGCGTGGCGCACCCGTTCGCTGGCGGCCGGCCTTGCCGCGGGCCTGGCGGTTCCGGCGTTTCCCGTCCTGTTCGCGCATGGCCACCTGGCGCACACCGACCTGTTCCTGGCCGCGTTCTGGTTCTGGTCTGTCGCTTCGCTCGACTATGCCGTCAAGGACGGAGGCACGGGCTGGTTCCTGAGTTCGGGCCTGTTCCTGGGTGCCGCCACCGCGACCAAGTTCTCGGGCCTGCTGCTGCTCCCGGTGCTGGCGATATGGCTCGTGGCCAATCGGAGCGGCGTGGCCGCGTTCCTGGTGCTTTGCCTGACCGGGGCCCTCGTCTTCGTTGCCGTGAATCCCGTCATGTGGGTAGACCCGGTTCAGGGAGTTGCCGACTACCTGCACGCCGGGCTGGACCGGGCCGCTGCCGACGAAACTCGGATCGCGACCGAGTACCTCGGTGGAGTCTACCTGTTCAGGCCGCCGTGGCCCTATCCTTACGTGTGGACGGTGATCGTCTTTCCGCTGTCCCTGCTGGCCGCCGCGGTGGTGGGCCTTTTCGCACCCCGGTCAGGCCCCCTGCGCGGGCTGGCTCTCCTCAACATGGCGGTTCTGTATGGCGCGCTGGCGCTGCCGTCCGCGCCCATGCATGACGGCGTCCGCCTGTTCCTGCCCCTGTTTCCCTTCTATTGCGCGCTGGCCGGATCCGGATCCGTGGCCATCGGGGAATGGGCAACGCGGGTGCTGAAGATCCGTTTCCCGTCGATCGAGGAGCGGCGAGATCTCATCGTGGCCCTGGCGATCGTCGCCGTCATTGCCCCGGCTGCCATCCGCACGGCGCAGGTGCATCCGTATCAGTTGTCGTATTTCAACGCGCTTGTTGGGGGCGTGGAGGGAGCCGAGAGCAGGGGCCTCGAGGTCACCAACCTGAAGGAGGTGTTGAACCGGGAGGTGCTGGACGACCTGGTGGAGGCGCTCCCGGAGGGGGCCCTGGTGGATCCCGGCTTCTTCATCGAGGAGGTCTGCTTCTACCAGGCCATCGGTTGGGTCCCGGCCGAGTGGACGGTCGAGACACAGCTCTCGAAACCCGACGGGTCGGACGACATCGCGTTGGCATGCGAGGGTCCGGCGAGCTTCACCACCGTGGCCCTGGATCGGAAGGCGGGTGCGGCGGACTTCGTCTTCGTTCTGAATCGCAAGGCCCAATGGCGGCCGACCGAGAGCGCGCTGGTCGGATTCGGCGGGACGCCGATGCTGACGGTCTCGCTCGAAGGGGTGCCTCTGATGATGGTCTATCGGACCCGATGATCAGCGACCGGGCGTCAAAACGGTTCGTCCTTTGGGCCGGTGTGGTCCTGGGCATCCTTGCCTTCGCGTGGCTGCTCCCAGGCCTGGACGACGTGGGGATCGCATGGGACGAGCCGTACTACTTCGATTCCACGAATCGAATCCAGGACTGGGCTTCGCGGGTGGTCAGCGGTCCGGATCGGTCGGAGCAGCTCAGCCAGAAAGTCGTCCGGGAGACGTTCAACTGGCGTCGCTACTGGAACCCGCATCCCCCGGCCTACAAGCTGGCCATGGCGGCCACGGAGGCGACGTTCGGTCGGTGGACCGGGGAGATCGTCGGCTTTCGCCTCGCTCCCCTCGGCTTCTTCTCACTACTCGTGGCATGCGTCACCTGGTTGGCGGGGCTGACGTGGGGCAGGGCGGCCGGGATCGGCGCGGGGCTGTCGATTCTCCTCATGCCGCGGGTCGTGGGACACGCCCATATCGGGGCCACCGACACTCTCACCACCCTGGCCTGGTTCGTGGCTTCCGCAGGATTCGTTCTCTATGTGCTCGATGGCAGGCGACGCTTCCTGGCTGTGGGTGCGGGGGCGCTGGGAGTGGCCCTGGCCACCAAGTTCACCGGATACATGATTCCCCTGGCGATGCTGCTGTGGATGATCGCGTACGGCAGATCGCGCCGCGCCGTCACCGGGGCCGTGCTGTGGGGACTCGGTGGGCTCGTGGTTGCGTGGGCGCTCAACCCCCTCATGTGGCACGACCCGGTGACCGAGACACTGCGCCTGGTGCAGGACAGCCTCGCGCGCGCCGAGGTGATCCCGATCGCGACCTACTACATGGGACGCGTCTGGGGATATGAGGTACCCGGCCACCACGTGGTCGTGATGACCCTCATTACCGTCCCCCTCTCCATTATCGTTCTCTCCGCATGGGGCACGGTCGTGACGGCCCGGCACTGGGAAGACCGGCCCGTGGGCGGACTCTGCCTGACACAGATTCTGTTTTTCGTGGCCCTGCTGGCTGCGCCTGGATCACCCAATCATGACGGCATCCGGCTGTGGCTGCCCATGTTTCCGTTCGTGGGAGTCCTGGCCGGTCGGGGATTCGGCTCCGCCGTGCAGGTAGCGCGGCAGCGGATCCCCGAGCCGAAGGCGCCACTCGCAGCCCTGGTTCTTGGTGCGGTGTTCTTCCTCCCTCCCTATGTCCAGACGACGCGCGCCGCCCCTCACTACCTCGCCTACTACAACGAACTGATCGGCGGGGTGAAGGGGGCGGCGAACGCGGGGATGGAGACGACATACTGGCTCGAGGCCGTCACCCCCGCGTTTCTCGAGCGGATCGGCCAGACCCTGCCGACCGGCGCCCGTCTGGCCGCATGGCCCAACGTCGAGCACTATCAATGGCTCCAGCAGCACGGCATGCTGAGAGATGACATAGTCGTGACCGAGCAGATGCCGCCCGACTACCTTCTGCTCGTGGCTCGCAGGGCGTCGTTCCAGCCTTACCACAAGCGGATCTACGAGAACGTGCGCCCTGAATTGGCCGTCGAGGTGGACGGTGTCGAGCTCGCGGGCCTGTACGCCTGGGAGCCGAACGAAGAGGTCGAACCAGATCCGGAGGATCCGTGAAGACGCTGGACGCAGTCGTTCCCGTATACAACGAAGAGGCCATCCTTCCCGAGCTCAACCGTCGCCTGGTGGATACGCTCGGAGGCCTCCCGTATGACTGGCGCGTCATCTACGTCGACGATGGCAGCCGGGATCGGACCCCGGAGCTGCTGGCGGGATTCGCAGCGGAAGAACCTCGAGTCGGTGTCGTTCACCTGTCCCGCAACTTCGGTCAGCAGCTGGCCATTTCTGCCGGCCTGGCGACGACCGGGGCCGATGCGGTGGTGCTTCTCGACGGCGACCTGCAGGATCCTCCCGAGGTGATACCGCTCCTGGTCGAGAAGTGGGAAGACGGGTATGACGTCGTCTATGCTCTCAAGCGGGACCGGAAGGAAGCTCTGCCCAAGCGGGCCCTGTTCAGCCTGTTCTACCGGGTTCTGCGTCGGCTGAGCAACGTGGACATTCCGGCCGACGCGGGGAATTTCTCTCTGATGGACCGCTCGGTCGTGGACGTGATCAACACCATGCCCGAGCGCGATCGGTACGTTTCGGGACTGCGCGCCTACGTCGGGGGCAGGCAGACCGGTGTGGAATTCGAACGCGCGGCGCGATACGCGGGGCAACCGCGTCAATCTCCGCTCAAGCTGATGCGCATGGCGACGGACGCCTTCTTCGCCTTCTCCGAACTGCCGCTCCGGCTGGCCACGATCATGGGGTTCCTCGTTTCCGGCGTCGCCTTTGTGGTTCTTATCAACGTCCTGTACCAGAAGCTCATTTCCGGCGCCGCGATCCTCGGTTGGGCGTCCACCATGACGTCCATCCTTTTCCTGGGAGGGATCCAGCTGATCGCCGTGGGAGTGATCGGTGAGTACATCGGCCGCATCTACAACGAGGCGAAGGGCAGACCCGCCTGGGTCGTCGGCCGGTATCGGAATCTCTCGGGCGGCGCCATCGAGGCCGCACGGCCCCTTCACGACGAGCGCGATCCCGATTGACGATTCCTCGCAGCCGGGTATGGTGGATCTTCGCACCCCTGAACCTCCTGCTGGTGGGCTTCGTTCTCTTCTTCGCCGGCCTGCGGATCGCACGTCCCCAGACGGTCTTCTACTACACCGAGGGCCCGGTGCTGGGGAGCCTCGCGGCCCTGGAGTCGGGCGACCTGTCGGATCTCTATCCCGCGGATGGCTGGTCGGAGCCCCCCGTCGTGCTGACGCTTTATCCGCCGACATACTTCCTGGGTGCCGCAGCCCTGGATCGGTGGCTCGGGAGCGAAGGCACCTTCACCGGACTCCGGATCCTTAGCACCGCGGCCCTGTTGGGGTTGCTGGCCCTGCTCGCGTGGCACTCGCTCGGGCGGCGAGCTCCTCCGGCATGGACCCTCGCGCTCGCGGCCACGCTCCTTGTTTCTCCGGGCGTGTACCGGCTGGCCGGAGGGGCGCAGGCCGATACTCTCGCCCTGGTGCTGACCTGGGTGGGGATCACCGCGGCGCTCGGGACCAGGGCGAGCGGCGTTCGCAAGGGAGCGCTTCCACTGGTGGTGGCGGCCGCGGCTTTCTTTCTCGCCTTCTTCTCGAAGCAGAGTTTCGTGGCGGCTCCCGCCGCGCTCGTGGTGGTCCTGCTTCTCGAGAGGCGGATCCGAGCCGGGGTGACCTTCTCGGTCGGCCTGGGGGGCATGGCCCTGCTTGGTGTGTACCTCCTCGATGTCCTGACCTCGGGAGGGTATCTGGCCAACACTCTGGGGGCGCTTACCGGGGCGTCTGGCTGGACGAACCTGGCGTCGTCGCTGTGGGCAAGCAAACCCCTGCAGTGGCTTCCGGTGGTAGCCGCCGTACTGCTGGCCTCGCGCGGACAGTTGCGCCTGGGTTTTCCGGAGGTCTACCTGGTCGCAAGCACGAGCCTCCACACAATCGCAATGCTCAAGACCGGCTCCAGCGTCAACTACCTGCTGGAGCCATCCTTCGCGCTTCTTCTGCTGGCCGTGACCCGGGGATCTTCCCCCGCCCTTGAGACCGCTTCGGCACGGACGATGGGCTACCGCGGATCCGCACGGACTCGAGCGGCCGTTGTGATCCTCCTCGCCGTCGCCTTCGCGGTCACGGCGAGCGATGCGGTCCTGGGAGAGGTGCGCAGCACCCGAGCCTGGTTGGCAAAGGCGGGTCAGACGACAGTGTCCGAGTTCGACGGGTACCCGCTGGTGGACGCGGCGTTCTTCCCGGCTATCCTGGCGCGGGGTGGCCGCCCGTGGCTCAACGACCCGTTCGCCTTCGGCGCCCTCGAGGAGACGGGGCAGTGGGACCCCTCGAGGCTGGTATCGGACCTGGACTCCCGGGCCATTCCGTTCGCGCTCACCCTGGTGAACGTAGGGACGGAGCCGGCGCCTCCCGGAGCGGGGACCCAGGAACTGCTGTTCGCCTACTTCTGGCGATCGACTCCCGTGTGGACGGCCCTGACGGGCTCCTACGCCCCGTCCCGGTCCGGCTCCCTGACTGTATTTCTTCCCCGGGAGGAGCCGGAACCGTGAGGGCACCGACTGGCGGGCGGATGTTCGGTTGGTTTCTCCTCCTCGTTCCGTTCGTTCCGCTGGCCTGGTTGTTCGGCGAGATCGATCGTACCCGTGGCCTGGTCCCTCCCAACGAGGCTCTGCTGGGCCTGTTCGTGTTCGGCTGCCTGGCCGTGTTCGGCGCCCGGTTGCTCCCGGCCCGCGTGCCCGAGCGGGTCCTGCAGATTCTCGATCGCGAGCGCGGCGCTGGCTCGAAAATCACCGGTGGCGCGGTTCTTCTCCTGGTCGTGCTGCTGCTCGTCACAGCGGTCTTCGCCTTCGCCCGCCGCCCTCTCCTGATCGACAGCGTCATTCAGTGGTTCCAGGCGCAGATCTTCGCGTCGGGGCGCCTTTATGCCGAAGCGCCTCCGGACGAAGCCTTTTTCGCCGTTCAACACATGCTGGTGGACGGGGGCCGCTGGTACTCCCAGTATCCGCCGGGGCACTCGGCGCTCCTCGGCCTCGGAGCGGCGCTGGGTGCAGGGTGGCTGGTTCCCGTGGCGCTCTCCCTCGGAACCGCGCTGCTGCTGTACGGCTTCACGCGGCGCGCCTATGACCTGGCCACGGCTCGAACCACGGTGGTCGTGCTGGCGCTGGCGCCGTTCTTCTGGTTCATGGGGGCCAGCCACATGAACCACGTGTCGGCCCTGTTCTTCGTGGCAGCCTTCCTCTACCTGCTGGTTCTCTGGGAGGGGAACGGATCCCCGTGGGTGCTGTTCGGGGCGGGACTGGCGATCGGGGCAGCGTTTCTCTCACGCCCCCTCACCGCACTCGCAGTTGGAATCGCACTGGCCCCGTTCGTGCTGGCCAGGGCATGGCGAGAACGTGACGCCCGCTCGGTCCTCGCGGGTGCGCTCGGAGCCCTGGCCCTGGTGCTGGTGTACCTGGGTTACAACGCGGCGACTACGGGGGACCCTCTTCTGCCCGGATACATCAAGCTGTGGGGCGCGGATCATGGCCTGGGTTTCCACACGACCCCGTGGGGCGAGATGCACTCGCCGCTGGCTGGCGTGCGCAATGAGCTGACGGACCTGGCGCTGCTCTCGAGCCTCATGTTCGAGGGTCCGGTCCCGGCCCTGCTTCCGGCCGGTCTGCTGTTCGCGGAGGGCTGGGCTTCGAAGGAATGGGACCAGCGGCTGATGCTCGGTTTTCTGGCCATACCGCTGGCCTATCTCTTCTACTGGCACCGGGACGCATTCCTCGGTCCACGTTACCTGTACTCCGGGCTGGCCTTCCTCGCGCCTCTCACTGCCAGAGGGCTGCTAGAACTGTTCCGGCGCACCGCGGGTCGTACGCTGTGGAAGGGCGCCGCCCTTACCCGGGTGCCGGTCCAGAGCGCCGCCGGTATGCTGCTCGTGCTGAGTTTCGTGTACGCCGCCGCCTACTCTACCCCCCGCAGGTTCCACGTGTATCGCTCCGGACTTGCCAGCATGAAGGTGGATCTCGCCGCCGAAGCCAGGGCACACTCGGTGGGCGACGCCGTCGTCTTCGTGTCCGTGAGCTGGGGGAATCGACTGCTGGCTCGCATGCGGGGACTCGGGGTGTCCGCCTCGGGCGCGGAGACCGCGTACCGGCAAGGCGATCACTGTGCGCTGGAGTTGATCCTCCGACGCGCGGAAGCCGAAGATTGGTCCCGCGATCGGACGGCGGCTGCGGTTTCCGAACTGGGGCCCGGTGGGCAGACGGTGCCTGCCTCGAGCCCCCTGACCAACGGAGATCCGACGCTTCGCCTGGTTCCGGGGGTCGACCTGCCGGCAGTGTGCCTGGACCAGATCGCGTACGATCGCGCCGGCTACTCGAACTACTCGCCGTTCCTCGCGGACCAGGATCCTTCTCTAAAGGGTCCCCTGGTGATCGCGAGAGACTTGAGAGAGCGAAACCGGGAATTGGCCGAGGCCTATCCGCAACGTCGCGCCCTGTTGTACAGAAACGGCCGGTTCATTCCACTGGAATGAGGTCCTTGACCCTCTGTTGAGAGACGGGGATACCCTCACCTCGCGACGCGCCCGGCCGACAGCGAGGTACGATGCGATACAGACCCATCCGGGGGGCAGTCGGTGTCACGTTGCCCGAACTCCTGATCACTCTCACGATCGTCGGAACGCTCGCGGCGCTGGGGGCGAGCGGCTTTCGGTCTCTGCGAGCCGCGACCTCCATGCGCGCCGCCACCTGGTCGGTTCGAAACCACCTGGCGCTGGCCCGTTCCCTGGCTATCGCACGGCGCGAGAAGATCCGGGTTCGGCGCGGCCCGCAGGGCGATCTCGTTCTTCTCACCGCGTCCGGCGAGACGGTGGTGGCCGCCGCCGTGGGCCCGGGTGCCGACGTGCCCGTCGACTCACTGCGCGTCCGCCCTTCCACCCTGCGTTTCAACGCGCGCGGGCAGGCAGCCCCCGGGAGCGTGTACCTGTATCGGGGCGATCGGGTCGTACGCGTGGTCACCAATTTCCTCGGGCGCCTTCGCGTGGAAGCATATCGGGCACCGTGAAGCATTCGCGGGCGGCGGAGGATTCGGACAGGATTCACTGCGTTATGCACGGAAATAGCCCGGAGATGACCCGAATTACCCCATATGTCAGCCGTTTCAACGTGGTCAAGTTCTTGCACCCGGTACTCGCGGGAGACCGTGCTCGGACCGGGTTCGGCCTTCCCGAAGTAATCGTTGCCCTCACGGTGCTCGGAGTAGGAGTGCTCGGAGTGGCGGCGGTGGGTGGCGCGGCCCGGAATCTGGCGCACATCGCAGCGGTGCGAAGCGCGCAGACGGTCGCGGCGGGCAGCGCGCTCGAGAACGTCCCGGTGGACGTACGGGGACATCTCGAGGTCACGGCCGACACAGCCGCGGTCGCTCCCGGATTGATCGAGATCCGCGTGACAGTGAGTGGATCAGGGTCAGCCGGCGCTCGACAGTGGGTGGCCAGAAGGCTGGCGGCAGGCCCGTAATACTGCACTGCGACGGGCAACCGTTGCGTGCATGCCACACGCAGGTGAACTTGGCTGCGTCGGCGGAGGCGAACACGTGTAAACAGCGGATTGACGCGCCGGGCTGAGACGTCGTAAAGTGACGAACCACTCAGCCGGCCCCGACAGAATCTCGTAGAGCAAGTCTATCATGGCCCTATTCGGCATCGGCCGGAAAAAGAAGACGGTTGGCCTCGACGTGGGTAGCGGCTTCATCAAGGTCGCGGTCATCGATCACTCGGGTGACGAACCCGAGGTCGAGCGGCTCGTCGTGCACCGTCTGGGTGCTGACGCGATCGTCGAGGGTGAGGTGATGGATCCAGGTCTGGTGGCCGAGACCATCGACACGCTCTTCGTCGAAGAGGGTATCAACGATCGAGATGTCGTAGCCTCTGTCGGCGGCCGGGACCTGATTATCAAGCCCATCCAGATGGATCGAATGAAGAAGGCGGATGCCCGCGAAGTCATCCGCTGGGAGGCCGAACAGCACGTGCCGTTCGACATGGACGACGTGCAGTTGGACTTCGAGATCACCGATCCGGAGGGTGAGGGCCTGCAGATGAGCGTCCTGCTCGTCGCCGCGAAGCGTGAACTCGTCGAGAACAAGGTGGCTCTTCTCGAGGAAGCCAACCTGGCCCCGCGAATCATCGATGTGGACGCGTTCGCCCTCCATAACTCGCTCGAGCTCAACTACCCCGAGGCCACCAAGGGTATCTCGGGCCTGGTGAGCATCGGGCACGAGACGACGAACGTGAACATCCTCGAGGACGGGGTGCCCGTCCTCACGCGCGACATTTCCTTCGGTACGCGTCGCCTCTCCCTCGACCTCCAGCGCGAACGTGGAATGCTGGCCGAGGAAGCCGAGGCGGTTCTGAGGGGCGACAGCATCGACGAGAGACTCCGCAATTTCCTTTACGAGCGGGCGCAGGAGGTAGGGCGGGGAATCGAGCGTGCCACGGCGTTCCTCGAGACCCAGGAAGTGGGGGCCAGTCTCGGTCGGCTCTACCTGTGCGGCGGCGGAGTGCGCGTCCCCGGCCTGGTCGAGGCGCTGGCCGAGAGGCTCGGCGTGGAAACGCGGGTGGCGAGTTCGTTCGAGGTTCTGAGCGTAAAACCGGGCGCTGCCGAGAAGGAAAACATGCAGCACATGGGGCCCATGATGATGCTGGCCGTCGGCCTGGCCCTGCGGGACGCGGCGTGAGGACCGGATCATGATCGAGGTCAATCTTCACCCCGAGGGTTCGAAGCGGCGCCGCAAAGGCCTCGGACTTCCCAGGGCCCCCGGCTGGCTGAAGCCGTCAGGTTCCGGAGACGGCAAGGATCCCTGGCTGATCGCGGCCGTGGTCATACCCGCGCTCGTTCTGCTGGTCGTGGGTTGGCTGTGGATGTCACAGCGAAGTGAACGCGGAGAGATCGACGCGCGAATCGCCGAGGCGGTCGAGGACTCGACACGCCTTTCCGATTTGCGGGCTCTCAGCGACAGCCTGATGGCACGCGAGGCTCAGATTCGGCAGCGCCTGGATCTGCTGAGCGGCCTCGACGACGGCCGGTTCGTGTGGCCGCATCTCCTCGATGAGATCAGCCGGGCGCTCCCGGGTTATGCGTGGCTGACATCGATTCGCGAGGCCAGTGCGGCCCCGGATCTCCAGGTGCAGGTCGATGGGATGGCCGCGAACCCGCTGGCGATCACCGCCTACGTGCGGCGTTTGCAGGAGTCGCCGTTCGTCGGGCAGGTCAGGATACTCGGAAGCCAGGAACAGGACCTCGATGGATTCAGCGCTCACTCGTTCAAGTTGATTGTGTCCTACAGTGAGCCGGCAGAGACGCTGGCCGCCGACGTCACGGGAGGGGCCTGACCATGGCGATCCTTCCGCAAGACCAGCGGCAACAGGTCATGCTGTTCGTGGTCATCCTGGCGATCGCGGCCGGGGCGCTGTTCTACAACTTCGTCTACAGCCCCGGGGTCGCGGAACTCGTCGAGCTGTCGGATCGCGTCGAAGACCTGGAGACCCAGAATCAGATCGCGGAGACCCGCGTCGGGAACCTGCAGGAACTTCGCGACCGCATCAGTCTCTCCGAGACACGGTTCGACCTCGTCCAGCGCCTTGTGCCGTCGAACGCCGAGGTTCCGGCGATTTACGAGGCTATCGCCACGGAAAGCCAGGCCCTCGATCTGCGCCTGATCAACGTGGAGCCCAGTCTCCCGGAGCCTGCGGACAGTGGGGCTTATTTCTTGCGACAAGAGTGGCAGATGCAGGTGCAGGGGGACTACCACTCGCTGGCCGAGTTCCTGACTCGCGTGGCTTCGTTCGATCGCATCGTACGGCCCAAAGTGACGCAGGTCAGCCCGGCAGGTGAGACGCCGAGCGGCCGGCAGCTGGTGTTGGCCTCGTTCGGATTGGAGACATTCGTATTGGCTCCGGAGAGGACCCGGCCCGAAAGCGAGGAGGGTGGCGAATGACAGAGCGCTCTCTGGTCGCCGTGGCCCTTCTTCTGCTGTTGGGTGCACCGGAGTTGATGGCCCAGACGGCCGAGCAGGATCCGGTGACCGAGGTGGACAGGGCCCAGACCGCTCCGGCGTTGGAGCGTGAGACGTTCTCCTATGTGGCGGGAGGAAGGCGGGATCCGTTCCGTCCGCTGGAAGCAGGCGATGAACTCGGACCTCGATTCGAGGATCTCGAGCTGAGCGGGATCATATACAGCCCCGAAGCGGCAAGCGTGGTCGTCCTCGTGGATCGCTCCACACAGCGGCGATACCGGGTCTGGGAGGGCGACATCGTGGGCGGAGCGCAATTGCTGGACGTGACGCCGGACGAGGCGATCTTCGTGGTAACCGTCTTCGGCGTGACCAGGCAGGAAACGCTGCGCCTGAAGAACATGGACAAGGAGCAGGGCGGATGATCGGCAAACAGGTCCTCGCGACCCTCCTCGCTGGTCTGTGGGCGGTGGCGCCCGCGGGGCGAGTGCAGGAGGTCCGAATCTCCCCTTCCGGGGATGAGACCGAGATCGCCGTCATCAAGAACGGTGACGTGGAAATCCGGGACTTCATTCTGAGGGATCCGGCCCGGCTGATTCTCGACGTTCACGGAGCGGTCAACGAGCTTCCGGAAGGCACCTTCGAGGGAATCGGTCGCGGCGGGATCGTGCGGCTCAGGAGCAGCCAGTTCAGGGACGATGTCGTGCGTCTCGTGTTCGACCTCGCGAGACCCGCGACGTATCAGACGGCCGACGATGGAGATCGTTACACGGTTCGTTTCGCGAATCCGGGTGGCTCGTTCGAGCCGTGGAGCAGCGAATCCGTGATGGCCGGTACCGTTGCCATGACGGACCGCGTGCCAGAACCGACGCGGGTCCCGTCCCGTACGATGTCGCCCGCCGTCACCCAGGATGCGACGCAGCTCGAGCGGATCACGGTGGCGTACGACAGCGCGAGCATGCTGGAGGTGCTGGCTGGATTCTCGGAGTTCGCGGGAGTGTCCATCGTTCCGAGCTCCGACGCTGCGGCGATGAACGTGCAGGGTGTGGATATCCGGAACCAGCGCTGGGACGTCGCCCTGGACGCCATCCTCGCCTCACAGGGCCTGGGTTGGAGATTGCAGTCCGAGGGAATTCTGATCGTCGACAAGCTCGAGGGAATTCGAGCCCGGGACACGCTTCAGACCGAGACCCGGGTCTTCAAGATCAACTATGCCTCGGCTGATTCGGTTGCCTCCACTCTCGAGCGCCTGGCCACGCCGAACCGTGGACAGGTGGTTCCATACCTCGGAGCCAACTCCGTGATCGTGACGGACGCTCCGTCGGTCGTGGCGCGCATGGACAGCCTGATTCGCAACCTCGATGTCAAGACTCCGCAGGTTTCGATCGACGCCAAGATCATCTTCGTGGATCGCACGGACGTGATGGAGCTGGGGATCATCTACGACCTGAAGGACATGCAGGGTAACTCGATCAACGATGTAATCGGCGTTCCCGATCCTCTGAACCCGGGCGAGATTACGAACGAGACCCTGGTGGATCTCGCCGGAAACTCGGTCGCGGCCCTGGCCAACGCCAACGATCGCGTGCTGGCGCCCTCGCTGGAGATCCTGGCCTCCGTGGCGTTCGGCGACTTCTCGCTTTCCGCCTGGCTGCAAGCGCTCGAGCAGCACAAGCTCTCCGACGTGCAGGCCGCGCCGACGATCCAGGTGGTGGACAATCACCACGCCCGGATTCAGGTCGGTGAGAAGACGCCGGTGCGTGTGCTGGATGCGGGCACCGGGAACACCCAGGCCCAGGCGACGGTGCAGTACGAGGACACGGGGATCATCCTCGACGTGACGCCGCACATCACGAACAACAACCAGATCCTGCTCGACGTCTCGGCCGAGAGGTCGGGAATCCAGACCGACATTCCCGATGTCGGGTTCACGTTCCTCAAGCAGATCGGCCAGACCCGCCTCCTGCTCGACGACGGGGAAACGATGGTGATTGGTGGCCTCACCCTGAGCCAGGTGGATCGAACCGAGTCCGGGATCCCATTCCTGATGGACCTTCCGGTCCTGGGGGCCCTGTTCCGTACGACCAAGAACTCCGAGCGGAAGACGGATCTGATCATCCTCGTCACGCCCCATATCGTGGACTGAGTCACCGGGGCGGGCTTTCGCGGACCCGCCTGTGCGGTGGGCCGATGGCTGGATGCAGACGCTGACGCGGGGCCGGGACGATTTCCGGCCCCGCGTTTTGCGTTGGGTCTGATCGCCGTATACTGCAGGCCGTTTCGCTCAGGGCACCCGTCCATGGAAGGCCGCTATGCTCCAGCACGTTCGATTTACGACCGCCGGCGAGTCCCACGGTAAGGGGACGCTGGTCATCCTGGAGGGTGTGCCCGCCGGTCTTCCGATCACCCCACTCGACATCGCCCGGGACCTGGCTCGCCGACAACTCGGTTACGGTCGCGGCGGTCGGATGGACATCGAGAAGGATGCCGGGGAGGTCCTTTCCGGGATTCGGCTTGGAGAGACCCTGGGCTCACCGGTCGCCATCTGGATCCGGAACCGCGACCACTCCAACTGGGAGGTCGCGATGGCGGTCGACGCCCGGACCGGGGCGGATGACGAGGAACTGCGCCGCGTCTTCCTACCCCGGCCCGGACATGCCGACCTCGTCGGGATGCTGAAGTATGACAGGGCCGACGCCCGGGATATTCTCGAGAGGTCGAGCGCGCGGGAGACTTCGGCTCGCGTGGCCGCCGGTGCCGTCGCGCGCCGCCTCCTGGCCGAGTTGGGGGTGTCGATCGGGAGCCACGTGACCCGCATCGGCGCCGAAACCGCGCAACGCCCCGAGGAGTGGCCCTCCGATCTCAACGAAGCGTCCGACGCCTCCGAGCTCCGGTGCCTCGACCCCGCGGCGGAAGATCGGATGAAGATGGCCATCGATGCGGCACGGGACGCGGGCGACACCCTTGGGGGCGAGTACGAGGTGGTCGCGACAGGGCTGCCCGTCGGTCTCGGCAGCCACGTCTCCTGGGATCGCCGTCTCGACGGACGACTGGCGGGGGCGCTGATGTCGATCCAGGCGATGAAGGGGGTGGAGATCGGTCTCGGTTTCGAGGCGGCCCGCCGGCGGGGTTCCTCGGTGCATGACGAAATCGTGGCCGATCCGTCGCTGGAGCGCACGGGCGGCTTCCACCGGACCGGCAACCACGCCGGAGGACTCGAAGGGGGCACGACCACTGGAGAGCCCCTCGTCGCGAGAGTGGCGATGAAGCCGCTCAGCTCACTCACCCGGCCTCTGACCAGTGTGGACGTTCGGACCGGTGAGGCCGCCGGCGCCGTGAGAGAGCGAAGCGACGTGTGCGCCGTCCCGGCGGCGGCCGTCGTTGGGGAGGCCATGCTGGCCCTGGTCCTGGCCGATGCGATGGTCGAGAAATTCGGAGGGGACTCGCTCGGCGAGACGCGGGCCAACCTGGAGGCGTACCTGCAGCGCGCTGGCGAGCGGGCCCGGCGCTGGGAATGAAGTCCCCGGCCGGACCGATCGTTCTGGTCGGATTGAGCGGTGCCGGGAAAACGGTCGTCGGCCGCCTGCTCGCGCAGCGTCTGGCGTACACCTTCCTCGACCTCGATTCCGAAGTGGAGCACATCGCCGGCTGCTCGATCGCCGACCTGTTCACGCGGGAAGGCGAGGGGGCTTTCCGCGATCTCGAGGGCCAGGTGACGCGTTCGGCATCCGTCGATTCGGAGACCGTCGTGTCCACCGGCGGAGGCTGGATGGCCCGTCCCGAACTGCGCGATATGTGGCCGGATGCGGTTCGCATCTGGCTTCGCGTAGAGCCGGAGAGTGCGGTGTCCAGACTTGCGCGAGACGGCTCCACTCGCCCTCTTCTGGCGGGCCCGGACCCGGAATGGGAGCTTCGGCGGCTGCTCGCAGACAGGCTCGCGGCCTACCAGATGGCCGAGGTCGCGGTGCGGACGGATGGGCTGGCCCCCGAGGCGGTGGTGGGCGCCATACTGGAAAGACTCGCCGAGGCGGGCTAGCGCCCGCTCTACCCTAACGTTTCACACTGGAAACCGATGTCGAGCACCAAGAAGGCCAAGCACCTGGTCATCGTCGAGTCGCCCAAGAAGGCGCGCCTCCTGGGCCAGTATCTCGGAGACGACTACATGGTCGAGGCTTCGGTTGGCCATGTCGTGGATCTCCCCAAGAAGGGCCTCTCCGTGGACGTGGACAACGGCTACGAGCCGGAGTTCGTCACCGTCCGCGGCAAGGGAAAGGTGCTCGACCAGCTGAAGAAGCTGGCCAAATCGGCCGACGATATCCTGATCGCCACCGACCCGGATCGAGAAGGGGAGGCGATCGGCTACCACATCGCGGTCAAGCTGGGCTATGACAAGGATGACGGTCGCCGGTTCCGGCGGGTACGGTTCAACGAGATTACGGCGCAGGCGGTCAGAGATGCGGTCAAGCAGCCGGGCGACCTCGATCTGAACCAGGTCGATGCCCAGCAGGCGCGGCGTATTCTGGACCGCCTGGTGGGCTACGGTCTGTCGCCGCTGCTGTGGAAGAAGATCTCCCCCGTGGATCCGGTCAGCCGCACACCTCTGTCCGCCGGACGCGTGCAGTCCGTGGCGGTGCGGCTGGTGGTGGACCGCGAGCGGGAACGTCGGAGGTTCAGGAGTGGCGCCTGGTGGGACCTCGCCGCGACGTTTGCGCGTGAAGGGCAGGAATTCGAGGCGCAGTTGACGCAGGTGGACGGCGTCCCGGTCGTGAAGGGCGCCGACTTCGATTCCGCGACGGGACTCCCCAGGAAGCCCGGCGCGGTGGCCGTGCTCGGTGAGTCCGACGTGGAAGCCCTGCGGTCGCGGCTCGACGGTGTGGACTTCGAGGTGGACCAGGTCGAGTCGAAAGAAATCACCCTGAGGCCGTATCCCCCGTTCACCACGTCCACTCTGCAGCAGGAAGCGAATCGAAGACTGAATCTCACCGTGCGACAGACCATGCAGGTCGCCCAGCGCCTGTACGAGGCAGGCCACATCACCTATATGCGGACAGATTCGGTCCACCTGTCCGGCCAGGCGATCGCAGCGGCGAGGGGCAAGGTGGAGTCGCTGTACGGGAAAGAGTACCTGAGCCCGTCCGCGCGGAACTTCAAGACGAAGTCGAAGGGGGCGCAGGAGGCGCACGAAGCCATTCGCCCGGCGGGTACGTCCATGCTGACCGCAGCCGAACTGAGGTTGTCCTCGGTGGACGGTGCCCTGTACGAGCTGATCTGGAAGCGGACCATGGCCACCCAGATGGCGGACGCCAAACAGCTCAGGGTGTCGGCGTCGATCCGCGGAGATGGCGTCGAGTTCAGGGCACGCGGGAACACGCTCGTGTTCGCCGGTTTTCGGAGAGCGTATGTCGAGGGCAGCGACGATCCCGAGGCGCAGCTCGAGGACCTCGAGGTCGTTCTTCCGCCGCTCGCGTCTGGCGACTCGGTCGAGACCCGGGGAATCCGACCGGAATCCCATGAGACTCGTCCGCCCGCCCGCTACACAGACGCTTCGCTGGTCAAGGCGCTGGAGGCCGAGGGAATCGGGCGACCGTCGACCTACGCCACCATCGTCGACACGATCCGTCAGCGCGGCTATGTCGCAGCTCGCAACAAGCAGCTCGTTCCGACCTTCATCGCTTTTGCCGTTACCGGCCTGCTCGAGAGTCACTTCGAGGACCTGGTGGATCCGGGGTTCACGTCGGAGATGGAGAAGGGCCTCGACGCGATCGCGGACGGTGAAGTGGACTGGCGCGAGTTCCTTGACGAGTTCTATCGGGGAGAGAACGGCTTCGAGGACCGGCTCGAGAACCGGGCCGCGGAGATCGACCCCCGCGCCGCGTCTACCCTGAGCGGGTTTGACGATCTTGGCGGGGAGCTGCGAATCGGCCGCTTCGGTCCCTTCCTCGAGACGACGGGGGATGGAGAGCCCCTTCGGGTCACCATTCCCGAGGACCTGGCTCCCGCGGACCTCTCGCCGGAGAAGGCAGCCGAACTGCTGGCCGACCGGGAGCGGGCGGACCAGCCCATCGGGCGCGATCCGGAGACGGGTCTTCCGGTGTACGTCAGGACTGGCCGCTTCGGGCCGTTCGTGCAACTCGGCGAACAGACGGAGGACGGAGAAAAGCCCAAGCGGGCTTCGCTCTCCAAGGGCATGGCTACGGACGAGGTCACGCTGGAGATCGCCTTGCGTCTGCTTTCCCTGCCACGTGATCTCGGGCCCCACCCCGAGGGCGGTGAGCCGGTGCGCGCCGGTATTGGACGCTACGGACCGTATGTCGTTCACGACGGCGATTTCCGCTCCCTCGAAAAGACGGACGACGTGTATACGGTCACCCTGGACCGGGCCTTGGAGTTGCTGTCGCAGCCCAAGGCTGGACGCCGCCGCGCGGCAGCCAAGCCCCTGCGCGAGCTTGGCGCGCACCCGCACGACGGCCAGCCGGTGAATCTCCTGGACGGCCGCTACGGACCGTACGTGAAGTACGGGAAGCTGAACGCCTCGCTTCCGAAGGACATGTCGCCCGATGACATCACGCTGGAGCAGGCGCTCGAACTCCTGGCGGCTCGGGCCGCCCGCGGGCCACGCCCCAAAGGTGGCCGGCGCAAGAAGTAGGGCAGGGATCGCTGCGGGAACCGATGGCTGATCAACGCATCACGGTGGTCGGAGGAGGTCTCGCCGGGTCCGAAGCGGCGTGGCAGCTGGCGCGCCTGGGGCACCCGGTCGACCTGTACGAGATGCGCCCCGTACGTCCTACCCCCGCGCATCAGACCGACCATCTGGCGGAGATCGTCTGCACCAATTCGTTCAAATCTGAGAACCTGGACACGCCGCACGGCCTCCTGAAGGCCGAGATGCGGACCCTGGGGTGTCTTCTCCTCGAAGTGGCGGATGAGTTTCGCGTCCCGGCGGGCAGCGCGCTGGCCGTGGATCGTCACCTGTTCGCCGGGGCGGTCACCCGCAGGCTCGAAGCGGAACCCGGGATCCGGATCGTCAGAGAGGAGATCACCGACCTTCCTCCCGGCCCGGCGATCATCGCCACCGGACCTCTCACGTCCGATGCGCTGTCGGAAGCGATCCGCGAGCGTCTCGGCACCGACGGCCTGTCCTTCTTCGACGCGATAGCACCGATCTTCTCGCGCGAGTCGATCGACGAGAGCATCGTCTGGCTGGGATCACGATACGACAAGGGTGAGGCAGCCTACCTGAACTGTCCGCTCGACGAGGGCCAGTACGAGGCCTTCATCGACGCGCTTCTCGACGCCGACATCCACGAAGGTCACGATTGGGAGAACGTGCCGTACTTCGAGGGATGTCTGCCGATCGAGGTGATGGCACGACGGGGTCGGGACACCCTCCGTTTCGGTCCCATGCGGCCTGTGGGACTGAACGACCAGGAGACAGGACTCAGACACCACGCCGTCGCACAGCTCAGGGCCGAGGACCTCCGGGGGCGCATGTGGAACCTGGTGGGCTTCCAGACCCGCCTGAGACGCGCCGAGCAGGAACGCGTGTTCCGCATGATTCCTGGATTGGAGGAGGCCGAGTTCCTGCGCTACGGTTCGATTCACCGCAACTCGTACCTTTGCTTCCCGCGGGCGCTCTCCGCCCACGGAGGGCTGCCCTCCGAGCCGAATCTGCTTTTCTCCGGCCAGCTCACGGGGGTAGAGGGCTATACCGAATCGATCGCCAGCGGGCTGTTGGCAGCGATCAACATCGACCGGATGGTGCGCGGAGCGGAACCGGTGCTCCCACCTCCGACCACGATGTTGGGCGGTCTGTACCGATTCCTGCGGGAGGCGAATCCCGATCACTTCCAGCCCATGAACGCGAACTTCGGCCTCCTGGATCCCCTGGTGGAAAAGGTGCGAGGGGGGAAGAGGAAACGAAGAGCGGCATATTCCGAGAGGGCGCTCCAGGAGTTCCAGCGATGGGCCGATACGGTTCGTCCGAGCCCGGGTGACCGGACGCCCGCGTCGTGAGCTCCCAGCGTGCCGGGTCGATCGAAGATTTCCTGCGCTACGTACGTGTCGAGCGCCGGCTCTCGGTCCACACGGAGGCCGCCTATCGGCGGGACCTCGCCGACTTCGCCTCGTTCCTGTCCGGCCACATGGAGTGGCCCGAGTGGACGTGGTCGGACGTGGACCGACTCGATATCCGATCGTGGCTCGGTGAACTGGATGGCCGGGGACTGAAACGATCCACCGTGGCCCGAAAGCTGTCCGCCGTCCGCGCCTACTACCGCTTTCTTCACCGCACCGACGTGGTATCGAACAACCCGGCACGGCTCGTCAGGACACCGCGGAAACGTAAGGAGCTTCCGGGGTATCTGACGCAGGGCCAGACGGAGGTCCTGTTCGCGTCACTCGAGGCGTACGCAACCGGCGATCGACCGCTGGCCGTGAGGGACCGCGCGATCATCGAGATCATCTACTCGTGTGGTCTGCGCCTCGCCGAGGTGCAGGGACTGGACGACGCCGATCTCGACCTGCGTCGAGGCCTGGTGAAGGTGCTGGGGAAGGGAGACAAGCAGCGCATCGTGCCCGTGGGTGCGCGGGCCCGTGAGGCCATCGAGGACTACCTTTCCCGCCGGAGCGACGTTTCGAGTCGAGGATCCCTGGCGGGAGCCGGCCGCCCCCTCTTCATTTCGCGTCGCGGCACTCGCATCTCGCGCCGGCAGATTCAGCGCTCCGTCGGCGCGTGGCTGGCGTGGGCCGCGGAAGGGGAGGGCCTCTCCGTGCACGCCCTGAGGCATACCTTCGCGACGCATATGTTGGACGAAGGAGCGGACCTGATGGCCGTGAAGGAGCTGCTGGGTCACTCGAGTCTCTCGACGACCCGTATCTACACGCATACTTCACGCGAACGGCTGGTGAAGGCCTATCGACAGGCTCACCCAAGAGCTGATTGACCCGAGCGGCGGACTGCCCGCCGTTCTCGAGAGGAGTGTCCGGTGAGGTCACTGAGAGCGACGACCATTCTGTGTGTGCGACGCGACGACGGCGTCGCGATAGGCGGAGACGGCCAGGTCACCATGAACGACACGGTGATGAAGGCGGGCGCGACCAAGGTGCGGCGCATGAAGGGCGGCCAGATTCTGGCGGGCTTCGCTGGCGGTGTCGCCGACGCGCTCACCCTGTTCGAGAAGTTCGAGTCGCAGCTGGAACGCCACCCGGCGAACCTGATGCGGGCCGCCGTCGAACTGGCCAAGGACTGGCGTTCCGATCGCTACCTGCGGCGTCTCGAGGCCCTGATGATCGTGGCGGACCGAGAGCACATCCTGCTGGTCTCCGGCACCGGCGAGGTCATCGAGCCCGACGATGGAGTGCTCGCGGTGGGCTCGGGCGGGCCCTACGCGCTGGCCGCCGCGCGAGCCCTCGCATCTCATTCTGACCTTCCGGTCTCGGGCATCGTGCGGGAGGCGCTCGGTATCGCGGCCGACATCTGTGTCTATACGAACTCGAACATCACGGTCCTGGAGCTCGGCGGATGACCGCTCAGGTGACGAAGGAGGAATCCGGCGGCTTCGCGTCGCTCACTCCGCGGAAGGTCGTGGAGGAACTGGACAAGTACATCGTCGGGCAGGACGAGGCCAAGAAGGCCGTGGCCATCGCTTTGCGGAACCGGTGGCGCAGGCAGAACGTGGATCCGGATCTGCGGGACGAGATCCTGCCGAACAACATCATCATGATCGGCCCCACCGGTGTCGGGAAGACCGAGATCGCCCGCCGCCTGTCGCGGCTCGCGGGAGCGCCGTTCATCAAGGTGGAGGCCTCGAAGTTCACGGAAGTGGGCTACGTGGGACGCGACGTCGAGTCCATGATTCGCGACCTCGTGGACATCTCCGTCAACATGGTCCGCGGCGAGAAGGAAGACGAGTTCCGTGAGGTGGCGGCGGACAGGGTGGAAGAGCGCCTGCTCGACCTGCTGCTTCCTCCGCTCGCCGAGGGTGACTCTGCGACGACCGGCCCGGCCGAGGACGCCGCCGGCGTGGAGGCGGCTCGCACCTTCGTGGTAGGGTCCACGGGCATTCCTCAACTCGAGCGGACCGAGGGAGACGAGTCCCTTGAGGGACGTCGTCGTCGCACCCGGGAGAAGCTCAGGGGCCTGCTCAGAGACGAGAGACTGGAAGACAGGGAAGTGGAAGTGGAGGTCTCGGAGACCTCGGTACCGTCGATGGACGTAGGCGCCATGGGCATGGATGGCCTGGATTTCAACATCGGCGAGATGCTCCAGGACATGCTTCCGAAGCGCACGCGGCGGCGCATGGTCACCGTCGCGGAGGCCCGCCGTATCCTTCTGTCCGAGGAAACGGAGAAGTTGATCGACATGGAGGAGGTGGTGGACGAGGCCGTCGCCCGCGCCGAGCACATGGGGATCATCTTCCTGGACGAGCTGGACAAGGTTGCGGGCTCGAGGCGGGACCAGGGCCCCGACGTGTCGCGGGAAGGTGTGCAGCGCGACCTCCTGCCCATCGTCGAGGGTTCGACCGTGCAGACCCGATACGGGATGGTCGGGACCGAGCACATTCTGTTCATCGCGGCCGGGGCATTTCACGTCTCCCGTCCCTCCGACCTCATTCCCGAACTGCAGGGCAGGTTCCCGATCCGCGTGGAACTGCACAGCCTGGGCAAGGAGGAGTTCGTGAGGATTCTCCTCGAGCCCAAGAACGCGCTGCTAACCCAGTACATGGCCCTCGTGGCCACCGAGGGCGCGGAGCTCGAGTTCAAGGAAGATGCGATCCACGAGATCGCGCGGATCGCGGCCGACGTGAACCAGAGCCTGGAGAACATCGGGGCCCGGCGGCTGCACACCGTGCTGACGACGTTGCTCGAAGACGTGATGTTCAACCTGCCGGATCCCGAAGGGCCCCAGCACTTCGTGATCGATGCCGAAACCGTTCGTGAACGGCTGGCGCGAATCGTCGAAGACGACGACCTTCGGCGTTATATTCTCTGATTCTGCTGTTCCACAGCCGGGTCCTTCAGCGCGCGGACCCGGCATAGAAAGGACGCGGGCGGCCACATGAGTGACCTTAAGCGAACGCCGCTGTACGAGGCCCACGTGGCTCTGGGAGCCAAGATCGTGCCGTTTGCGGGTTTCGAGATGCCCGTCCAGTACCCGACCGGAATCACCCGCGAGCACGAGGCCGTGCGCTCGGCGGCCGGCATGTTCGATGTGTCCCATATGGGCGAGTTCCTGGTCGAAGGACCCGGTGCCCTCGCCTTCGTGTCGCATGTGACCACGAACGACCCCGCGCAGCTGGCCCTCGGGCAGGTCCAGTACAGCGTGTTCTGCCATCCGGATGGTGGAATCGTCGATGACCTGCTGGTCTATCGCATGGGAGAGCAGCGTTTCCGCCTGGTGGTCAACGGCGCGAACATCGACAAGGACTGGGCACACGTGAGTGCGCTGGCCGGCGCATTCGACGTCGAACTCACGGACGAGAGTGACAGCATCGGTCTCATCGCCCTCCAGGGGCCGGCGGCCGAGGCCATCCTGCGGCCGCTCGTCGACGTGGAGCTGGCCCCGATGGGCTTCTACTGGTTCGAGGAGGGGCATGTCGACGGAATCCCGGGGGTCATCAGCCGCACGGGCTACACGGGTGAGGCGGGTTTCGAGCTCTACCTGCCGTCCGACGCCACGCGGTCGGTCTGGGATCACCTCCTGGAGGCGGGCCAGGGACACGGCCTCCTGCCCACAGGCCTCGGGTGTCGCGATTCCCTGCGCCTCGAGATGGGGTATGCGCTGTACGGTAACGACATCGACGACCAGACCTCACCCCTCGAGGCCGGCCTGTCCTGGCTGGTGAAGCTGGGAAAGGACTCGTTCGTGGGGCAGGAAGCCCTGGTCGCGCAGAAGGAGGCCGGGCTGACGCGACGTCTCAGGGGTTTCAAGCTGGCCGAACGCGGGTTCCCGCGGCCGGGATACGACGTGGTCTTCGCGGGAGAGACCGTGGGGCCGGTACGCAGCGGAACACTCAGCCCCAGTCTCGGTTGTGGAATCGGCACGGCCTACCTGCCGGCGGATGCCAGGCCCGGCGACGAGGTGAGCATTCGCATCCGGGATCGCGACATCCCGGGCGAAGTCGTGCCGCTCCCGTTCTACGACGGCGGATCTCTGAAACGGTGAGCAGCGAGCGGACGTTGCGGGTGGCGGTACTCACGGTGTCCGATGGGGTGGCGGCCGGGGCCCGGGAAGACTCGTCCGGCACGCTCATCGAGGACTGGGTACGCCAGCGTGGTTACGAACTCGCCGAACGGCTCAACGTTCCGGACGAAACGGGCCCGATCGCAGACGCACTCGTCCGTCTCTGCGACCAGGACGACTGCGACCTTCTGCTGACCACGGGCGGGACCGGCCTTACCCCGAGGGATGTGACGCCGGAGGCGACCAGAGCCGTGCTCGATCGACCGGCGCCGGGAATCGCCGAGGCGATTCGGGTCGAGGGTCTGCGCAAGACGCCCCGGGCGGCACTCGGTCGCGGGCTCGCGGGGGTGAGAGGGGCCACGCTGGTGGTGAACCTGCCCGGGAGCCCGGGCGGCGTGTCGGATGGCCTGGACGTCCTCTCGGTGTTCGTCGATCATGCCGTGGACCTGGTCCGCGGTCGTTTCACCAGCCACGACTGACCGGGGGGACTTCGCCTTGGCCCGAGTCTTCGTCGAAATGGGCGACCTGGAAACCGCCGTCGCCGTTCGCGAAGCTGCCGCGGCGGACGGTCACGACGTGGAAATGGTCGAATCCCCGGGGGATGTCGAGTCTCGCCTGCGCCCCGTAATGGAGGAGATGGCGCTCGTTCTCACCGGGAGGCTCGACGAGACGGTCGCATCCAGGCTGTCCGGAGTATTCTCGGGCGCCATCCCACGACCGCCTCTGCTGGCCGTCGTGCCCGAGCACGATCCGGAGGAGCTGCGCCGGGTCGCCCGACTGTTCGATCTCGACGAAGCCATACCGGCGCCGCCGGATCCCGCCGAGGTCCAGGTCGCCCTGCGAACCCAGCTGGATCGATACCGACTGCAGGTCGAAACGGGAATCGTCGGTCGCACCGAAGCAGTCCGCGAGGTTCTGGACCGGATTCACCTGATCGCTCCCGTCAACTCGACCGTTCTCATCACGGGCGAGAGCGGAACGGGCAAGGAGCTTGCCGCGCGGGCGATCCACTTCTTGTCTCCTCGACGCAGTCGCCCGTTCATCGCGATGAACTGCGCGGCCGTTCCCGAGTCCCTGCTCGAGTCCGAGTTGTTCGGGCACGAGAAGGGGGCGTTTACGGGCGCCACGTCACGTCGAAAAGGCATGTTTGAACTGGCCGACGGCGGGACGCTCCTGCTGGACGAGATCGGAGAAATGCCGCCGCAGCTCCAGACGCGATTCTTGCGAGTCCTGGAGTCCCGTCGTTTCATGCGAGTGGGGGGTGACACGGAAATCCAGGTGGATGTCCGGGTCATCGCGGCCACCAACCAGGATCTTCGCGAGGCGGTCCGACACGGCACATTCCGACGCGACCTGTTCTACCGACTCAACGTGCTTCACCTGGAGCTTCCCTCCCTGCGCCAGAGGAAGCCCGACATCCCGATCCTGGTCAGGCATTTCGTGAAGGAGGTGAGCGAAGCCCACGACCGGGAGTTCAAGGGCCTGGCGCCGGAAGCGATGCAGATCCTCCTCGAATACGACTGGCCCGGAAACGTGCGGGAGCTGCGCAACCTGGTGGAGTCGATGGTTGTGCTGGCTCCCGGTTCGGTGATCCGTGCGGTTGATATCCCGCCCGAGATCGGGTCCGGAAGGGGGAGGTCCCTTCTGCCCACACCGGCGGCGGCTTCCCTGGGTGCTCTCGAAGTGTTCGCCGGCGATGAGGGCACTGTGGCGGCGAGGATTCCCCAGATGGAGTTCATCTTCAGGACTCTCGTGGAGATGAAGATGGACCTCGAGGATCTTCGAACCGAGTTCGAGCGCTACCGCGGGCGTCATCCCGAGTTGATGGGCGAATCTCCGCTCATGGATCTCGAAGTGGAGCCGATAGAGATCTCCGGAGATACCGCGGGGGGAACCGTGCCGTTCCTTGGCGACCCGGCGCCGTCGATCCGCCTTACCCCGGACATGACCATGGACGACGTGGAGCGCGAGGCGATCCGTATCGCGCTGGAGGAAGTGCGGGGGAACCGCCGGAAGGCGGCCGAGCGACTGGGAATCGGTGAGCGGACGCTGTACCGGAAGCTGAAGCAGTTCGACCTGGAACCCTAGAAGCCTGTTGAAGAACGGGAGTGTGCCGCGCTTCCAGGCCCGCGACCGTTCCAGGCGCCGCGGGCAGGGAGACCTTCTCAGGACCCGTCGGCTACTGGTTCGTGGGCACCCGCGACATCACCTTCGTGAGCTCCCGGTCCAGCACGGAACGGATCCCGGACCACCGGCCGCTGCGCCGGCCGTCGTATTCGACCTCGATCGGCAGGTCCAGGTCGATGTCACCCTCGAACAGGTACAGCGCGACCTGGCTCTCCTGCTGGCGCAGCCTCTCGCGGTTGAAGTCGGGCGTGACCGCGATGATGTCGAACGGCCGGTACACCACGTTCTGGGCCCGGATCTGCAGGTCGTAGGGCTCGTAGGTGCTTTCGACGGCACGGGTGTAGAAGGACACGAACAGCACCAGTGGCCAGCCGCGCTCACCATTCCGCCGGGCCCGATCCCGGATCTGCTCCCCTCGTGCGACCTTGTAGCCGTTCAGCCGCCGGTAGGTGTCGGGCGCGGTCATCCGGATCACCCACTCGGTGAGTGGGGTCACCTTGATGGCGAGATTGTTCGAGGACACGTCGATCGGGATGGTGATATCGTCCTGGCTCAGGGTGCCGAAGCCGGCGGGCGGGAGCGGGCGGGATCTCGGCATTTCGAGCGACTCGTGCCACCCGTTTCCGACGTCTTGCGCCATGGCTGTTCCGGCCCCTACCGGTACCGATGACTCGGGCGCTGGCGCGCCGCTGCACGCGGCTCCCGCCAGCACGACGAACCCGATCGCCGTGCGCCTCAAGAACCGGTCATGCATGACTCTCACGTTGCCTCCACTGGGTCCGGGGTGACGAGGGCGAAGATGCTCTCGATCAAGCTGTCGAGGCCCTCCCTCGTCCGAGCCGATGTTGCCAGAACCTGGTCCGCCGGAGCATCCAGCTCTCGCCGCACCCCGTCCACCGCGGCTCGCTGCCCGGCTCGATTCAACTTGTCGATCTTGGTCAGCACGTACAGAACGGGCGTTTCCTGGTCGGCAAGGAAGGACAGCAGTCGCTGGTCAGCGGGGAGGACTCCACGACGCGAGTCCATGAGGACCACAACGCCCTTGAGACGCGGGTTGTCGGCCAGAAACACGTCGATCAGGGTCGGCCAGCGCTCGCGCAGTTCCTCCGGCGCACGGGCGTAGCCGTACCCCGGCAGGTCCACCACGAAGAACTCGTCGTTGACCTCGAAGAAGTTGATCTCACGAGTCTTGCCAGGAGTTTGAGACACTCGGGCGAGCTTCTTCCGGCCCATGACCGCGTTGATCAGGCTCGACTTCCCGCAGTTTGACCGCCCGGCGATGGCCACCTGCGGGAGATCACCGGGAGGTCCCTGGCCCGCCATGCCGATCGCGCCGGCGAACTCCACCTGCTTGATTCGTGGCGCGGTATCTCGAGCGGGTTCGCGACTCACGGGCGATAGAAGCCTGTTGAAGAACTGGAGTGGGCCGCGCGAGTGGTGCTTGCGCGACTCAGAGCAGGAACGACGACGAGTCGTAGCAGGGCTACGGCGAGGAGGAGAGACGAACTATCAGGCGCGCAACCACCACTCGCCCGGAGGGTTACGGCGGCACAGGGCCATCTCCTTCGTAGATACGCCTCGGCGTAGCTTGGGCTATGCCTTCGGCGCACCGCCTCGGGTCTGTCCCTGTGGCGCTCGTAACGCGGGCCGCTCCAGTTCTTCAACAGGCTTCTAGGCCTCGCGACGTTTCGGTTCCGGCTCGAGAATGAGGAGAGGCTCTTTGTCGTCGTTGATGGTCTCTTCCGTGATCACCACCTCGCGCACGTCCTCGCGCGACGGCAACTCGAACATGATGTTCGTCATCACGCGCTCGAGCACCGCACGCAGACCACGGGCCCCGGTACCCCGCTCGATGGTCTTTCGGGCCGCCGCGCGCAGCGACTTGGGGTCGAACGTCAGGCCGACCCCTTCGAGTTCGAACATCTTCGCGTACTGCTTCACGAGAGCGTTCTTGGGCCGCGTGAGGATCTCGACGAGCGCGTCCTCGTCCAGGTCATGAAGGGTGACCATCACGGGGAGTCGGCCCACGAGCTCGGGGATGAGACCATATCGAAGCAGGTCCTCGGGCTCCACGTGCTCCAGGGGCTCGTCTCCGTCTGCGTCGGCACCATCCTCGGAGTCGTCGAACCCGATCTGTCGCTTTCCGAGCCGGTCCTGGATGATCTCCTCCAGGCCGTCGAACGCCCCGCCGCAGACGAACAGGATGTTCGTGGTGTCGATCTGTATGTACTCCTGCTGCGGGTGCTTCCTCCCACCCTGCGGGGGCACGGAAGCCACCGTCCCCTCGAGGATCTTGAGGAGCGCCTGCTGCACTCCTTCGCCGCTCACATCGCGGGTGATCGAAGGGTTCTCGCTCTTGCGCGCGATCTTGTCGATCTCATCGACGTATACGATGCCCCTCTCGCACTCGGCGACGTTGTAGTCACCGGCCTGGAGAAGGCGGACCAGGATATTCTCCACGTCCTCGCCCACGTACCCGGCTTCCGTGAGTGTCGTAGCGTCCGCGATCGTGAACGGGACCTGAAGCATGCGGGCGAGAGTCTGGGCCAGCAGCGTCTTGCCGACCCCCGTCGGGCCGAGCAGGAGAATGTTGGATTTCTCGATCTCGACGTCGTCGACGACGCTCTGGTTGTTGATCCGCTTGTAGTGGTTGTACACGGCTACGGAGAGCGTCTTCTTGGCGACCTCCTGGCCGATCACGTACTCGTCCAGCACGTCCTTGATCTCAGTGGGCGTGAGAACCTCGGCGATCTGACTGGTCGCTTCCCGGTCCTCCTCTTCAGCGAGGATCTCGTTGCACAGCGAGATACACTCGTTGCAGATATAGACGTTCGGCCCCGAGATGAACTTCTTGACGCTGTCCTTCGACTTCCCGCAGAACGAGCAGCGCAGGTGCTTGTCACCGGCCATGCGTGAATCTCCTGACGACGTCCTTGGTTAGCCCGCTTGGGGCCCGTCTTCACGGGCCTCCGTGGGCATCGCCTTCACCTCTCCGCCCGTCCCCTGGTCCTTCTCTCGATCCGATCCCTTCGCATCGGAGAGCGCTCCCGGCTCGATGATGCGATCGATCAAGCCGTAATCTACCGCATCGGCGGGAGACATGTAGCGATCGCGGTCCACGTCCTCGGCGATACGCTCGATGCTCTGCCCGGTATGCTGGGCCATGAGTTCGTTCAGCTTCTCCCGCGCGAACAGCACTTCCTTGGCCTGGATCTCGATGTCGGAGGCGGTTCCCTGCGACCCGCCCGACGGCTGATGAATCATGATCCTGGAGTTCGGAAGGGCCGAACGTTTCCCCGGCGTCCCCGCGGCAAGCAGGAAGGCTCCCATCGAAGCGGCCATCCCCATACAGATGGTGGCTACCGGAGCGGTCAGGTACTGCATCGTATCGTAGATCGCCAGGCCGGCGTAGACACTGCCGCCCGGGCTGTTGATATAGATGTTGATGTCGCGATCAGGGTTATCCGCCTGCAGGAACAGCAGCTGGGCGATGACCACGTTCGCCACGTCGTCGTTGATGGGCGTACCGAGAAAAACGATGCGATCCATCAACAGTCTGGAGAAGATATCGTAGCTCCGCTCACCGCGGCTCGATCGCTCGATCACGTAAGGTGCGTAGATTGGCATTTTCCCCCTTCGTGGCGCCCTGTTGCGTGCTTTCCAGCTCATCGTACCCGACCGCCCGACATGGTTCCTGCCCGTGTCACGCGATCGAGGACTCACCCTTCAGGTACTCGAACACCTTCTCTACAGCAAGATTTCGGCCCACGCTCTCGAAACTTCCCTCGCGGGCCAGCTGCCGACGGAACTCCTGTGTGGAGATCCCCCGTGCCCCGGCGAGGCGCTCGATCTCCTCACGTACCTCTTCCTCGGACGCCTGGAGCTCCTGCCGCTCGATGATCCTGTCGATGACCAGTTGCTCCTTGATCCGACCCTCGGCGAGAGGAGCCAGTTCCGCGCGGGCCTCCCGGACCTTCTCCGGATCCGCGTCCTCGGGCGCCTGGATCATCTCGTCCAGGTACCGGTCCACCAGGGCGTGCGGCACGGCGAACGGGTTTGCGTCGATCACGGCCTGCATGAGCTGCCCGCGCAGACGTGCCTCGCCCTCGTCTTCGTGGTGGCGGGCGAGATCAGTGCGTACGGCTTCCTCGAGAGCCGCGAGGTCCTCGAAGTCGCCGGCCTTACCGGCCAACGCATCGTCCAGGTCCGGCAATACCTGCTCTTCCACGGTGTCCAGCCGAATGTGTAGGCGACGCGTTTCGCTGATCGCGTCCTCGCCTTCACCGGCGAACGTTATCTCGAACGTGCCCGCGTTACCCGGCGTGATGCCCTTGATCGCGGTCTCCACGTCCTCGAGAGCCTGTCCGGAGCCGAGCACGAACTGATAGGGTCGTGCCTCTCCCGTGGGCTCCGAGTCCGGCTCGGGAAGTGGTTCGATGGCCACCGAGACCCTCTCG
>Ga0272441_10002406_pt1 | contig 37751 bp, 39 predicted proteins | sample SSMProp6N_FD_193582 | JGI IMG/M metagenome (GOLD analysis project Ga0272441, IMG submission 193582) | Marine sediment archaeal communities from Little Sippewissett salt marsh, Falmouth, MA, United States - SSM-Prop-6N | ecosystem: Environmental > Aquatic > Marine > Wetlands > Sediment ... | reverse complement strand
TATTTCTCCTTAACATGACCTGGCAGTCAAAAATCGGCGTTACAAAAGTTAAGAGGCTTTTTTTCTCGGTTTCAAGAGTTTGCCGTTTTCTGGTGGCACAAAAACTGCTGCGGCGATTGTTGTTGTCCACAAACCGTTTTTGTCGCCCTTTGCTGATTGGGTTATGTTGTCTGTTTTAATGATCATGCCGCTGGTTTTGAAAAGCTGTTTTCTTTCGTCCCACGCGGTTTCGGGGTCGAACTGGATGCCCATGGTTGTTGCAAGCATTGTCGCAGCCAAGTCTTCTGAGTACTCTCCAGCTGCCTCGTCTGTTTGTCCAAAAGAATGATGCTCAGACAAGTAGCCGTACTGATTGTCGCCTGAGGGAATAGCTACACCGATTGATGACGCGACCAGCCTGTTAGGTTCATTAGTTGCATTTCTAGCCATAACCACGAAGGTGATTTCGCCTGGATGCACCATCGTTAAGCCCTGTTTTCTCGTAAGTAGTTTGCATCCTGGCGGCACTATGCTTGAAACGTTCACCAAGTTGCAGTAGTGTATACCGGCGTTTCTCAGAGCCAACTCGAAGCTTTGAAGCTGCTCTTTATGTTTGCCAACGCCCTTTGTAAGGAAGAAGTACTTAGGTATCATTTTTCGTATCGAAAGTACGAATTGTAGAATGCATTTATTAGGCTTTTGTTTCCAAAAGAATGATTACTGGGTAAGAGAAAAGAATAACACACTCCAAACGTAATTTGATTGAGGTTAAAAGCCTGTGGTGCCGCATCAAAGCGTGTTCAAAGACGAGTCGAAACTGGACATAAACTACGTTCCACGCCGTTTGCCTCACAGAGAAAAAGAGCACCGCTTGATGATGGAGTTTTTCAATTTTCTGCTAAAGTTTCCAGAAAGGATGACTCAGCGGGTTATAATAACAGGAGAGGTGGGTACTGGAAAAACCGCTCTTGCCCAGCGTTTCGGGGCGGACATAACTCTTGAAGCTAACAAGCGGGGCGTGAAGTTCCGTTATGTGCATGTTAACTGCCGCGAGTGCCGCGGTAAACTCTTTCTAATACTGCAACATGCAGTGTCTGTTTTTCGCCCGAACTTTCCGAAGCGCGGCTACTCTGCAGAAGAGGCTTTGGAAACGCTCATGCAAAGTTTAGATGAAGAAGACGCGCATATGGTCTTAGCCTTAGACGAGTTCGACACGCTTATTGAACAAGAAGGTTCAGAAGCCGTCTACAAGCTAACGCGGCTGCAGGAAATGAGACCAGGCAAGCCTCAGAGAATATCGCTTGTAAGCATCATCCGAGACTTGAAGTCAACAGAAAAGTTAGACGCCAGCGCAAGAAGCACGCTGCAACGCAACGTAATCAGGCTATACAAGTACTCGTCAGACCAGCTTACAGACATCTTGAACGAGAGGGTTGCAATGGCGTTTGAGCGTTCAACGGTGCCTGAAGACGTGGTTGACCTTGTGGCGGAGTTAGCGGTTTCTGAAAGCGGAAACGCCCGTTTCGCTATTGAGCTGTTGTGGCGGGCTGGGAAATACGCTGACGCGGAAGACTTGGGTTCGGTTGCGCCTGAATGCGTGCGGAAAGCGGTTTCCAGCATAATTCCAACCATACGGAGAAGCGAGCTGTCTTCGCTGGGTTTTCATGAGAAACTGTTTTTGCTTGGTGCAGCTCGGGTTTTTAAGGGAAACCAGAGGACTTACGCTTCGCTGTCGGAGATTGAGGAGGGTTACGCGGTGGTCTGTGAAGAGTTTGATGAACAACCGCACAGTCACACTCAGCTTTGGAAGTACGTTCAGCTTTTCTCCGCGTTAGGCATATTGAAAGCTGAGGTGGCGATAGCGGGTACGCGGGGCAGGTCGACTCGTGTTTCTTTGCCTTCGGTTCCCGCTTACGAGTTGGAGAAAGAATTAAGTGCCGCTTTAGAAAAAAGGTGGGAGTGAAGGGTTATGGAGATAGAGGAGGTTTTTTCTTCTAAGCCTAGGATGAAGATTCTTAGGCTTGTCGCGCGGTTAGGCGCGCTTAACGTGTCTGACATCGCGCGTAGAATTAGCTTGAATTATTCGACTACGAATCAGCATTTGAAGCTGTTGGAGGCTGAGGGCATACTCCAGCAGAGAGTTTATGGAAGAGTTCGCATGTACCGCTTCAATGACCGCTCGCCCAAGGCTATTGCGGTGCAAAACCTAATAGAAACCTGGGAGCAGAATAAATAAGCAGTAAAGCGTATCCAATCTTGGGAGGAAAGCAGTGTGGCTATGGTTGATGTTTCAGGCAAAGCAAAGGTCTTTCGGGAAGCAACCGCGACAGGAAAAATACGGTTGAAACCTGAAACCGTGAATTTGATCAGAGAAGAAAAAATCGCTAAGGGCAACCCGCTTTACACAGCGAAAATTGCAGGAGTGCTCGCGGCTAAGAAAACGAGCGAGTTGGTACCCCTCTGCCACCCTTTACCTTTGACGAGCGTGAAAGTTGAAGCTAAAATTGTGGAGAAAACCGCTGTGGAAGTCACAGCCACAGTTAAGACTAAAGCGCAGACTGGCGTGGAGATGGAAGCGTTAGCTGCTGCCTCTGCGGGTTTGTTGACGATTTGGGACATGGTGAAGCAGTACGAGAAAGACGCGACGGGACAGTACCCGAACACTGCAATAGAGAACATTCACGTTGTAAGAAAACTGAAGCAGGTGTAACGGCGTGAGCAAGAGCACCAAGAAACACAAGGCGACGGCACCTAAACAACTGAATTTCGCAGTTTTCGTTTGCAGCACCTCGCGGTATCAGGAGGCGCAGAAGAGCGAGAAAATAGACGATGTTTCAGGCGACACTATTGAGGATTTGTTGAAGAACGCTGGGCACAGGGTGCGTACCAGAAAGGTAATCGCGGATGATAAGAGCATGATTGAAGAAGCAGTGCATAGCGTTTTGAGTTCCGCGGAGTTGGATGCTGCCGTATTTTGCGGTGGCACGGGAATTGCTCCGAAAGACGTTACGATTGAAACGGTGTCGCCTTTTTTAGAGAAGACTCTTCCGGGGTTTGGGGAGATTTTTCGGCGTTTAAGCTACGATAAGATGGGTTCTGCTGCTGTTATGTCCCGTGCCGTGGCTGGCGTGGCGAAGGGCAAGGCGCTGTTTTGTATTCCAGGTTCCCCTGACGCTGTGCGAGTTTCGGTCGAAACGCTTATTTTGCCCGAGGCGTCCCATATCGTTAGGCACGTACGGGAATAACGAATGGTTTTAAAAGACAAATGCGGTCGTCCGCTTCTTAATCTGAGGATATCGATAACGCAGCGGTGCAACTTGAGCTGTGATTACTGCCACAAAGAAGGCGAAGAAATCACTTCGTGTTCAAGAGGCACAGCGGAAGAAATGACCGCTGACGAAATCGCGCGCATCGCAGGAATCGCCGTCAGTTTGGGCATTGCCAGAATCAAGCTGACAGGCGGAGAACCTCTCATGCGAAAGGACCTCTGCGAAATTGTCAAAGGAATAGCCGCCACACCCGGCTTGAAAGACCTTTCAATGACAACCAACGGCACCATGCTCGGCTTCCAAGCCCAAGAACTTCACGCGTGCGGGTTAAGGCGCGTAAACATCAGCTTTCCAACTTTGAACGCTGACGTTTATCATAAGCTTACCAACGGAAGAATCGAAAACGTGCTGGAGGGCGTGAAAGCCGCGGTTGCGGCGGGATTTTACCCAGTGAAACTTAACATGGTTATTTTAAACGGTGTCAACGTTGACGCGGTGTCCGAGATGATGGATTTCGCCCGGCAAACAGGCACTATACTGCAGCTAATTGAGCTTGACCCGATAAACGTTGACGACGCCTATTACTCGATGCACCACAACTTTTTGAGTGAGCATGAAGAGATGCTTCGGCAGAAAGCCGTGAAGATTGAAACCAGACGATTCATGCATAACCGCCATATCTATCATCTTCCCGACGTTACCGTTGAGGTTGTGCATCCCATAGAGAACCGTGAGTTCTGCGCCCACTGCACCAGACTGCGGGTGACGAGCGATGGGAAACTGAAGACCTGTCTTATGAGAAATGATAATTTAGTGGATGTTTTGACGCCTATGCGACAGGGTGCGAGCGACGAGGAGTTGAAGGCGCTTTTCATGCGCGCGAACCAGCTAAGAGAACCCTACAATAAGAACAAGCAGGCAACCTCAAATCAGTAGTTACCTCAAGAAGACACTGTTTCTTCTACAGATTCCTAGTTTAATTTCCTTCTTTGAAGGAAAATCTAATCGTTTTTTAATCGAGAACATGGAGCATGCGAAAATGTTAAATGGTACTAACGCAGATAACGAGAGAACGAAAAAAATAGCTGGGGAATTTGAATGAACCAAAAGACAATAGCAATTGTGGTTATAGCAGTAGTTATTGTGGCAGTAATAGGCGTTGCAGCTTACTATATGTTAGGTACTGACACGGGAGAACCAGAACCCACACCTACACCCACACCCACAGGTATTGAAGGGGCAAGCAGTCTACAGTTTACCGTAAGCGCCACTGAAGGAGAATCAGCGGGGACAGCCATTTATTCGGCAAAGAACATTGGAACTGATGACATGATGATACGGATAGAATTCGAGATGGACCCCGAAAGCTTGATTTACATCGTAAATGGAGCTACAGATGAGGCGTGGGGTTATGAAGGCGGTCAATGGGTGGATTATTCAGATACTTTCGCGGATCAATGGGATATGTGGGAACTAGCGTATCAGGGATACACGGACCAACTTTCGACTTGGACTTCTGGAGACTATACCTACGATGATACAGGTGGAGCCACAGTCACAGTATCGGACATCACTGTGAATGGTACACTAGAAGACTCACTGTTCGAAGGCGGGGCCTAAGCAACCCGCAATGTCTCTAGAACCAAACCGAAACTTCCACTCTTTTTTCCTTTTTTATACATACTAATTAGCTATTCCTCCAGCTTTTCCAAAGGGCCGTTAATAAAAAGTGGCTTACGAACTACATACAGTATTTCTAAAAAGCACTTAGGGCCAGTTGAATTTAAACGGAAAAACCATGCGAGAGCAGAATATGCATGACACACGCAAAAATAGAAAACATATGTGAAATTGAGAAAGGAGACACCAACAAAACTAAGAGATACTGTTCAATTATCGCTGGATAGAAAATATCACTGATGCCATAGCGCATCAGAGCAAACTCAGTATATGTGGAGCTTAATAGCGATTCAATGTAAAAAATAACAGTGTGTGTCTCTCTCAGGAACAAGGTTTCTATATAAAAGGGGCTATAGACTGTTACACGCGCTAGAGGTCAAGCTCAACTATTTTTGCTTCTTGCTTAGCTGTTTCCAGCAACGCTAGGGTCGCTTTGCCAGTTAAGTATCCGCATGCTTCTCCAGGGTTCACGATTAAGGTTTTTCCGTTTTTGCGAGACACGTTAGCGTGAGAGTGACCATGAACCACGGCATCAAAGCCGCCACAGTTGACCAAAGCGTCTAAAAGTTCGGTTTCATCTCCGTGCAACAAGGCAATTTTGAAGCCATCAGCGTTAATTTCTGCAAATCTTCCGCGTACTTCGCAGTTAGGGCATTCGCTGAACCGTTTTTTTAGGAATTCGTGATCTCCGTCGTTGTTGCCGAAAACGCCTATGAGCTTCGCGTTTAAGGCTTTGAATTTTGGGATGACGAAAGGTGAAACGTAGTCTCCTGCGTGGAGAACCAGCGCTACGTTTTCTTTGTTAAGCCTTTCAACGGCTTTTTCTATCATTGGCAGGTTGTCGTGGGTGTCAGCGATTATGCCTATCAGCATCGTGTTCACTGGTTTTGATTTGCTCGTTGACGGGAATAAGGTTTTCTGTCGGTGGTGGATGGAAGAGTGTTCTAGAATATTCCAACACCGTAATATTCAGACTTGCGAAACAGGACTTAAAATACTCTGCACGTAGCTCAGTTATAGAAAACAATTCTAAAAGAGGGACATAGAAGTGAACTCGTGGAAAAATGAAACATCCAAAAGAAGAGACAAACTCGGTATAATCGCGGAAATTTTGGAAATCGCTAAAGAAGGAACATTGAAAACTCAAATCATGTACAAAGCAAACTTGAGCTTCGCCCAACTTAACGATTATCTCAAATTCATGTTGAAAACCAGCTTACTAAGCAAGTTCGCTTCCAACAAGAAAGAAGTGTACGAGTCAACAGAAAAGGGGATTGATTTCCTGCAGCGGCACTTCGAATTGACGGAACTGCTGAAAGAGAATGAAAATGGGAAAAACGGCGTCAAGATTCCGCCGCAAAACCTGCTTAAAAAGACTTGACCATTCTTCAATGCATTTTTAATTGTTGGCAAAAGTAGTTTCAAAAGGCAAAAGCGAGAAAATGAAACAGGTAGGCTTTGATCAGTTTTCTGCTGTTTTGACGTAGTTTTTGACTTTTTGCTTTAGTATTGGAAATTCATCCAGCATTGCTTTTACAACTTGCCATCGAATTTCGTCTTTATCTTGGTAGTTTTTCATCTCGCCTTCCCAGCCTAACAACTGAAATCTTATGACAGGAGATACAATATATAAACTTTTTCCCGCAGCGGAACACCAAAAAACAAACCCCCACACGCCAATATCCCCTCCAACCAACCCCTCGGAATATTATTTCTCTGGGAATACACGCTTTATTAACCAAAACCCCATCGTCTCTTGAGAAGGGAGAAAGGCTTCAAGGCGATTCGCAGATGAAAAATCCAAAACGGTTCAGAGTAAACTATCTAGCGTTCGCCATACCACTCATTCTAGCGTTTCTCTCATGGCTATACTTCCCAGCCGTAGCCCAATGGACAATAACCAACGTGTTCGGCTACACCCCAATGGAGCAAGCCGCCAACCCTGTCTGGTACTGGATAATCCGATTCTTCTACAGCTGGTACACGTTCGTAGCCATCGGCGTTGCAGGCGTTTGGATTGTAGCAGCCTTTTTCGCGAGAAGACAACATCCAGAGGTTAAACACGAATTTTATCCCATGGTCAGCTTTGTAGTTCCAGCTTATAATGAAGAGAAGAACATTACATGCTGCGTAAACAGCCTCTTCCAATGCGCAGAAAAATACCAAGGCAACTGCGAAATCATAATAGTTGATGACGGCAGCACAGACTACACTTACGAAGTAGCTTTCTCAGCCGCAAAAACACTTCACAACCAACACCCCAGAATCCCCTGCAAAGTATCAAGGCACATGATGAACCTAGGCAAAACCGAAGCATTAAAAATGGGCATAAACAAGGCGTTAGGCCAAGTTATCGCGGTTGTTGACAGTGACTCAGAATGGACACCCTACACGCTGAAAAGACTAGTTGATTACATGCTTTCAAACGGGAAAAAAGCCGTCACAGGCTACATTCACCCCAAAACAGAAGACATAAAAGACAACTTCATTGTTTCCCTGCAGCAACTGGAGTACAGTCAAGGATTAGCGATTGACCGATGTGCACAGTCACTCGGCAACTGCGTCCTTGTGGTTCCAGGAGCCATCGGCATTTACGACGCAGATTTGCTGCGAGACATACTAACTGAAACGAACATTCGCAGCGTAACCGAGGATTCAGAGATCACGTTAGAGATGCATAAACGAGGCGCAAAAGTAGGCTACTTGAACACTGCTCGCAGCGACACGCACGCACCCAACGTTCTAAGGTCCTTGTGGCATCAACGACTAAGATGGGTTACAGGATGGCTGCACAACACACTGGACATCCACGTTGACTTATTCCGTAAAAAATCCTTATTGTCAGCGTTGCTATGGTACAGTTTCATTTTCGAGTACGCTGGAGCATTCGTGGATTTAGCAGCCATTGTAGCGTTTCCGCTGCTTTTCTGGTTTGCACCTGACAGCCTACACTTCGCATATAACCTACTGGTGTTTGCCGCTTACGGTTTGCTGATTAACTTTGTTAACCAAGCTATTGCTTTAAAGTATGCATACAACAAGTTCAGCCATAACGGTTTGCTTCTGTACACACCGTTTTTCCCGTTCCTATGGCTAATCAACGTGTTCGCCCGACTGCGAAGCGTCATAGGATATCTGTTCGGCAGCAGAGGAACATGGCACCCTGCAGAACACAGTTAAACTGTGAGAAACGTTTTAAGGCTTAACGCATTTTAATATGCTATGCCTATCAAAGCTGTTCTATTTGACATGTTCGACACGCTGATGCTGATTGAGAAAAACCACGCATTCTACAGCCCTTCACTGAAAAGGGCACACAGGTTTCTGGTCAATAACGGCGTGAATGTGCGATTCAGGGTTTTCAGAGACGCATACATCAAAGCGCGGGATGCATTATACGTGGAAGCAGATGCAAAGCTGGAAGAGCCACATTTCAACCTCCGCATCTCAAACGCGCTGGAAAGCATAGGCTACTCCGATGTGGAAAGCGAGATTGTAGCTGGAACAACAAACGAGTTCTGCGAAGGATTCATGGATTACGTACGCATCGACGACCACGCAAAAAACGCCTTAGAGAAGCTACATGAAGAATACAAGCTTGGAATAGTTTCGAACTTTGCCATACCTGAATGCGTAGATAAACTGCTGGAGAAGCACGATTTGAACAAGCTGTTCGACGTGGTTGTGGTTTCTGGCGCGGTTAACAAGCGGAAGCCCAGTCCAGAAATCTTTCAGAAAGCTCTAGAAAAAATAGGCGTTAGTGCAGAGAACACGGTGTTTGTGGGTGACACGGTTGATGCAGACGTTGTAGGTGCAAAAGCCGCTGGTATGAAATCCATATTCATTGAGAGACGCGTGCAAAAGGATGTTGAGCAGACTTGCCCAAACCAGATCATCAAAAGCCTAAGCGAGCTATTAGAGGCAATTAAGAACTGCTAAAAACACTGCAAAGTTAGACTCGGTTGAGACTGCCACAACATAAAAAGAAGTGAAAAAGGGTGGTAGTTTAGTTCTTACTCGACTTTGCATTCTTTCAGGTTTTTGAATTCCATGAGGGACTGGTTAAGGGTGATTACGTCACCGAATTTCTTAACAGCGCTGACGGGTAAACATACTGATAGAGCGCCCAGCATAGGTTTCTTGAATCCAAGTTCTTTTGTAGCGTCTTTGGTTAAGCCAATATCCAGATGCGTGATTTTCCACGTATCGGTGTTTGCATGAGCTCCTTCGATTTCTCCGAGGATGTAGGCGTCGGCAGTAATTACTTTCATTCCATTCATTTTGTTGACTTTCAAAACTTTCACCTAATAGCAAGTTATCCTGAAGAATATATGAGGTTTTTCATAATTCAACACAGGTGTTTCCGTAAACTCGTGAGACCAAGTTTAGGAGACAGAAAAGGGGAAAAAAATCAGTCTGAGTACATTGCGTTGCTTTTGCCGTCAACGCTTTGTATTAGGTTTGGGGTGGATAGATCTATTCCGTGTTTTCTGCAAACGGCTAAAACTGTTCGTTTCAGGTTTGAATCAAGAAGTGGAAGCATCCTTATTTGGCTGATGAACACGTAAAGCGTGTATTCAACAGAAAAATTATGCAAGTTGGTTACCCAAACATACGACTTCGGCTCTTTCAGCACTCCTTCAACCTCAGCAGCTGCTTCCAGCAATGCCTTTTCAACTTGTTCAGAAGTTAATTCGTATCCAACAGTAATTGAACAGTTTCTTCGCACTGTATTTTTTCTTCCATAGTTGTCTATTTCGGAAGTCAGCAGTTGCTGGTTTGGGACAGAAATCATAACGTTGTCAAGAGTTTTCATTCGCGTATAGATCAAGTCTATGGCTACGATGTCTGCAAACTGTTTATTGAAAAGTATTCGGTCTCCTATCTTGAACGGCTTGCTAATCATCACTATTATGCCGGCGATGGCGTTGCCTATAGTGTTCATTGAGGCAAAACCGAGGATTGTTCCGCCTGCAAGAGCCATGAAGCCCGCAACCAAACCAACATCGATGAACTGAGCAATCAGGAGACCTATAGCGATTAAACCAAACAACCATTTGAAAACCCTGTTTAAATTAACTGCAACATTCTCCTCAAGTCTCTGCTTTTCTTTCAGCTTCGTTATCTCTTTGCTAAGAATCCTGTAGACGACATAAACCACAACGACGCCTATGATGGAAAAAGCGAGACGCTGCCAATTCGCGTAAAACCACCCGCAACAAGCGTTGAAGAAGTCATCAAGTACAGTCATGAACTTCCCTTACTTAGTCTAAGCTGTTGAGGCTTTAAATTTTCCCCCCACAATTTGGAGCAAGTGCTTTCCTGCAAAGGTCGCTGAACATCATGTAGTTGGGTTTTGGGATTAAACAGATTAAAAAGCAAGTTTTTCTCTTAAGCATTATTTTCTTCAGGAAGATCATGGTAATTCGATTTGATCAATCTGGTGATTAGTAAGGCAACGACAGTTATTGATGATGCAACCCCAAGCACAGCCTCAAACAAGCTTAGGATATAATGGCTGTGTAAAACCCAAATGGTCACCACAACCAAGAATATTGCGGCAATGACGCCCATCAGCTTAGCTTCAAATACTTCACTCATGGCAACCACATTTGATAATGTTTAGTATCATAATAACTCTTTTTGTGTTTTTACCCTGCTGTTTTACCGATCTTCTGAACTGTGTATTACACCTAAACCCGTCTGCTCTTTCTCGCAGACCTCACACACCGGCAGAGTTACTTGCCTAACCTTTCGAGATAGTCCAGAAATTCCTGTAATTCTTCTTTATTCATCGAAGTTATCAATTTGCGTTCCGTTTTGATATACTTGCGAAGTGATTCTAAGCATTCTTTAGCTTTTACGTTCCGCTTGACGGTATGTATTTGGTCACGTTCTATCTTTATTCTGTAAAGCGTTGCCAGAAAAGTTGCAAAAACAACCAGAGTATTGCTAACTATAACGATTAGTTCTAAACTCATCAGCCACACCTCATTTCATGCCAGTTTCAACCTCTATCTCTTTCAAGTTCCCTTCTTAAGGCTTTCATTCACTTCCGCAAGAGCACCCATTTTTGGATGAAGACTAACTCGCGCTGTTCTCCGAAACATTCAAGGCATCTCCGTGCGGATGCAGTTTCAAATGCAAGAAAGGTTTATGAAAGAAAGAGCCAATCAACACAAGACAAAACAGAGACAACATAACATGAGCGTAACGAAATTTAAGGTGAAGGGCATTTTCTTCGACTTGGACGGCACCATCGTGGATTCGCGAGAAGCTTATTATGAAGCCGCAAGAATCGCATTTCAGGAGATGGAGCAAGAACTGCCAGAAAAGGAAGAGGTTCTGGAGATTCCTCGAAGGCTCGAAAGGAAACAGCCAATCAACGACATCGTCAAAGGTGACGTACACAAGTTCCTGCGCGTATACCTCAAAGCCTACTACTCCATAACAACAGAGAAAACCAAACCCTTACCCAACGTTTCAACCGCGCTGGAAACCCTTTCTGCAAAGGCAGAACTCGCGTTAATCACCATGCGCGCTTTCCCAAAAGAAAACATCATAAAAGAACTAGAAGGCTTCAACATAGCAAAATACTTCACTTACGTCGTTACCGCTTTGGACACGCACAAACCGAAGCCTTCACCTGAAGCGCTGATAAAATGCGTAAAAGCCCTGGATGTTAAAATGTGCGACTGCGTCATCGCCGGCGACTCAATCTCTGACATAAGAGCAGGAAAAGCAGCAGGCTCCAAAACAGTGGCGGTTCTGTCAGGTCTTTTCTCCCGCCAAGAACTTGCCAAGGAAAATCCCGATTTGATCATAAAAGATGTTACGGCGCTTCCAAACTTCATTGAGTAACGGTTCAATTCATGGATTATTCATATTTCTAGGAACGTAATATTGCTGAAAACTGCCTAAAGCAGTTATATGCCGAAAGAAAATAAAGTTTAATATAAACCTCCAACTGTAAGTAACGTGGAGAGGGCTTTAGAGGGGGATTCAAATGAATTTCCTAGAAATAATGGTAGGGGAGAAACTGAAAGATGCGGATCCAGCCTTAGACGTGACAGGCTCAGACCGCAAAGTTCTACAAGTAGCTTGTCAAGACTTCACAAACTTCCTGAAGTTCCACTGGGACCTCATAGGAAAAGAAGCAAGCCAATGCGAACTAGTGGAGAAACTAGAGAAGCTCTTCAAAGAAAACCCTGCTGAACTAGAAGAGTTCTTAACCGTCTGGACTGGCATATGGCTCAAAAAATGGAAACAACGCGTCAAACTGCTCATCGGTCAACAAAACGCGAACAAATGGCGCAAAGTGTCAAAAAACCTTCGCAACGCCGAGCCACTGTGGAAAAAAGTTGAACGCAAACAAGAAATCCAAGAGGTTGTGGTTGCTACTCTCATAAAAAACGGCGAAATCTGTGGCACCGAAATCCTCTCAGAGAACCTTCTAAAAATGGAGCTTGGCGAAAAACGCGTCAGACATCTCAAAGATAAAGAAAGGCTATTCACTGTCGTAAACAACGCCTTGAAAAAAGCACGGGGAATGGCTCAAAGCCAAGGTCCGCTAATATTCGTCAAAATCGACAAAGGCTACTACGGGACTACAAACTAGTAAGCAAACCAAACTCTAACTGTTTGTTTTTATGCGAACTCGGCTCTTACGGTAAAGAAGGTTATGTGCTGTAAAAGCACAATTAAGCTAAATAGAAAACGGTTAGGCTACTCTTTGCCTTTGAAGCGTTTTCGTCTGCCACGCATATTTCCTTATGGTTGCAGATTTTCCGTAACCGCAGGCTGCGCACCGTTTGTTGCGCACATGGTAAGCGCGTCTTCCGCAACGTCTACAACGTATGTGTACGACTTTGCCTGAGCGCTTTCCCATTGATGGAGTGCCTTTACCCAATGGATGTCACCTAGGCGGAGGAGAAATTAGAACTACGTTGTCACCGCGGACGATTATGAGCCCAAGTTTTCTCGTGTTTTCGATGTTTGTGGTGTCATCTGTTTCTTCCAAAACAAGGTTTAGGTGCTGGTCGAAACCCTTTAGCCGTCCACGTAGGCTTTTTCCGCCCTTTAAGCGGACGAGCACAATTTTACCCAAGTTCTGTTCAAGGATGTCAGTCGTCATTTCGCTCATTTTGAACCCTCATGTACCTTTATGTCATGTACTACTTGAACTTTTCACATTTAAACCTATCTAAGCAAGATGACAGGTTTGCTGGACTCTATTGCTGTGCGGTGACTATAGCCCCTTATTTAAAGGCTGAAGGGCTACTCTACCATAGTTTTGCTTTGATATTTTCAATTTTGAACTGATTATTTTTCTATTTGCTACAGAAGAGTTATAAGCAGCATTCAAGCTCTTCACGGAATAATTAGAAGGCGCAACAAACGAAAGCGGAACGTACTCACTTAATCCGACATTATCTCAAAAGCTTGACTCTTGGAGGCTTATAGCTGTGGACTATGTTTTTCTTTTTTCTCAGTGTAAGATTCAGTACGGGACTGATTGTACAATATGTTTTGCTTATTTCAGGCTTGATTACGCTGGATTTGTATTCAGGGCTTATAGCTTCGGCAGTGGTTATGACGCCGATAATATTAATTGTGCTTCCGTGGGCTTTATGCAGAGACAAAGACGCCTTATGCAATAGCAGTAATGATATTAAATCTTAAATGGAGAAAAATATACAATGGGACAGATCGCGATGGTTGGAATCTTGCTCATTTTGCTAGACTTCATCCCTCTTACTCTGGGTTTAGCTATATCTAAGGGTTCATTTCAATCCAAGTTTATCAAAATAGCACTTCCAATATGGCTCATAATGCTGGTTCTCGGCGTCATTTTGATCATACTCCCGTAACCTCAAATGCTAGAGTTGAAGATTGAAAAGCAAAAATTGAAATTTCATTCTTCACTTTTCCTGACTCGACGGGATTATACCGAGCAGAAAGCTTGCTCTTGGGTTAATCCCTAACTACTTTAAAGATTGAACCCTTGTTATCCAATTTTCTTCAAAACTTCCTCTATTGCATAATAATCGGGTTCTATTTCTGGGTTATCTGTTGTCCATGCATAACGAACTACACCGTTTTTGTCAACAACGAAAATGGAGCGCTTGGCAACTGTGTAACCTTTTATATCCGCAAAGTCAGAAGCCTCGATTCCGTATAATTTTATTACTTCGCGGTTATAATCGCTCAAAATAGGAAAAACCAGTTTGTTCTTTTCAGCGAAAGCCCTATTCGAAAATGGGTCGTTCACGCTTATTCCAATAATCTGAGCTTTCAGGTCAATTAGTCTCGCCATGGAATCCCTGAAGGCGCACATTTCTTTTGTGCAAACTGAGGTGAACGCGCTGACAAAAAAGGCTAGTACAATATTCTGACTTGAAAAATCTCGCAAGCTTCTGAGTTTTAAACTGGTGTCTGGCAAAGTGAAGTCGGGTGCTTTGTCTCCAACCTTTATTTGGTTCGACATTTTAAAAACGCTCAAAGCACAAATAATGGAAGGATTATTAATAAATAATCTGTTCCCAATAGATGTTGAGTGCGTCTTTTGAAGGTAGTTCCCAAAAATGGTGAGAGCAACGTCATTGAACCACTTTTAAGTCGTTGCGTGGTAGCAATGAAGTATCCTAAAATCTCGCGAGTACCGACTTTCCTAGGCATTAATTTTTTACGGAATTTCGTTTAACAACTAACTATTTAAGTTTGCAGAGATTCATACTTTTCATGAGGATAATTGGAATCGAAAAGTAGTTCGCTTATCGCTTACAATGTTTTAGAAAAAAGAATCATCAATTCGGGATTTTGCACGTTGTGCGGGGCATGTGAAGCGGCTTGCCCAACTAGTGCATTACATATACAAAAAGAAAAGGTACAACGTTTGCATGACTGCTCGGAAGATATAGATATATGTCCAATATGCTACGAAATATGTCCTCATTCTGAAGCCCTCTTGCTCAGGAGCCTAAGTTTCGTTGCAGATGCACCTGTCAAGAACGAGGCGTTGGGTTATTACCGAAAGATTGTGCTTGCCCAAGCGGTAGACCCAGAGCTGAGAGAACAAAGCCACGGCGGTGCTGTGGTCACATCGCTCCTAAAATATGGAATCGAGACCAAGTTTTTTGACAGTGCCATAGTCTCTCAGACTGAACCTGATAACCCCGCCAAGCCTAAGCCTGCGATAGCCTTAGTGCCTGATGACATACTTTCAGCAATAGGAAGCAAGTTTTTTCCCTCCTCAGTCGCCAAGGCTTACGGAAGAGCTGTGTACGGACATGGAAAAACATCTATAGCTTTCGTGGGGGTGCCTTGTCATGTGCTGGCGCTCCGCAAGATGGAGGCGTGGCAGCATAAGATTATTGACCATTTGAAGATAACCATTGGTCTTTTCTGTTTTGGAACCTTTTCGCTAAACGCCTTACTGGATTACATAACAGAGAAATACAAAATCAAACCTTCAGACATCAAACGACTCAGGATAGCCTCCAAGTTTGAGGTTCACACTGAAAACGGTGTCACCCAAATTCCAATGCGTGAAATTGAAAAACACATTCTGCCTAGCTGCCGCACATGCACGGACTTTGCTTCCGAGCTTGCGGACATATCAGTTGGAAGCGCCTATCCGTTGCCGGACTGGTCAACAGTTATAATCCGAACTAAGTCTGGAGAAGACTTCTTTTATGAAGCAGTTGAAAACGGCGTTATCAACACATGGGTCATTGAGCAAGAGCCGAAAGTTTACGAGCGAATAGTGATGGCGGCGATGCAAAAGAGAAAAGCAGCGCTCAAGGAAGCTAAAGAAATGGAAGAGGTTTATGGCTACCTGCCAGTTCTGATGCTCAGAGAGACAGGTGCTCTAGCTAACATCAAAATTAAAGAAATAATGGCTAAGAACATCACAACCGTGCCACAGGATATAACTGTCAGCCAATTCTTGGATTACGTGGCTAAACATCACCATATCAGCTACCCGATGATTGATGAAAAAGGTGAAACTGTTGGGTGGGTTACCTTGGAAGAAGCTTCAAGTGTTCCGAAAACGCAGAGAGACACCACGCTTGTCGGTCAAATAGCACGTCGGAACCTTGTTGCAGTTTATACGGACGAAACTGCGCTGGAAGCGTTCAAGAGAATGAGCGAAAACGAAACAGGTCGTGTCCTAGTTTTTGACCGAGCAAATCCCAAAAAACTTCTGGGCATAGTTACTAAAACAGACCTGATGCACACGTTGACAAAGCAATGTTAAAGGCCCATCGGAAATACGTGGCACGCTTAATCGGAATAGCGAATGCTAATAAATCCCCAAAGCAATATATGTTAATAACTAAAGCTTGTGTTGAAGTGAGGTTATATGGGCAGTACTTGTAAAACTAAGAAGTATAGTTGCATCAAGTGTGGAGAACCTTTCGAAATTCATCCTCCAGACGACCTACACACAACTGCTTCGCGGATTGAAAGAGAATGCGACCAAAATGTTAAAGTCGAGTATGAATGTAAGAAGTGTGGTACTCTTAACACTATTTATTGGTGTCGCCGCAGTCCCCGTCATGATCACTACCCATAGTTGGCTCTTAGTAAAACAATAGTTTTTTTTGTTTAATCGCGAAGACTTGGAAACAATACCGTGGGCTATAAGCTTGAAGCGTGTTGGCGGCCTAAGGTTTTGCTGTTGACCTACAAAAGCGCCTGGAAGGAACAACTATTATTAAGTGATATATCATATTAACACACTAACGGTTTGCAAATGAGCGGCAAAAAAACCCAGAGTAACGGCGAAACGAAAAGAAAAGGCGGCCTCAGCAATTTAACGCTCTCATTAATGGTACTTATTACATTGTTGACGGCTTTAGGCGTAATCTTCACGCCGAGAAGCAACGAGTTTCTCCCCGTTTTCGACGACATAATTTTAACTTTGCTCAACGTAGCGACTGACATTCTCTACTTGCTCGGTGGCGGACTGATATTCTTTGGCGTCCTCCTAATAACCATACGATTCATCAACATCAAACTAAAAGACCCATACAAGCCATCAGGCGTAACCCGCTTCCTTTCAGGGTACTTGACCCTTAGTTTAGAGTTTTTCATCGGCGCCGAAATCATAAAGACAGTAGTTGTGAGAACCTACGAAGAGTTTTCCCTGCTTATCTTGGTAATCATCAGCAGAGGTCTTTTCAGCTTGATTCTTTTCTTGGAAAGAAGATGGCATGGAACAGCAGAGACAGAATAAGCCTCTGTCTTGAAGTTTTTGCACTTTCTAAAGTTTTTCACGATTCCTTTTTGCAGGTGAGCCATGCGTCAGGCTGAATTTGTTGGTCAAGATTTAAATCTGAGTGCTTCTTTTCATAGAGAAATAGCTCGGAGTCCTAATGACTACGAAAGAAAAAATCAATACGAACCCTTTCAATTCCGATTACGAGGAAAAACTTCTTTTAGATGAGTTGATATCAACCCCGCATAGCGGTGAACGTCCGCATATTACACATAGCCACACGTTTACATGTGTTCACGAAAAAACACGTTATGGCAACACGTGCAAAACAGCTTCGGGCACCAGTTGTTGGAACGTTGAAAAACGTTTCAGGCAGAAATTGATTGTTAAAAACGAAGGGAGGCAAAACACGTGTTTGTTGAGGCGATAATAGCATTCCTGCTGATTTTATCTGCGGCGCTGTTCATCTACGCGCTCGGTCGCCACGCCTCACCCAAACCCGCCCAAAGCGAAAACGAGCGGGCGGAGTACGCTTGCGGAGAAAAAGCACCAATTCAGAGACTGAAAATCAACATAACTTTGTACAAGTACCTCATTTACTTCGCGATTTTTGACTCGTCAGTTTTGCTTCTTGCTTTCGCAGCGCTTTTAGGGCAAGGAACCAATGTGCCCCTCATGATAATCTATCTTTCCATGCTTTTGGCATCAAGCTTAATTCTGCTGGAAGGAGGCAAAGATCAATGAGTAAACTTGCGATGTGGGCGCGGCTGAAGTCCCCCTGGGTTCTCCACTTCAACTCTGGAGCGTGCAACGGCTGCGACATAGAAGTTATTGCCCTTCTAACACCGAGGTATGATGTTGAACGCTTCGGAATTAAACTTGAAGGCTCCCCGCGGCACGCTGACGTTTTATTAACCACAGGCGCCGTAACAAAACAATGTGCGGAACGGTTAAAACGCATTTACGACCAAATGCCTGAACCAAAATTCGTAGTAGCCATCGGCGCATGCGCATGTTCAGGCGGCGTTTTCAAAGGAAACTACAACGTACTGGACGGAGTAGACAACGTAATCCCAGTTAACGCGTACATTCCAGGCTGCCCGCCGAAACCAGAAGCCATAATCGACGGAGTAGTGAAACTGCTTAATTCGTTAAAAGAGGCGAAGCCAAACGGTAAACAATGAACAAGAACTGCTTGACAACATAAAAAACAAAATGGGCAAACGCGTACAAATTCAACAAGCTCATCTCGGAAAAGCGTCAATCCAAGTTAAAGCAGACGCCACCAAAGACGCTGTGAAAGCACTGCTTGAAGCCAACAAAAACGCGGGGATAGTCGCGCTCACAGGCTTAGACCTTGACAAAAAAATAGGCTTAATGTACCACATGTGCACCAACGGCGTCATCGTCACCATCAGAACAGAAGTGCCAAAAAAGAAGCCGAAAATAGCAACCATAAGCGACATTATTCCGGGAGCCCAGTTCCACGAAAGAGAAGCCGCTGACCTTTTCGGCGTAACCTTCGAGGGACACCCGAACCCCGCTAGGCTGGTTCTTCCTGACAACTGGCCTGAAAACCTTTACCCGCTTAGAAAAGACGCAAAAATCGACGAAGCCCTAGCCAAAAACGAAACCGCCCCAAGCAAAGCGGAACCCGCCCCAGCCCAAAATGAAGGCGACCTAGTTAACATAATCATAGGTCCCCAGCACCCAGCGTTACTTGAACCTGAAAAGTTTTCGTTGACAGTTGACGGGGAAATCGTGAAGCATGTTGAACCCCGCATCGGCTACGTCCACAGAGGCATCGAAAAAGCAGCTGAACAACGCACGTACCTGCAGGACGTTTACTTGGTGGAAAGAATATGTGGAATATGCAATTCGTGCCACGCCGCATGCTTCGTTGAAACAGTAGAAGAAATACTTGGGTTTGATGTGCCGCTTAGAGCCAAGTACATCCGCACCATAATCTTGGAGTTGAACAGACTTCACAGCCACATGCTCCTGCTGGGACACGCAGGTCTCGAAATCGGATACGAAACGCTTTTCCAGTACATGTGGCGAGACCGAGAGCCAATTATGGACTTGACTGAGATGCTCACCGGCAACCGCGTAATCTCTTCAGCCATGACAGTAGGCGGCGTCCGCCGAGACCTGCAAGAAAAAGATGTCCCGAAAATCAAAACGCAAATGGTCACTCTGAAGAAGAAAATGGACTTCTACCATAAACTTTTCGAAAATGAACCTTCATTTAAAATGCGCACTAAGAACGTTGGAGTCCTCTCTAAGGAAGACGCGTTGAAACTGTGCGTAGTTGGCCCCGTAGCCCGAGGTTCAGGCGTCGCCATAGACGTGCGCAAAGACGAGCCTTACGAAGCCTACGGCGAAATCCCCTTTAACATAATCACGCGAGACGAGGGCGACTCGTGGGCGCGGCTCATGGTTCGCTTAGACGAAGTCGTCGAGAGCATAAACATAATTGACTACGCTTTAGACCACATGCCTTCAGGACCATTCAGAATCAAAGTGCCCAGAGTCGTGGCTGCAGGCGAAGCAGTTAACCACGTGGAAGCACCCAGAGGCGAGCTTTTCTACTACGTGAAGAGCCAAGGCACAGCCTATCCGGAACGAGTTAAAGTGCGTACCCCAACTTTCGCTAACATTCCAGCTTTCATCACAATCGCGGAAGGCGGCAACATAGCGGATGTCCCCCCGAGCTTCGTTAGTTTAGATCCATGCTTCTCATGCACGGACAGGTAGGATGAAAAATGGTTATAGACTTATGGTTTATCTTCCGCGTGCTCGTCTTCCCAGGCTTCACATTCATATTTTTCTTCACAATGTTCTGCGACTGGATAGAAAGAAAAATCGAAGCCAGAATGCAGAACAGAGTCGGCCCCGCATTCACGGGTCCAGGGGGAATTCTTCAACCCTTCGCTGACGTCATCAAGCTGCTAACCAAAGAAGACATAGTTCCAGCAGGCGCAAAAAGAAAAGTGTTCAAGCTTGCACCAATCCTTGCTTTCTCATTCGTAGTTTTCGCGTTTTCCTTTTTACCAATTGACGGCGCCGCGGTCATACCTAATTCAAGCTTTGCTGGAGACTTGATTTTTGTTATGGCTTTAATCACGATAGCCAACTTTTTCCTGTTCCTTTCAGGCTGGGCTTCCGCGAACCCCTACGGCGACATAGGCGCCACACGAGTCTTAACACAGTTTCTCGGCTATGACATTCCTCTGATTCTTCTCGCGCTGACGCCTGCGTTCATAGCAGGAAGCCTAAGCATCACTGTAATAGCGGCAAACCAGTATCTCCCATTCGCGCTTCTGGCGCCTTGGGCTTTCGTGCTGTTCATCGTAACGCTTCAAGCGGAGTTGGAGAAAGACCCGTTTGATATCCCCCACGCGGAAAGCGAAGTGGTCGGCGGGTTAGAAACCGAGTTCGGCGGCGGCAAACTAGCCTTTCTACGTCTTACGCGAGACGTGCAAATCGTTTTCGGAGCAGCGCTCGTGGTGGAACTGTTCCTCGGCGGACCGTACGGACCAGTCTTTTTCGGGTTGCCCGAGTTCTGGTATTTCCTCTGGTTTGTGCTTAAACTCTTAGCGGTTGTGGTGATCACGGAGTACGTGACGTGCCTGTTTGCCAGATTACGCATTGATCAGGTTTTGTCGGCTAATTGGAAGGTGCTGTTGCCTCTTTCGGTGTTGTCGCTTGCTTTGACCGTTGCGGTGGCTACGTGGATTTATCCTTTGATGGTGTGAGTTATGGGAAAGAAGTCATCTGTATCGCCTATGATAAAAGAACTGTTGTCGCAACTCTTCAAGAAACCTGCTACTAGCAAGTATCCATTTGTGAAAGCAGAGGTCCCCGAAGGCTTCCGCGGCAAACAAGTATACGACCCTAACCTGTGCATCAGCTGCGGCTTATGCTCCAGAGACTGCCCTGCGAAGGCCATTGAAATGGTTGAGGTCGGCGGGAAAAGGAGCCCGCTGTTCCATCTTGACCTTTGCATCTTCTGCTATCAATGCGCTGAAAGCTGCCCGAGAAAAGCTATAAAAAGTTCAGAGTTTTTCGAGTTAGCTACAACCAACAAATCCAGCTTGGTGTTGAAACCTGAAGGACCCTCTCAGAAAGGAGAATGCACGCAACAATGATCTTGGAACTTCTATCAGTAGGACTTGTAATATCGGCTTGTTTAGCGATTTTTCTTGACGAGGCAGTTTACTCTGTTGCCGCCTTAGCAGGCACGTTCTTTTTAACTTCAATACTGTACGCGCTTAGCGGCTCGGTTTTCGCGGCTGTTTTCCAGTTTGCGGTGGGCGCTGGAACACTTGCGATTCTCTTTTTGTCTGGAGAAATGCTGAGTGAAACACCAGCAAAAGTGCCGCAGAAAACCTTGCTTTCACTTGTTGCTGTTGGAGTGCTTTTATCTTTGCCTGCGATTTTCCTCTCGGTTTCGGGTCAAGCAACCGTTTTTTATGGAATCGCGTTTGAAGAAGCATTATGGGATTTGAGGGCGATAGACGTTGTTCTGCAGGGCTTCGTTATAATGACCGTAGCCTTAGGCATAGTCATTATTCTACATGAAAAGAGGAAAGGTGGAAAGTAATGGATTACGTTATCTTATCATTAGTTTTGTTGGCGATTGGTATTTACGGTTTGTTGACTAAACGTGACTTGTTGAAAGTGTTTGTGTCGGTTGAGTTAATCGCAACAGCTGCCACGATGAATTTTGTTATGCTTGTGCCTTCTCTGGGGAAGGGTTTAGGCGAAGCCTTCTTGGTTTTGGCTTTCGCTACGGACACTTGCGTGAGCGGCGTAATCTTGGCGTTGCTGGTGATTGTCCATAAAAAATATGGAACAAGCGACATCGGCGACTTGGTGAAAATTGAAGAAAACAAGAAAGAAGACGAGGTTGAAGCGTAATGTTATCTGATGTTGCATCATGGCTTGTTTGGATACTTCCTTTGGTTTCCAGTTTGTTTGTGCCGTTAATTGCACGTTTCAGTGAAAAAGCAAGGAACTACTTCGCCCTGATCATCAGCTTAGTCACAGCGGTCTTGGCTTTCTCTCTGGTTCCCGCCTTGTTTGGCGTCGAAGAAGCATTAGCCTCGTCAGCCGCTTGGATGTCGTCTGTAGGCATAAACGCTGGCGTCTTCATCGACCCGCTCAGCGTCTTGTTCGCGGTTCTAGTAGCCTTCTTCGGCTTGATAATAGCCATTTACTCTCAAAGCTACATGAAGGAAGAAGAAGGATTAACACGCTACTACTTTTTGCTACTGCTCTTCATAGGCTCAATGATTGGCCTCGTTGTCTCAGACAACTTCCTTCAAATGTTCATCTTCTGGGAGATGGTGGGACTCTGCTCTTACTCGCTGATTTCCTTCTGGTACCACCGCCCCGAATCCATTCGCGCAGGCGCCAAAGTTTTCCTGATGACGCGCATAGGCGACGTGAGCCTACTAGGCGCCATAGGGCTTCTTTACTCGTATTTAGGCTCGTTTTCCTTCAGGTACGCAATTGACAACATAGCAACAATACCCGTGGAGATCCTAACAGCAGTAGCTTTTCTAACGTTAGGCGGCGCTATCGCCAAGTCGGCGCAGCTTCCCCTGCACACATGGTTGTACAGCGCCATGGAGGCACCGACTTCCGTAAGCGCGCTGTTGCACGCGGCAACAATGGTTAAAGCAGGCATCTACTTGATTGCAAGGTTAATCCTGATTCTGGGTCCCTTAGCGTTTGCGCTTCCCATGTGGCTGCCTGCAGTAGCGTGGATTGGAGTGTTAACCGCGTTCGTGGGCGCAACATTAGCCTTGTACACTCCCGACATCAAAGGGGTACTTGCTTACTCGACGATTAGCCAGTTGGGCTTCATGATGGCGTCTTTAGGCGCTATTTCACTTCACTCGTCCTTAGGATGGTTCGCCAGTTTATTCCACATGATGAGTCACGCTTTCTTTGAGGGGTTGGGCTTCCTTTTGGCAGGTGGCATAATTCACGCGCTTGGAACCCGCGACATGAGGCTGATGGGAGGCTTGAAGAAAGCCATGCCGATAACCTTCGGGTTAAGTTTGATAATGATTTTAACTACCAGCGGGTTGCCTCCTTTCGCTGCTTTTTTCAGCAAAGGCTTGATAATTACGAGCTTGATGGAAACGGGTAACATTTGGCAGGTGTTTTTGATTTACGCTACAACGGCTCTCACGTTCGCGTATAGTCTTCGTTTCATGAAGCTTACGTTCATGGGTGAGGAGTCGGAGCATTTGAAGAAGCTTCACCCGCATGAGGCGCCAAAACTGATGCTGTACCCCGCTGCGATACTGGCGGTGTTGTGTGTTGTGTGGGGTTTCGTTGGACCTTGGCTGAGGCACTTCATGCATGTTGAAGCTGAAGTGAGCCTGCTGGGAGCCTTTTTCAGCTTGGAAACCCCGATTTTCTTCGCGATTCTGGTACCAGCTGGCTTAATTATATATCTAACTTACTACAAACAGTCAGAAGTCATGATGAAATTCAGAAGCAGCTCGAATCCTTTAATGACCGTCTTGAAGCACGGTTACTTCTTCGATGACGTTTACGAGAGGATTACAGGCAAAGGCGTGATGACTCTGTCAGACGGAGTTCACCGCGCAAACAAAACCGTAATGAACGGAGTCGGAAAACCCGCAAAAGGCATCTTACACATAGCCGACCGCATACGCCGCGCAAACGAAGTCGTAATGAACGGAGTCGGAAAACCCGCAAAAGGCATCTTAAGCTTAGCGAATCACACTCGAAACTTTGAGACAAAGTTCTCTGAGCGGGGACCCCAAGCTATAGCTAACTCAATTGTCAAAGCAGCCCACGGCGTTAAAAAATACCTTGATGTTTTAGCAGATGACCTCTTAAACATAATAGCGCATAGAACAATGCGAGGCGCAGCACACGTGAAGAAAATACCTTCATCCTCTCTGCAGCATTACATAGCAGCTGCATTGCTTGGTTTCATATTAATTCTGCTTCTGATAATACTCACGGTAGGGATATAGAAAATGGAGTACGCTCTTCTGTTAGTTTTCATTTTGCCCGCTTTGGGCGTTCCGTTCGTTTACTTAGCTGGGAAAAAATCTTCACGAGCAGCCGCGTTTCTAGTGGCTTTAATTGCTATCGCGAATATGGCGCTGCTTTTCACAACTGTTCCCACGATTCTCAACAGCCCAATCCACGAGTATGTAGAACGTTACGATTGGATTCCAATATTGGAATCGGAGTTCACCCTCTTTGTGGATGGCATAAGCGTGTCTTTAGCAATCATCACCACTGTTCTCATTGTAGTAGCCGCACTCTTCTCGATAAACTACATGGAAGGAAAGAAAAATCTGCCCGTTTACTACTCGCTTTTGACGCTGCTTTCCCTAGGTCTAGTAGGCGTCTTCATAACTTCTAACCTGCTGCTGTTCTACTTCTGTTGGGAACTGATGCTTGTCCCCGCATACTTCATCATCGGCGGCTGGGGCTACAGAGATCCATACAAAGCAGCATTCAAATTCTTCATATTCACACATGCAGGCGCAGTTTTCGTACTCTTAGGCATAGGCGCCATTTACATGGTCACAGGCACCACAGACATGTTTGTCGCACAATCTGCCTTGATGACAACTATCCCAGACATTGTCCCATGGATTCTTATCTCTTTAACCGCTGGATTCGCTGTCAAAATGGCTGTTGTGCCCGTTCACATGTGGCTACCTGACGCACACTCCGAAGCCCCATCCCCTATGTCAGCGCTTCTAAGCGGAGTCATAATCAGCGCCGGCGCTTACGCTATTCTGCGCTTGTCACTGGGAACAGTTTTGCCAGCCGTTATGGACCCGACGTTCGGAACGTTCGGAATCGACTTCATGCATGGTTTAGCTATTTTCGGGATAATTTCAGCCTTTTTCGGTTCGCTTATCGCACTGGTTGAAACCGACATAAAACGGATAATCGCGTACTCCAGTATTGCCCACATGGGCTACGTCATGTTCGGGCTCTCGCTCTTTCCAACTTCAACTGTAGCAGGAGTAATAACAATCACAGCAGCTATAACTGGAACGGTACTTCACCTCGTGAACCACGCCGTAAGCAAAGGGCTTCTCTTCCTTTCCGCGGGCGCCATAATGCATCAGACAGAAATCCGAGACATCCGCGAAATGGGCGGACTCGCCGGAAAAATGCCCTTCACAGCCGTTGCGTCAACCACAGCCGCGTTGAGCATAGCGGGAACTCCTCCATTCGCGTGCTTCATCAGCGAGTTCCTAATATTTGTGGGCGCGTTTGAAGTGATACAAAATGACGGCTTCTTCCTGTTGCCAACCGCCCTTATGCTCGTAGCTACAGTCCTCTCGCTTGCTTACTCGTTAAGGTACCTATCTCACGTTTTTCTGGGAAAGGAGAAAACCGAAGGCGAAAAGAAAATTGTAGATGTGCCCAATTACATGAAAGCGGCTATGGCTATACTGGTGGTTTTTGTGATTGTTCTGGGCTTTTGGCCTACGTTCTTTGTAGACTTGATTAACACTGTACAATTCCTTTGAGGCATGTTCACTAATGGTCGATATCTTAGATGTTGTTTTACCAATAATCAGCTTGGTTACTTTTGCAATCCTAACTATTCCAGTTTTCAGGGTAATCCGCAAAACCCAGCACCGAACCGCCTTGGCTCTAGCATGGTTCTCAACAGCCTTCCTAGTCTCGGGAGCCGCAGTAGCTAACCTAGCATTACAATATTACAGTTTAGAATCACCGTTACCGTTTCTCAGCATTACGTTGTCGGACACGCCGTTAGCCGAGTTTTCCAGCGGTTTCATGATAGACGGGATTTCAGTTTACATGGCGATAATGTTCGTCGCTGTCAGCGCGGTTATCGTGGTCTACAGCGTTTTCTACGTGGACTCAAGCAAGAGACCTTCAGAAAGATACTTTGCGATTATGCTGGTGCTCACCGCAGCCTTGATGGGCGCCGTGTTTTCCGGCGACCTCTTGACGCTTTTCATTTTTTGGGAAGCTGCGGCAGCAGGCTCCAGTTTCCTTATGATTTACAAGAAAGACCCTGTTTCCTTGAATTCCACGCTGAAGTATTTGGTTATGATAATTATTGCTTCAGCCTTCATCGTTTTCGGGCTCTCGATAGTTTACGGTTTAACAGGCAGCTTGAACTTCTGGGCTGTACGGCAGGCTTTGATGACTTTAGCGGACAAGCACTTGCTCGTAATAGCTTTCATTTTGATAGCGTCGGGTTACGCGATTGAGGCGGCGATTGTGCCCTTCCACTTCTGGCTGCCTGACGCCTACGTTGCGTCACCTTCTTCTTCAGCAGCCTTTCTCTCCGCTTTGATAGACCAAGGAAGCTATTATGTTCTGATACGAGTACTCATATTCATTCTTACGCCGCCCGGCGTGCTTAACTGGACGTTCATGCTGGCGGTCATGGCAGCGTTAACCATGATCGTGGGCAACTTGTTCGCGCTAATCCAAGATAACGTGAAGCGTTTGATAGCGAACATTTGTGTGGCGGATGTCGGCTACAATCTGGTAGGCATAACCAGCGTAACCGCGCTGGGGCTAACAGGCAACCTCTACTTCTTCCTCATGGGCGGAATCACAACCGCGCTTTCTTTCATGGTAGTAGGCGTCGCCAGCCGCTATGGCTTCAGAACGTTAGAAGACTTTTCTGGACTAGGCAAGAAGATGCCATTTGTAAGTGTAGCTTTGGTGATAGCTGCACTCTCTTTCGCGGGAGTCCCGCCTTTAGGTGGCTTCATGGCTAAATACTTGGTTTTCACCGCGGCAATAGAAGCGGACATGAGCTGGCTGGCAGTCATAGGCGTTCTGACAAGTGTCATTCAAGTCGCATACTTGTTAAGGTTGGTTAATTACATGTACGCTAAGGAACCCAAGGACGAAACCGTGATAAAGGAACCCAGAAGAATGCTGGTTCCCATTTTCATACTCGTAGCCGCCATAATAATCCTGGGTTTTTACCCGCAAATAGTCTTCAATCTCATCGACCCCGTGATAAACCAGCTACCGTTAATCCCCTAACACTGAAGAAAAAACAGAAAACTTCGATTTTCACTTTTTCTTCGTGAGTAGCATGTTTGCTCTGTCAAGAGAAAACTCGCGGAATTTTTGGCTGTAAAACAGCTTGAGGTACTCTTCTGCGTACTTAGGTTCAAACGGGAGGTCTTTGGCTGAGACGCTTTTCTTGTCTCGGAATAGGTTTTCAACGGCTATTTCAGCTACGGGGTAGTTCAGCAAGAGCTCTTCCATATCGCGGTAAACTGCTATTGTTTCTACGCATTCGTCCACGTAAGACAGGAATATGGGGAGGCGTTCCAGCACTTCGCTAAGCTTAACATTTGATGATTTTGATGTTACTTCCATGGCAGAATCCATTCGTTTGATTAACGCATCGTTTTTCTCCCATAAGAAATCCTCTGAGGGCGATAGAAGTTCAACGGCTTTCTCCTTACTCTTCAATTTTTCATAAAGAATCGAAAGCACATCTCGGCCAATACTCAACGAAGATTCGAATACATCTTTTATTGTAATAACGTTAATGGCGTTAAGCGCCCTTTTTTCGATGTCAAGTTTTATGTTCTCAGCCTTCTGCACGTTTTCCATCATTTTTGGAAAATCATCGCCTAAAACCTGCAGTAATCTTCCGTTCTGAGTGCGTAAATCAGCAATAGCGGCTAATGAGCACTGAAGGCAATCTACCGACTTGGAAATTTGAACTTTGTATTGCTTGCTCCAGTTAGTGAGCGCGCTGAAAAGCGCATCTAAAGCTAGCCAAGGAGTTGCTTTTTCAAGTTTCTTCTTAGCAAATGCTATTGACTGGTTTTCTTCGGGAAGACTATGGTCGTAAAAAGACCTTATTACGCCATAAGCTTGTTCGGCGACTTTAATGATTTCGTTGGCAAGAGTCCGCCCAGCTTCTAGTACTTCTTTAACTTGATCTATTCTCATGTTCAGAGGCGCTGCTTTTTCAAAAGCTGTTTTCACAGGGACTTGGGGTTCTAAACCGATGTCCTTGAACATTCCAAGCCATTTTGAGTATTCGCAGTTAACGAATACTTGATACTCTCCAACTGCGACAGCCAGCTCGAACATTAAATTGTCAATATCAAGGCTCAAGCTATCCAAGTCACTGAAAATCTTGTCTATTTCTTTAGCGTCCTCTAGCCTCGTTGAGGTCTTGCTGAGAATATCATTAAGCATGTCGCTAATCATCAACATTTTAACTTCAAAAGGACCGCAAGAAAGTGGGAGGCTGCTCTTGACTTCTGCTAGTTCATCTTCAGATAATTGTAGCTTTGTCTGCAGCTCTTTGGCTTTTTCCCGTATCATATCGACTGATGCTCTTTCTTTAGGAGTATAATCCATCAGAAACGTTGGCAGTGTGAAGAGAAGAGTCGCAAAAGTGGCGAGGGCCATCTGTGCACCGTTAACATCAACCCGAAACGCTAACGCGCCTTGGAGACTGCTTGCTAAGATGAAGAATAACGCGACTCCAACGGTTGCCGACAGGGCAGGGAGAAGCCGCTCGGCATGCGAGATATTGCTTCTTGCGAAGAACATGCGTGCCAAGAAGACAAAAGCTGAAACTATGCCAATTACCATGAACAAAAACATAACTATGCCGGGCAAAGAATCAAAATAGTGGGATATCATCTCCTGTACTGTGTGTGTCATAACGGGAGGATCTAAATTAATTTGGTCTATTATGGCGTACACAACTTTTGATGTATCATATAACCGGAATTGCAGCATTGATTCTTGAACGTTAGTGAAAATCTCTGTCAGAGGAACATAAATTGGGGGGCTAGTTCCGGGTACGATCCACCAATCCCACCTTTCTATAGGTAAGACCAAGTTCAAGTATTGCATTATTTGAAGGGGCACTGAAATTAGCGCGTAGTATATGACAGACAGAAAAGAGATCCTTTTGAAGAAGACCATAGCAGTGAAGATTATGGGTATTGCGAGAAAGTAGGTTTGACCTAAGAAAAGCGAAATTGCTGCGATTATGCCCATGTTAATGGAAAGGACGGCTTTGCGGCTGCGGAAAATTATCGGAAGGGCAGTGAATAGAAAGAGGAAAACAAAAACAAAGGCTCCGCGGGCTAAAGGCTCGCCCAACATCGATATGAAATTCATTGTAGACAGGTTATACATCAAGCCTAGCCCGATAGTCAAGCCGCCTATGGGCATCCCTAATATTGGTTTCTTGTATGTGAGAAAAGCTATCAGAAAAGCCAATATCGCCGGCAACGGTTGCGGAAAAAGCGGCATTATCGATAATCCTAAAAGCATGCTGGCGAGCGTAATCGGCAAAATCAGGAATTTAAAGAACTCGGGTTCAGGTACGACTTCTTTCTCTTTCTTCTCTTTTTTCTCCTTCTTATCTTTCTTTTCCTGCTTTTCTTTCTTTTCTTTTCGTTTTTTAAACGGGCGTCCAAATCCCAACTTGCGCCGCTTTGGGAGCGGTTTTTCTGCTTCTTGAGCGGGGGGTTCTGGAGTTAATTCTCTTGGTTCTTCAGGTAAAGGCTCGGGAGGTAGCTCTAGCTCTTCAGCTAGAGGCTCAGCGGGCGGTTCTTCGGGCTCTTCTAAGGGAGGTTCTGGACCCAACTTTTCTGTCGCGTCAGCTGTAGGTTTTGAAGTTGGCTCTTCTTGCGCTTCAGATATAGCCTCTGGAGGTAGTTCTGCTGTCTCGTCAGCTGGAGCTTCTGGAGTCAACTCTTTCGTATCTTCGGATACAGGTGCAGGGGTTTGTTCTTCTGGTTTTTCAGTTGCAGAATCGGGGGTCGGTTCGACAGATTCGTCAGCTAGAGGCTCGGAAGTTTTTTCATCTAGCTCTTCAGTTGCGGGCTCAGGGGTTTGTTCTTCTGGCTCTTGAGTTGGAGCTTCGCTTGGTTTTTCGGATTCAGGAAATCGTTTTTTGTATTTCTTTTCTGGATTCCCTTTAAGCCATTCCCAAATGCCCACTCTGTATAGCTCCCCCGCCTGTAAACGACTAACCTAAAACCTTATCTTCTCAAACTATTCTTAAGGTTTACCGTGAAAACCCGAAATGGCTAAAGAGGACAAGAGCAAACGCAAACCTCGTCGCAGTCCTGACGAAAAAGCAGAGGAGCCAATTGAAAAAGAAGAGCCAATTGAAAAAGAAGAGCCAATTGAAAAAGAAGAGCCAATTGAAAAAGAAGAGCCAATTGAAAAAGAAGAGCCAATTGAAACTTTGAAGCCGACTTTTCATGAGCCAGCTATAATCTGCATAGGAGAATATCCAATAAAGATTCTTTTGAAGGGGTCTTTGGCGGAGAAGAAAGATGAGCCTCGCCCCATATTTATTGACAAGTTCAGCGCAGATATTGCGGAATGGAGCCAATCCAGTCTTGACCCAGACAGCATTTTGGGTCTGGACCTTAACGGTGACACGCATTTTTGGTTCCAAGTTTTGCCCGCCATTGCGAACGATAGTGCGCTTATCGCGCGTTTAAAGGACAAGCCTATCGACAACTTGCGTGGAACGGTAATAGTGTCATCTTTATGGGATGGCGTTGGCAGCGGTTTATTGCCTGCTTTGATCTCGCAATTTAAAGAGTGGAACAAAAATACTGTAGCCTTCGGTGTTTTGCCTTCCAAAATGCAGGTTTCCGATGTTCACTTTAACGCTTTTTCATCCATTGGAATGTGCGTGTCAAAAGGTTTTGCATCTCTTTTGCTTTTAGACAGGGATCAACTCGAAAACTACGTGGGAGTTGATAGAAAAGGCTCTGTGTTGAAGGGCAACATTTTTTTAAATTACTTACTGGAAATGGTGGCGGCTAAGGAAACGTTTGTTCAAGAACTCTCCGAGTTGTCTAGGGCTTTTGATGTTAGGATGTACACGGTTCTATCCGCTACAGGAGCCAGCTTCAGCATGTATGGCTCCATCAAAAACATACTTAACTCCGCATTATCCAGACCTCTTCTGAAAATTGACTTGGCGAGCGCCTCAGTGGTTTATGTTCTTCTCCGTTTGCCCCTTCAACTCAAGGAAAAACTTTCAAGGGGAAAAATTGAATTAGAAATAGCCAAATGGTTTAAAGAAAAAGCCAGTCTTCAAACAGTCTTCGTAAGTGAACCCGTGTACGTAGAAGAGTCTAATGACCGAATAGACTTAGTCATTTTTGTCGGAGGCTTCGACGCAACTGAGATGTTCACGGCAATGGAGAAAAAAGTGAAGGCGATAAAGAACTTTTTAGTGAAAAAGGGTTCAATAAAAGAGGATGAGTGGCGAGCTATCGCAAAGAGTTTAGGAGCAGAGTGAAGCTACTTTTTACCGCTGGCTTCTTTGTTAGGCATCTGGTAACCATTTTTTATCTTATTAATGAGTTCTGTTGCAGATACTCCGTGCTCGAGGAGGAATGAACGGGAAAGGTGCCTCTCGAAATCGTTTGACTTGCTGTATAGCAGTTGCATCTCATCATATGCCTCAAGATGTTCTGGTTTTGCTCTGCCGCCCACAACTAGAATCCTTGTTACCCATGGTTCTCGAGATTCAATCACTCGAACTGTTATTGATCTTGACACTTCGCTGGTGACGTACGCTGCTAATGCGGTGTATAGCTCTTGTGACAGATCTTCGCTCCATAGCTTCGGAGGTGCCTCTACAGTTACCCAGATGTAATCCGATTTGTACGTTGGCTTGAATCCCATGACGCTCGGTGTTTTGAAAACGCGTACTAGGCTTTTTATGTAATCCTTGTAGTGTTGCATATCTAGTATGTCTTTGATTATTTTCTTTTCAGTAAGGGTCTCTTCTTGTTCAGTTAGTATTTTAAAGATTATTTTTATTCTCTCTGTTTCAGTAATTTCAGCAGATTTTTCATAGTAACTTTTCGGCTGGGTTATGTCATCGATTTTCTGTGCATATTCATTGTACAGATCTACTATCTTGTTCAATCTCTTCCGATACTCTGAAGTAACTTCAATTTTTTTGGCTAGCTGATCATATAATGTGATTATGCTTTCCACTTTTTCAAGATCATAACAGACGAAGGCGTGCTCTTCCTGAATTCTTTTGATATCCCTTTCAATATTAGTAAGCTGTTCTCTAGCGTATTTTTTCATGCTGAGAATCTTTTTGACTTCGCGTTGCTGCTTGGACCTATCAAATTCCTTCCGCTTAATCATCTCTTCGATTCTAAGCAGTTCACAGTCGACGACGCCTTTTTTGTTGATGTACCTTTCTATGATTTCATTTAGGTAAGTGAGGTATTCATCGATAATCTTTGCTTCATCAAATGGCGTTCTGAGCATTAACTGCACTACGAGGTAGAGAGTTGCCAGTTCAGATTTAATGCTCTGCAGTTCTTCCAGTTCAGCCTTGGAGTCGGGAAGAACTTCGTAGTATCTGATTAATGCTTCAGCAAAATACCTTGTTTCATCGTAATACCTGAGGATTTTAAGAGCTTTGTCTGCAACTTCTGAAAGATTCATGAAGTCCTCCAGAATTTTTTTCTGCCTTACTGTGAAGACTTGTGAACTTGGAATTAGCTGCTCCAGTCGCTCAAAGATGTTAGCTTTGCTTTCGGGGAAATCAAGGTATGTCTTTGTGAAGTTGGTGAGTAAACTTTCCAGGTTGTCTCTTCTTCTGGAGCCCTTCTTGTGAAGCGTTAAATCTATTATAGCTTTCTCTATTGGTCCGATCTTGCCCATCATTTTGATGGTTTTTAAGTACCCCATTAGCTCCTCTATCCAACTTTTCGCTTGGAGTTCTATACCCTTAACATGTAACGCTAAGTTTTCTTCAAGCCTTGGATTGCCATGAATGATTCCTTTGATTTTCTCTTCAAATTTCTCTTCGTCGTAAGTGCCGCTCTTTATGAGGTAGTTTTTGTAGAGCTTCCGCGTTTCTTCCTCATTGCCTTCAATTATTTTTTTGATTCTCTCCAAGATGTCAATTTTTTCCTTTCTAAGCTCATACAGTAATTGTTTCTTTTCGTAGTCTACTTTGAAGGCTGAAATGTACTTGTCCATAGGGTATACTACTTTTACCATGCCAAGAGTGTGGACGTAGTTATCTGTGAGCCCAACTTCTGTCCCTATTCCACCTAGTAAGTCAGCTAAATCGAAGTCCATTAGAACATAGAGCATTTCTACGATCATTTCATCCATTTCTCTTCGAGCAGCAACGATGTTGCCTACCTTGTTGTATGCTGGCAGCAGCGGCAACCAAACGAGCGCATTCAAAGGATTACGGTAGAACTCACCATAGGTATCTGTTACATACTCGTTATATTCCTTGTTCAAGGCTAGAGACAGCTCGTTCATAGCCGTGAAGGCCGAGCAACCCTTTGCGGGTGGATCGTCTCCGCCACATGGAGCTATCACAAAAGCTATGATTGGTATACCTGAGCCTAGGACTTTTCGCAGATGCCGAACGAACTCTAAGAAGACGCCGCTTCCAGTACCCCCGCCTAAGCCGTATATTACGATTACGGTGGGGGTGATTATTGAGGAAAGCGCTTGCTCTTTGAATGAGTTTATGAAATTTCTGATTATGCCGAGTTGATAATAGTTGAGCGCGTAAATTGCTTTGGCTAGGGCTCTCCGTCTGCCCGCGCCTCCCGCCATTGGAGGGATAGCCATTGTTGAGTCAAGCCATGGATGAAAGTCAAGTTTGGCGCCTTCCTTAACTAGATATTCATTGTATTTTTGGTTAATGAAGTCAAACATTGCTTCGGCAGTTGGAAACTTCACTGCTTGAGCGATTAGGCGCAGTCTTTCTGCGGGTATGCCTGCCTTAATCATTGATTCCGAAAATTTGTCGTAACTTTCTTGCAGGGCTCTGATTTCAGGATCAGCGATGTCAATGGCTAAAAGGGAAAGTCGTGTAATATCTTGGTGTAGCAGTTCCATGGTTCTTTCGTTTTTCAAGAAAGTTTCTACTATGTTGGTTCCCGCTGAGCCTAATCCTATCAACTGCACGCTGTTTTGATATATTCTCGTGGTTCTCACATCCCAACTACGCTTTTTAGCCTGTCTTTAACGCTTTCCAAGCTTGTTGAAATAGTTCTATCAACCCTCGATGCCCGCAGCGTTAACCCTTCCAAGTCTCTTATCTGGTCTTCGAGAACCATCAGAACGTATTGCATTTTTCCTCTTCCCCGTATAAACATGAAGCCGAACACTGCTGCCACGGCTACAAGAGCACCCACCACAGGTAAGAAGAGACCTTCCACAGCAGATGAAGCAGGCTCGTTGGAGACTGATAGCGTATTCAAAATGCCGATAGCACCTTCAACATTCCCAAGGTTTGCCTGAACCCTGGATTCATTAAGAACATTTTCATAGAGTTCAATATACCCGGGGGCTACACCGCCGTCCTTAAGAGACTGCAGTTTTTCTTCTTTTTCCAAGAAAATGGTTTCATACTCGCTCATCTCAGCGGTGACCACCTTAATTTTTATATTATCTAAAGTTTCGCCAGCTGGACCGTACAGAGTAACTACAAGGTACTGCACAGGTATGTCTCTCACAACCGTTGTCGGAACCCGCCCGTACAATGTCATGGTTAGTTCTCCTTTAGTCTGGAAGAAGGATACTTCTTGTGAAGCAGGGTTGTAAGCTATAAGCTCGTCTTCGTAATCTTGTGAAACAAGTCTCCAGTATACGTCTTCAGTCTGTGAAGGCATCATTGAAGTTTTCAGTCTTAAGGCGGTAGTAGGTGAAGTGGCGGCTACAGAGACCGTGAATGTCATTGCCACCTCTGAACCTGCAAATACCGGAGATAATGACCTGTTGGTTACGGGGGTTGTTTCAAAATCTACTTCAACCATGAGCTGCTGCGTAGTCGGGTCTACTACCCTGTAGCTTGTAACCCAATCTCCCTCACCAGGAGCACCTTGAGTAGTCGAAATAGATCCAACGGATACAATTGTTAAAAGTATAAGAAGGCAGATCGCTAAGACTTTTGTCTTCATTTTTCCCCCTCGGGAAAGACTTTCTATCGTAGGGTAAATATAACATTTGTGCTTAGAACTCTCTTTTCAATGGCGAAAGGCTGGAAACTATGGAAAATGAGCATTATTTCGGCGGGGTCGGACCAGATTTGAATTAACACGTGTTACGGAGGTAAGCGATTGGTTAATTTTGGAAAACGAGGCCAAAAATTTGGCGCCGGGAATGGGATTCGAACCCATGCGGACCGTAAGGTCCACGGGCTCTCAAGGCCCGCGCGTTATCCACTCTGCCATCCCGGCTCTTCTGTTCTAATGGGGGTTCCTGTTTATTTCTGTTTTCCGTCCCGCAAAGCAGGCTTGTTCAGTAAAGGTAATTAACCGCCAAATCGTTGAGCGTTCTTATGGGAAAAAACCTGACTGTTTCAATGAGTGCTGAGTTGCTGGACTCGATTTTTGAGGGAGCAAAGCGACTTTATCCGAAAGAAACTTTTCTGCTTCTCCGCGGCAAAAAAAGCAAAGATACGATTCGCGTGTCGGATCTTGTTGTTCCGCCTTTAGCGGTTTACGGCTACGGCTTTGCCAATCTTCCGTTTCACATGTTACCCATGGATTTTTCCGTAGTTGGCACAGTGCATTCTCATCCTTCTGGAAACGTGGCACCTTCAGATGTGGATGTTAACCACTTCTTCGGGCGAATACTCATGATTGTAGGTTTTCCTTTTGTCAACACGCAGAACGTTGCGGTTTACAACTCAAAAGGAGAAAAACTGAGGCTGCAAGTAACCGAATAGGGTTAGCTTGGTGGGGTGCTTGATGATTTATAGGCTTCGATGAATTCCCTAGCGAATTTATCAGCGTTTTTTTCCGTGCCCTTGTGCTTTTTTTCTATCGAAGTGCGCAAGTGATGGTAAAACTCGTGCAGGATAACGAAAGGGTTTCCTATTACGTCGCTGTTAAGCACTGATATCGTCGCGTCTTTGGGTGTGTAACAGCCAAAGGCTTTAGCTTTGCGACCTTTAGGCAAGCCTACTTTCAGTTTCGGCGTGGCTACCTTGTAGTTCTCTGCGAGCAGATCAAGGGCTTTTTCGGCTTGCCCGTTTAGAATAAGCGCTACGATTAAAGGTTTAAAGTTGCTTTGCAATATGTGTTCCAGCTTTGTTTGTGTGGAGCAGAAATGCGCTGGCGAAATTAAAAGGGTTTGGTTTTTCCCCGCTATATAGCACTGACGACAACAACAAGGTTGTTCAGGACCGCAAACAGGAGAACCACTGTGGCTATGACGTACGCGGCTCGAAGTATTATGCGAGCACATTTGAATGAACGCGTGCTCTTATCCGGCGTTCCCAACAAAGTTTTCTCCGCCTTGTAGAACAGCAAACCAACCATTACGGTTGTGGAGAGCTTTATGATTGTGAAAACTGGCAGGCTTGTTCTTGTTATGTCCGCGAGGAACGGGTTGCCCTCCACGGCTCCAAAGTACACTATCCCAATGATTGTTGTTAACCAGTCCATTGAGCCCATCAAGATAAGTGACAGGCTAGGAACTGCCCTGATTCTGAGCATATGAGCCTTCTCCTCGCCCCTTCTCGAACTATCATGTATTGCGCTGTACTGATTTAAGTATTGAACTGCGAGCCACGATATATTCTCAAATCGAACTAAACAAGACAACAACACCCACTTGTCGCGTGCAATGCGCAAAACCCATAAATAACCCGAACACCGAAACTTTGTCACTGCAAAACACAAGTGGGCCGGTCGTCTAGCCTGGTTAGGACATCTGCTTGACGTGCAGAAGGTCGCCGGTCCGAATCCGGTCCGGCCCACCACCAACCAACCACCCAGTTTTTAGTCAAGATTTCTTGACAGAGGCATATTTGGAGCCTAATAGAAATTCATTGCAGAAACCAGTAGGGGGTCTATCTGCGCAGCCTCGGCTTAGAGCTATTTAAAGTCACTTTATATAATGGGAGCATAGACTGTTCCGAGCACTAGAGTTTTCCCAACTATTCTCCTAGGATTCTTCTGAATGCAGGGAACATTTCAGCCGCTCTTTCACGCATCAAAAGCTCATAGTACTGGTAGATTATGCCCACTGAAAGCAGGATACCTGTTCCTGTGCCGAAAACGCCTAGGAAGTCCGCAAATCCAGCAACCAGCCCTACAACTATTCCTCCGAGAACCGTAACCACAGGAATATACCGCTTAAGAATCGCTTCGATAGGTCTTCCAGAACGCCGGTAACCTGGAATCTGCATGCCTGAATCCATAAGCTGCTTAGCCACCTTTTCTGGTCCAAGACCGCCGACTTCAAGCCAAATAAGCGAGAAAACCGCACAGAAAGCCACAAGAATCGCCAAGTAAACCGCAGCTCTCACAGGCTCAGCCGCTACGCCAAGGACGTTATTGGGTGGAGTTACAAAGTACGCAAGCCCTCCAACAGGCGTAACGCCATCACTTGTTCTGTTGTAGTCACCTATGATCTGGAAGAGAAGATTCGTTCCAGGCGCAGGTGCACCCAGCTGACTCCATAGAAGCTGAGAAAAGAAGTAGACGTTAGCGAAAAGCGCAGACGCAAAAATAACTGGAAGATTAGACACGTACAAAAGCTTTATTGGATAACGACTGCGGAAG
>Ga0272441_10002405_pt1 | contig 37786 bp, 32 predicted proteins | sample SSMProp6N_FD_193582 | JGI IMG/M metagenome (GOLD analysis project Ga0272441, IMG submission 193582) | Marine sediment archaeal communities from Little Sippewissett salt marsh, Falmouth, MA, United States - SSM-Prop-6N | ecosystem: Environmental > Aquatic > Marine > Wetlands > Sediment ... | reverse complement strand
TTCTTGTTGGGATGTTTTTTGGAAAAACGTTGTACCATGATTATAAACGAACATTTGCCTTGAGAGATGTTTCGCGGTGGAAGATATTTCAAGCACTTGGGTTTCTTGGAAGACATTCCTTAGTCATCTATCTTGTTCATCAACCAGTTCTTATTGGTGTTTTTCATCTAGCTATAATTATATTTAAATAGAGGAAACATTATAGAATTTCTTAAGGAAGGAAATCATGAAGAAATTCCTAGTACTCTTGATAGTCTGTCCTTTTCTTGTTTCTCCTAGTGTTGTTGGGATCACTACGTTTCAAGAGAAGCGTGAGAGACTATCAGAATCTATCGAGGGCCCCATGGATTCACCATGGCCCATGTACTGTCATGATACAAGACATACAGGAAGAAGTCCTTATAGCACAGCAAATATTTGGGGAGATGAAATATGGAGATTTCAAACTGAAGAATGGATATACGGCGATCCAGTAATAGATGAAAATGGTACAATATATGTTGGTGCAAATGATTTCTATGCAATTTATCCTAATGGGACTATAAAATGGAGTTACGATTTACCTCATCATATTGAATCTGCGCCAGCTATTGATGAAAACGGTAATATCTATGTTGGTACAGTATGGGATGAACCTGATTCTTTATATGCTTTCTATTCAAATGGTACGTTAAGATGGTCATATGAAACTGGTAGCTGGATATATTCTTCACCAGTGATAGGAAATGATGACACTATATACTTTGGCAGCGCAGATACATTTATTTATGCATTATATCCAGACGGATCCTTGCGATGGAAATATGAGACAGATGCTATGGTATTGTCATCCCCAGCAATAGGTGAAGATGGTACTATTTATTGTGGATCTCATGACCATTATCTCTATGCCTTATATCCAAATAATGGAACCCTCAAATGGAGATTTCCTACGGAAGATTGGATACGAACCAGTCCTTGTATCGGTGATGATGGAACCATCTATTGTGTTTCTTTAGATGAACATCTCTATGCCATCAATCCAGATGGTACGTTCAAATGGAAAACAAATGTTGGTGCAGGGACATCACCAACCATTGGACGAGACGGTGCCATTTACTGCGGAGCAGATAAATTGTATGCAATAAATCCGGTCAACGGTTCTGTGATGTGGAGTTATGATAATTCAGGGTATATTTGTGGTGGAACTCCCTGCAACTCTCTTGATGGAACCATTTACTTTGGGACAAACTATGGTACTATTTATGCAGTGAACTCTGATGGTACCGAGAAATGGAGCAAACATATCGGAAGCAGGATTGAATCAGCACCTGCCATCGGTGAAGATGGAACAGTATACATCGGAGCATTCTATGAAACCTACGGCTATGTATATGCTTTTGGACCTGGAGAACCAAATAGGTTTGAAATAGTATCCCCAGAGCCAGAAAATCTGTATCTTTTTGGCAATAAAATATGCCCGACATTCTTTGGTAAAACCCGTATTGTTGGAGATATTACAATTGGCATCAAAACCTATTCTGAAGAGGAACTTGAAAACATATCCTTCTACATTGATGACACCTTGATGTTTACCGATACACAAGCTCCCTATGAATGGACGATTGCCGAAAAGCTTGATACCTGGGGTTTCGGCTGGCACACCCTCAAGGTCATGGCTACCTATGAAGGTGGCTGTGAGTGGACAGAGGAGATGGATTTTTGGTTTTTCCATCTTTAACGTAGATAAAGCTATTTTTGAGAATATTTCAACTTAAGAGAGGGTACTTCTACACCAGTTCCTTCTTCAATTTGACCCACTACTTTGACCTGTGCTTGTGAATATTTCTTCAGAATTTTAAGAGAAGCAGTCACATCATTTTCAGCCACAATAACAGCAAAACCCATGCCCATGTTAAAGGTTTGATACATCTCCCTTTGCTCAATAGTACCCAATCGTTGTAAAAAACCAAAGATCGGTTGAGGTGGAAGAGGATTAGTAACAACAAACTTCACTGATTTCTTGAGTCGAAGAAGGTTTCGTAATCCTCCTCCAGTAATGTGAGCAAGACCTTTTACCTGGACTTCTTTGAAGAGGGCAAGGATTTCCTGTACATAAATTTCCGTAGGAGTCAGTAAGACCTCACCGACAGTAGCACCAGGATACAAACCATCGGGAAAGGCATCTTGATAGGAAAGACCTGCTTGTTTGATAACTGAGCGCGCAAGGGTCAGTCCATTTGAATGAATACCACTACTCGATAAGCCAAGAATAACATCTCCCACGGCTATGTTTTCACCAGTGATAATATTGCTTTTTGGTACATACGCAAGACACGTACCAGCAAGATCAAATCCTTTCACAATTTCTGGTAAGGAAGCGGTTTCCCCGCCTATGATAGAAATATTTGAACGTGCTGCACCTTTCTGCAATCCCTTTCCAATTTCTTTGGTGAGAGTTGGTTGTGGATCATCAATAGCTAGATAATCAACAAACGCAAGGGGTTCAGCACCGACACAGAGGGCATCGTTGACATTCATGGCAATACAATCAATACCTATGGTATCCCACTTTTTAACTGCCGAAGCAATGGTGACTTTACTGCCAACACCATCGGTACAGAGCACAAGTGCAACCTCTCCAAACTCAATCAGCCCTGCATAATGACCACCCAACGGTTGCCCAATACCTTTTCGTTGTGTAACAAGAGTGCTCAGAAGTTGTTGTATTGCCTTTTCCTCCTTATGGATATCCACTCCACTTTCTGCATAGGTCATTTTTTTCAAGGTATCGCCTCGTTTTCCACAGTGGGAAAACACACGAATTGTCATAAACTTTTTGAATGTGGTTCATTTGTATGATAGTTGTGAAGCGATTAGCTGACATGGGGGAACGTACTGCTATTCAACGAATTACAAAACTTCTTACTAGAGGGAAAGGGGCACAAGAAATTGGTGATGACTGTGCCATCCTTGCATTTGATGATAATTATCTCCTTGTTACCACTGATATGATCACACGTTCAACCCATATACCATCCAAGATGACCGCCCGTCAAATTGGATGGTTCTTGGTAGCTATCAATCTGAGTGATATCGCAGCAAAAGGGGGCACCCCCCTTGGTCTTGTCCTCTCTTATGGTTTACCTAAAGAAACACCAGAAGACTTCTTGGTAGAACTGGTAAAGGGGGCAGATAGCTGTGCTGTGCAGTATGATACGACTATTCTAGGAGGAGATACCAAAGAGGCACAGGATCTTACGCTCTGTGGTACGGCTTTAGGAATAGTTCCCCAAAAAGAATTCATGCCACGGCGAGGAGCAACACCAGGTGATGTGGTTGCGGTCACGGGAAGCCTTGGAAAAGCAGGTGCTGGGTATAGAGCCTTGCAACAGAACATCCAAGATGAGAAAATACAAAAGGGATTACTCCTAGCACTTCCTAGGATAAAAGAAGGGCGCATTCTTGCACGCTCGCAATGCGTTACCTCCTGCATGGACCTTTCAGACGGTCTTTCTTCCTCGCTCTATCAACTCCAAGAACTCAATAAGGTTGGATTTGAGATTTCCTCTAATGCCCTTCCGATTGCACCAGAACTGTTGATACTCCAGCAAAAAGACCCTACTCTTGATAAGCAGGCACTATTATTGCATTTTGGAGGGGATTATGAACTTCTCTTGACGCTTCCGCCAGAAAACTTTAGGAGCGTACAACATGCTCTTGAACAAAGCGGATCTTCTCTTACAACCATAGGAACAGTAACCACATCAAACGATGTCCTTTTACTAGAAAAAGGAAAGAAAAGGATTCTTGAAAACAAAGGGTATGAACACTTCAAACCTTGGATGTTTGGATAATACTTGTAAAATAAAGGTTTTTAAGGAGTACTACTACCTTATATATAGAGATCAATGAAAAAGCTCCTTGCGATATGCATCGTAATTATCCTATTGGTGAGTCTATGCTCTGGCTGTCTTGAAGAAGAAAAAAAGCCTAATGCCAAGCCAGTAGTGGATATCAGCAATCCTTCGAATGGAGCTACAGTTTCAAGCTTGGTTATGATTAGTGGATCGGCTTCTGATGCAGATGGTGAGGAAGATCTCAAACAAATTGAAGTACGCATTGACACAGGAACCTGGCACAAAGCTCAAGGAACAATCTTATGGAACTTTGACTGGGATACCTACGATATCTCTGATGGGTTGTACACGATAACGGTACGGGCCTATGATGGTAAAACATACTCAAAGGAACAAATCATCACCTTACAGGTTGATAACCCTGAAAACGTTGAATCAGAGTCCCATAAATGGGCACTGTTTATTGCTGCAGCAAATTTTCCAGAGGATAACAAGAGTAAACTGGGTAATGGAGGGTTGTATCTTGCCGAAGAGATGGTGGCATATTTCATTGAGCAGCTTCAGTATGCAACCTCCAATATTATTCTGCTATTTGATGATGGATGGATTCGCAAAGATAACGGCTATGGAGAAAAGTATAAAACACTGCAGGAACGAAAGCATGAGTATGCTATTACTTATGGGGGAGCCACACGAGAGAATGTCGAACGCTCCTTAAATCATCTTATTAATCAGTCAAATCAATATCGAGATAGTGAAGTCTTTATCTGGATTTACAACCATGGATATGGTGACCTGAATAACTCGCTTACCGGAGGAAAGATACTCAAAAGTAGCCATATTTTCATCTGGGACGATATTGTCAGTGAGAAGCAATTAGGTAAATTACTGGCCCCTCTAAAATCAACCAAGGTCACCCTTCTTGTTGATGCCTGTTATTGTGGTGGATTTGCCGATAAAACAATCCTAAATCTTCCAACTTCTTTGCTCTTTCGATCAGGTATTCCACGGTTAGGAAGAGTAGTTATCACCGGAGCAAGCAAATTTCGCAAGGGGTATGCCAGTACCACTCAAGGACCGCTCTTTACTAATCTTTGGTTTGAAGGATTGGTTTCTGGAGATGCAGATGGGTTCAAACAAGGATTCTTGAAAATGGGTAGACCGTCACTATTGCGCTTGTTTAAGGACGGGAAGGTGTCGGTAGAAGAAGCGTTCTACTATGCACGGTACAAGCTTCGTACCGATGAAGACCTCAAAGAATTTCAATCGATGGAGCCTCAAATCAATGATCGGTATCCTGCCCCGGGGATACTACTGAGCAGAAGGGGATTGATTCTGGGAGAAGATTAATAAGTACCTTTGTCATGAAAATATTACCATGAATAAAGAAGCAAGATTCTGGAAACCGCACAATGATGCAGTCCAATGCTTGCTTTGCCCCCATCGCTGCACGATAGCACCAGGAAAAAGGGGAATTTGTGGTGTTCGTGAAAATGATCAGGGCACGCTGAGAACTCTCATTTATGGTAAGTATTCTTCAGTAGCCGAAGATCCTATCGAGAAAAAACCGTTCAATCATTTTTATCCTGGATCCCTTGTCCTTTCTTTTGGCTCTGTTGGTTGCAATCTTCAATGCGACCATTGTCAGAATGCTAGTATCTCAACAGCATCTCCAGAAGAAATACCGTTACATAACATGTCACCCCAACAAGCAATAGAGCTAGCACAACGACATCGCTGTGCTGGTATTGCCTGGACCTATAACGAACCTACCTTTTGGCATGAATATACCTACGATACCGCGAAACTTGCCAAAAAAGAAGGATTATATACGGTCTATGTCACCAATGGCTTCATTAACGAAGAGCCTCTCAAAGAAATCAGCCCCTATTTGGATGCTATGAATATTGATATCAAAGCATTTCACGAAGATTTTTATAAGAAAATATGTAAAGCACGATTAGAACCAGTCTTACAGGCTACTGAACTGGCACAACGCTTAGGAATCCATTTAGAACTGACGTATCTTGTTATTCCAACCTTGAATGATTCTCTTCAGGAAATCAAACAGTTTGTTCGTTGGGTTATTGAGAGAATTGGTGCGGAAACACCGGTTCATTTCTCACGATTTCATCCTGATCATCGCTTACGCAATATTCCAGCTACGCCAATGGATGCCCTGCTCAAGATTTATGATATGGCACAAGCAGAGGGCATTCTCTATCCTTACCTAGGAAATATTCCCCATGGCAACTATGAAAACACGCTCTGTCCTACCTGTGGAAATGTTCTCATTGAGCGGTATGGTTTCTCAGCAACAATTTCCGGTTTACAGCAGGGAAAATGTGGTCAATGTGGCCGTGCAATTCCCATACGCGGATTACAAGAGAAATTACACCAAGAAAATGATTAATAGATATATATTTATATTAAATAAAGGAAAAATTTAATAAAGGGGGAAACATACTTAATAAATAGAGTTAGATAAAAATTCCTAGATTAAAAATACATATCGGGTGGCATGATGATACATTTAAAGAAAAATGACAAAATAATCATACTAATTGCTGTTGTAGTTATTGTTATTGCTGGTATTGGTATTGCTCTTTACGAATCACCAAAAGAGGATGAGAATGGAACAAATGGACAACAATCTGACAAATACCTTTTTTATGTTGATTGGGACAGTAGAATGGGAGCAGTAACCCCCATCTCCGAATTTGCAGGAAAGAGTGCTCCTTATGAGGGGATGATTTCCTTTAATAAGGGAAATTTAAAAACCGTTATGTTTAATCTAAGTTGGGTGGATGACAAAGCCACGTTTTTAGGTCGGTTTGGTCTTGACACCTTAACCTTACAAATCACGACGCCAGATGGAACCATCTATGAAGAATCAGCACGAAGTGCCAGTAAAACACGAGATGGCAACGTGATGATTTCAGTACCAGTTAGTATGTCTGTCCCCTCCAATGAACCTATTGAAGCAGAAGACTATGATGAAGCATTACAGATGCTTAACGAAGAACCCTACTACAATGATAAATGGGTCAATGAAGAGTTCACTATCACTGTCTCTGTGCACGTCGGTGAAGTTCGTATCTTAAAGAAACTGATGGAAAAAGGGAATGGGTTTGATTTAGATATCACCTATGAGTATTACCAAGGGTCACTCATGGAGGATCAAACAGTAGAGACCGGTTCTGGTGGAGATGGTGACGAAGAGACAACACCCTATGAACCTCCCTATCTTTCGATGCTTATGAGTACGGGCAGTGCCCGCTATATCTAATTAGAGTTTAAAGCGCAGGAAGGCGGCGATACCGCCGATGCCTTCAAATTTTTTTCCAGCTTCATGCATGGTATTTATGATCGTAAAAGCACTCTGGGTAGTTCGTGCTGCTGTCAAGAGTTTCTCTCCTTCAGTACTACGAAGAAACGTATCAGAAATAAGAAGACGTTCTACCGCTCCTTTAGAGATCGCTTCTTCCACCTCTTTCTTTCCATAGGTGGCAAGTCCGTCCTTTTTAATTTCCTCAAAGAGTTGTTCAATGAACTGTGTTTCAAGAGAAACACGATTATGTTTTGTTATTTGTTCAACAATACCCTGTTTCAGAGTCTCATGTATACCATTCATGCCAGAGTGCCCTGTGGGATGTGTGGTACAGTGTTCAAAAAGTTCTGAATGTTTTTCTTTTCCATACTTCAGAAAATGATCGCGAGTAAATCCTGGTCCAATCACCACCAATGGTGTTTTTTTAGTGATGTAGGTTTTGAGAACAGAGAGAATTTCGCCAAAGTATTGTTGTTGAGTGTCAATGCTTTCATACAGTTTTCCAGAGCGATGCGATGTAATATCTGCAATTTGTTGGATACCACTTTGACGCAGTATGGCTATGGTAGCAGTATCCTCATCTAGAGAGACAAAAACAAGCTGGGATTGCAGCCGTTGTGTGACTGCTTCATCGATTCGATCAAGCTGATAATGTTTCCATTCTTCTTTAATGATAGAGATAGGTTCCATCTTGTCTGCATCGATATTTAGGGTATGATAGGAGCCAAGATCTTGTGGACCTTCTTCAATAGTTCCCTGAATTCTCAAGCGATCAGAAAATTCATGAAAAGCAATTTTCTCCACGCGGATGCCGAGTTTCATACGCTTTTTTTCTGTTTTTTTTGATCGGATTTTATCGTCTTGTTGTTCATCAGTACGAAAGGTGACTGCTCGGATGAGGTCCCCCTCATCAACGATGTTGTACAAATGCCAAATATCATCCAGATTTTCTGCAACAAGTTTGATTTCTTTATGTTTTAAATCCTTAAAAATAACTTTCATGGCAATTCCTCTGATGATACGCCTGCTGTACGAACAATAGTACATTTTCCTGGAGGAAGTACACGAGCAATCGTCTCTGAGGACGTATGAAATTTTTTAGCCAAGGTATTGGAAAGTACATTTTTCTCAGTGGTTCCGGGTTCAAGTATCACATAATAGTCTGTCCGAGAGGTTATAGCAGAGGGAGGCCCACACATGATTTTCGTGACTCCTTCAATGGTGACTTTTCCCATAGCTACCTCTAGTTTGCACCGACAATAATTGCGTTTTCCCCGAATAATAAAGGCACCTTTAGGAACAAATTCACCACTTTGCGGTGTTTTGCTGACTTGTTCGGGTAACACCCAAAAGGACTGGGCTTCTGCAAATTGATTCCACGCTTTGGAAAAGGCAGCTGCAAAAATGCACGCTTCTGTAAGGCTTTCTTCAGAAATGGAAAGAGACGTAGCATTTGTATCACTACATTTTACAATACAACTGGGAGCACCATGAATGTCTGCATGAACGTAGCGATCCCCTTCCTTCAAATATTTCTTAACAACTACTTCATTGGTTTTAGCATCTCTTCCGGCAATAACAACATTTCCTGCAGAGGTAATAAACCATCGAAAACGCTCGAACCAGAAGGTTTTTTCTTTTTTTTCTTCACTTTCTTGTTTACGAATTTCTTGTTTTTGTAAGTCAGCAATTTTCTGTTTTGTTTGGAGTATTGCTTCTTGAGCGCCCTTCAGTTTCTCTTGTTGTTTTTTGCTTGTTTCATAGGCAAGCTCTGCATTTTCTGCAACAGATTTTCGAAAATCGAGAGATACGTTGAAAACGTGTCCTTGAGCGTTTGTAAGAATCACAATAAGTTCATTTGAAGTAGGATCAAAGGACGAAACAAGGGGATTGTGTTGTATTTGTGTAATACCCTCTTCTTTATTCTTTTTTATTAAGAGATTTTGAATATCTTTGAGGAGTATCTCAACCTCTTGAAAATGAAGATAAATCAGTTCACCTTCTGTCTTTTTTTGTGAAATATGCTGTTGAAATTCTTGAAGAAATGAGTGTTGTTGTGTGAGTTGCCGTTGAAATTTTTCAATCTTTTTTTGTGTGTTCCTTTGTAATTGTTGTTGCAAGTCTTTTGGAGTGATGAATTGCTGAAGAGCCAACGAAAACGATGGTGCTATAAGGAACTTTTTTGATTCATATGACTTAAATGGTATGGGAAGAATATCAATAATGGTCCCATTTTCTTGGATATATAGCGGTTGAAATGATTGCGTCGAAAAGATGGAAAGGAACGTTTCAAGTTCAGAAAAAAGATGTTTGAGCGTTGTTTCATCTAGTTGAGATACTTTGATGTTTTTATCGATTTTTGCACGAACACAAATCTCTTCAGCATACGCTCCGCCCATATTGAGGGTGACGGCCAAGGTCCGAACAATATCTTTGCTACTTGATTGTAAAAGAGAGGCGAACTCTTCAAAGGAAATAGCAAAAGGATTGATTTGAGAGGGAGGCGGTATATATCGTTGCTTTGACTGTAAGGTACGATGGGACCATCTTTGGGTAATTAAAGGAAGAATAATATTGTTTTGGGGATCAAGCAGAAGAATATTTCCTTTGGGAAAAAGCTCAAAAACAAGAGCATAATCTCCTTCTTTTTTGGAAATCTTTATTATGATGATTCGGTCAAATTCCTGTTGGGAGATTTGAGTTACGCGCCCATTTGAGAGATATTTACGTAGGGTCATCGTAAAGGTTGATGGTTTCTGTGGAACCGTAAATTTCTGGTTTGTTCTGCAAAAGAGTTTAGCATTTTCGATATAGAGAGTTTCCTTTTGATTCTTCTTTCTGTTATTCACCCTAATCAGTAACTCGCTTCGAGTTAATTGGTAAATATTATCGATATATCCTTCCAGAAGATCTTGCAGTTCTGCTACTAGAACATAAATATCAAAGGATGACAATTCTTTCATTATCATTTTTTAAAAACATTATATGTTTAATCGTTAAAAAAGAGTAGGCTAAAGTAGTATCTTATTTAAAAAGAAAAAAGGATTTTTAAGAAATAAGTACTAAAAATCCTAACACAAATCCACTGGCTTCTGCAGTAACAAGGTCTGCATTATCAGCTTCTGCACTGACAGAAATATCAATAGGCCCGAGTCCAAAAATAAACGAATCTGTGCATTCTGTTTTTTCGGAATGCGCCTCTATCGTTGCATTACATTGACCGCAGCCACTACAAGTGGTGGTGACATTGATAAGATTTAAAAATCCGCCTCGTACAGATATAGTTGAAATGACTCCAGTTGCATCGTCATCACCAACATTTTTAATAACGACACAGACCTTGCCAATACCACCAGATATTTCTCCAATTTGAAGTCCAGTGGGAATTATTACCTCAAAGGTTGCCTGTGCAATGATTTCTTCTTCCTCGATATGAGCTGAAGCAGTAACAAGATACGTACCAATAAGGGCGTCTTGGGCTAATTCAAAGGACATAACATAATATCCTGTTTCATTGGTTTCCATACAGACACCTTGAATGATATCTGAATTTGGATCTGTGATGTTGACACACACTCCCCATTGCATTCCTTGCCCATCATCAGTTAATTGTCCTGTAATAACTACTTCTTCTCCAGGAGAATATTGTGCTTTATTTGTCTCAACTGTTAGTTCATATGGTTGACGTACCAATAGATTAGATGTCACTGTACTTACTAAAAGTAGTCCCAATAGTAAGCATACAAAAGCCTTTATACTATAGTTTTTTGAATGATTCTTCATTGAATTCCCCCAAATTCTTTTTTTTATAGTTATATTTATGTTATATTATATAAAACTTTCACCAGAATATTGATAATAGTATTAAAAAATAGGATGGGTTTGAGGTACCCCTAGAAAAAGAGAGATGGGATGCACCGGGAGGAAAGAGGTACCTCATTTCTAAGGAGGAAAGGTGCAAAATGAGAATGTAATATAATAAGGAGGATGGGAATGGGAAGGATATGCAAGAGTTGTACGAGACGAAAAAGCGGTGTTTGTTGAATTACTCCCCCATGTTCTTTGGTGTGCTGGGCGCTACGAACATGCTTGAAAAAGTAGAGGTTAAAAATCAAGGAAAGTTTTTTGTTTTTCTTCATATTTTATCCCATCACCACTATTGCCATGCACTTATGCCTGGCAAATCCCATATAATATATTTAATATATATACTTTTCTGTCTTTGCCATGCATTACTGCAAATCAAAAACGAAATGCATAAATAGGTTTTAATACATTTTGTACTGTGGAAAGTTATCAAAAGGAACTTAAACAAATCAAGGAGATTCTCAAGAATAGTCCTAAGGGAATGACCGTAACAGATATCTCCCGAGAGATGCATACAAATCGAAATTCTGTAGCTAAATATTTAGATGTTCTGTTAATTTCAGGACAAGCAGAGATGGTGACCTTTGGGCCAGCTAAAGTCTTTTTTCCTTCAAGAAGAATTCCCCTCTCGGCACTTCTTAATTTTACTTCTGACTCTATTGTCATGATCGATAGAGATTTTAGAGTCATTCAGGTAAATGATAATTTCTTAGAATTTATAGATCTTGATCGAGAGTATATTTTAAATGTAAAGATTGATACCTCATCTCTTCCCTTTTTTTCAACCTCAGAACTCATAGAAAATATTCAGGATGCCTTAGATGGAAAGGAATCAATTCGTGAAATACAGCTTCTACTGCAGGATACTACGCCCTATATTCGTATACGAAACATTCCAACAACATTTGATAATGGAGAGCCAGGAGTTACTCTGATTATTGAAGATATTACAGAACAAAAAATGATTCAGGACCAATTATTACAATCAAATAAAGAATGGGAAATGACGTTTAATTCAATCACAGAGATGGTCACCATACAAGATGAAAATTATGTTATTAGAAAGGCAAATAAGGCTTTTGCTTCATTCTTCGATGGCAATCCAGAGGATTTTATTGGTAAAAAATGCTATGAATTAATCCATGATTTACAGGAACCTCATGAATTATGCCCCTGTAAAAAGGCCCTGAAGAAAAAGAAACCGCATCAAACAGAATTTTTTGAACCTCACTTAGATGCGTTTCTTCATATTTCCACTTCTCCCATTTTTAGTCAAGAGGGAAGATTTTCAGGATCTGTCCATATAATGAAAGATATTACCAAAAAGAAAGAGTAAAACATTTAAAGAGTGGATATTAGACGAACAGTAACTAACACTAGAAGAGTTAAAATTGAATTTGTTTTTAAATCAAAAATCTTAACCCATTCAAGAATACCAAGAATTATAACGGATAAAACAAGTATTGCTACGAGTTGGACTCCAACAAGAATAAAAGCAAAGACTTGATCAGAAGCCTCCAATGCTTCGGAAGCCAAACCCCACACTAACGCAAAACAAGCAAGAAGACCAACCGTAAATTGTGCTTTGGTAAGTTGGTTCATGGGGCAGTGTCAGTATTTTCCAATTTATAAATCTTTTTGATTTATGGTAAACTTGTCTTTACAATAAGATAGGAAGCGGTAAGCATCGTCTCTAGCTCCATTCCCGCGGGGTGCTGAAACGAGAGGAGTGGAACATGGACAAAACCTGCCTTGATAGGAAGTTGATGTTCTTGAAGATAGTGAAGGGTTTTAAACATCACAGCATTGCAGACATACAAACCTGCAAAATAACTCAGACGTACGGGAATATGGTGCTCTTGAAGTGTGGTTACTATAGAGGTGACTGGTAACGTTGCTCTTTGCAGAAAGGGCGCCTGTTTGTTGATCCGAGAAGGAAACGAAAACGGGAATGTCTTCTGACTATTCGTTCGAAGATTAAGAGCCCAATATTCTACTTCGATAGTGGAAGCACTGGCAGAAAGACCGAAATTGACAACAATACTAGGATGGTACTCTTCGATGGCATCTACTATCATTTGTAAAGAATGATTGAAATCTACAGGGAGAATCAGACTAACAATAGTATATCCCTCAATCTCCTGTCCATCAAGTGAACGTACTATATATTCGGAAGGATTTATATCATGAATATCAAAGGGACCAAAACCTGTTAGTAATATTGTTGAAGATTGCCTGTTTAAAAAATCAGGGTGTTCTATACAACAGGATCCTTGACAGAGAACAATAGTAAAAATGAAAAAAATAGAAGAAATGCATCCAACATTCAAAAGGGTAGTTTTTTTCATTTACCATTTTCCATATTGACAAGAAAGGGTAAAGATTCTTATATCCATCTCATCTGTTGCTTCTAAACCTGATGTTGAATAGGCATAGACTTTTAATTTATGTTTACCGATAATGCCCATTTGTTTTCCTTGTATTTTCCATTCATAGGGTGCTTCAGCATCCCAATAAATAAAACAGTCATCAATGCAAAACACCACATTTTCTATGTCTTCATTACAATATACTTCTGCACTTGCTACTGCTCTACCAAAGATAACCGTTATTCCTCGTAAGCCCATGTACCACTTCCTTCCTAAGAAATTTTTAATAAGAGGAGTATCAAAAAAATAATAATATCCTTCATAAGGAGTTTTTAAAACAATCTGTATCTCAATAGGATCATCTGCAAGTTCTGCAACGACGGCAAGTAATAATTTGGTTGCTTTCACTTGATAGGTATGATTTATATGATCTGGGGTATCTTCTGGAGAATTTGCCCATGGATATCCATCACGATGGGCAATCCAGACACCATCGTATCCATAATCAACAAAAGCTTGATGATCTGCACCAGGATAATTGGGACGAGGCTCAACCAACATGTCCACGATATCATAGTATTGCTCACTTACTTCGTAAGCATACTCTGCAATCCAGTGTGATCTCTCTGGATGAAAAAAGCGAATCAGTTTTCCTCCCTCAGGAGTATCAGCGTAACCAACCATATCAAGATTAATAACTGCATAGATATTATCACCATTTTCATAAGCATTTCGTGCATAACAGAAACTGCCGCACAGTCCTACCTCCTCACCTGAAAATGCGATAAATCGAATAGTATGATTAAAGCTATAGTCGCTCATGATGTTAGCTGCTGCAAGAACGGCGGCAACACCAGACCCATCATCATCTGCTCCTAAAGACCCAGGTGTACAATCATAATGAGCAGACATGATGATAATAGCATTACTTGAGGGATCTGTCCCATGTAAAGTAGCAATGATATTTCGACTGTGAAATCCTCGATAACTCCAATCATGAAAGTGCACCTCTAAATCCATTTTCTGAAATTCATTATAAATATAATTTCCCGCCAATGTACAATTGATAGATCCCGTATATCTTGGCCCAAAACTCATAAGGGCATCATGGTAAGAAAAGACAAGTTCTTCGTTTATCTGATTTATCATATCAACGATGTCATCATCCACCGCAATCGTCTCAGCTTTCACATCCGCTTTTGCTATTGATGAAAACTCTATTGATGATAAAAGAATCACTATTACTATTACTGAAGAGAGGAGAGCATATTTCATAAAAATCCCTTTTATTGATAATTTTTATAATGATATATAAATATTTCTAATTAGAATTTCTAAATAGTTTTATCCAAAGGCAGTAGAAACCCAGAGTCCCACATAATGAGTGATAAGAACAACACATAAGGCAAGAATGACGTGTTCAGCAATACATTTCCAAGGTTTTTGCTGATTTTTCTTAGCAGTAGCATAACTAAAAATACTGATGAGGAAAAAACCCCAAAATAAACTTACAAGAACAGCTGTTGTCAAAGGAAGAAGTATAACGGGAACAAGAAATGTCAATGAAAACACTGATTTACTTATGAGTGTAGAAAAGGTTGCTTCCCAGATTTCTTGTGCAGTATGTTTATTTTCAGATTCTTCACTCATATGAATGCCTAATGCATCAGAAAGGGCATCTGCAATAGCGATAGTCAAAACACCCCCTATGACAACAAGTCGTGAATTTATGGTAGACTGTAAACCAACAATGATCCCTAGTGTAGTAATAATACCGGAGGTAAGACCAAAACTAAAACCTGTTTTCAATGAGTGCTTCATTTAAAGGATGATAATAGATATTCTTTCATAAGTTTTGTTAAATCAATGAATATATTAAATATTCACAACATTTCTTTTTTTAATATTCAAAATAATACATTGGTTATGGATGGAGTACAAAAGTGAAGGAAAAGAAAGATAAGATAGAAGATAAATTTCGGTTGATTAAAGGTAAAACACCTACCACCTCTCAGAAAAATATACTTATTATTCTTCTTGCATTTTTTATGATCATTCTCTTCCATTTCCTTCCCACTCCAGAAGGACTTACATACCATGGTAAGATAATGATTGGAATTCTTTTTATGGGTGCAATTCTGTGGATTGCAGAACCCATTCCCTTAGCAATTACAGGTTTATTGATAATGATTATTCAGCCCATCCTTGGCATTATGCCTGCAAAAGATGTCTTTTCAGCATTTGGAAACCAGGCTGTCTTTTTTTTAATTGGGGCGTTTATTTTGGCAAGCGCTATTGAAAAACATGGATTACATCGCAGGATAGCACTTCGTCTCCTTACGTTCTTTGAATCATCTCCAAAATTATTTACCTTTGGAGTTATGGCTTCTTGTGCCTTCCTCTCATTTATCATGCCTGAACATGGAGTCGCGGCACTTTTTTTACCTATTGTTGTCTCGATTCTCATTGTAATGAAGATTACACCCCGAAAAAGCAATTTTGGAAAAATAAGTATGCTTTCCATAGCATATGGCTGCTCGATTGGAAGTCTTGGTACCCTAGTAGGTGGTGCACGAAATCCTCTTACCGTTGGAGTTCTCGCAGATAATGGGATAACAGTAACCTTTTTTGACTGGATGAAATATTCAATGCCTATTGTTCTAATCGCCCTTCCTCTTGTTTGGCTTGTTTTGCAAATATCATTCCCCATCGAAATCAAAAATATTTCAACAGCAAAACGAGAAATTGATAAGCAAGTGAGCAGTGCAGGGAAAATGGGAAAATACGAAATTGTTGTTACTAGTATCTTAGTTCTTACGATCATCTTATGGTTTTTTTTCTCTTCTCCAGAATACTTTGGATTAGCAGTAATTGCGATTCTTGGTAGTATCTTATTATTTATTACAGGGTCAATTACCTGGAGGGACGTTGAAGAACGGGTGCCTTGGGGAATAATTCTCTTATACGGTGGTGCCATCACTCTTGGCTTTGGTATGCAAACAACAGATGCAGGAATATGGATTGCTCGTAGTCTCTTTGCGGCATTGAGTAATAATCCAATTCTAATTATACTAGGATTAATCATAATAACTGTAGTATTAACCAATGTCATGTCAAATGTGGGAGCCGTAGCAATACTTTTACCCATAGGTATTGCAATAGCAACTGATATTCCTGAATTAGGTGTAAGTCGGCTTCTTGCTTCAATGATAATTGCGTTAAGTGGTGGTCTGGCGTTTATGTTTGTTATAGCAACTCCAGGAAATGCTATTGCCTACTCTTCAGGATATTTCTCAACAAAAGACCTCTTTAAATCTGGAATTATCTCAAATATCATCTGTATTGTTATTATCTTTGTAGTTGCAATTGTGTATTGGAGGGGTGTTTTGGGACTATGAATAATGTAATAAAGAAAACAAAAGAAAAACAAAAACATTCTCTATTTGAACATATTCTCATACCAATTTCCTCAGAATTTTATCAAAAAGAAATCTTTGAGATCAGTACCGTTCTTGCTGAAAAATTCCACAGTACAATAACGCTACTGTACATTATTGAAGAAAAAACGTTAGATCAAACCGATAAACTCTCAGATGTGTATAGAACAACTTTTGAAAAGGAAGTAACAAAAAAGGAAATCATCCAACGATATATCTCATCTGCGGACAATATTATATTTAAAGATGCAAAGCAACTCTTCACTAGGAAAAATATCCTTTTTAACGAAACGATCATTCAGGGAGAATTTAGCGAAGTAATCAAAGGACAAGTGGCAAAGAATGACTATGATTTGATTATCATGGGTTTTGAAAAAGAATGTGTCTTGAATTACAGACTATTTGATGATATCGATATTCCAATATGGATTGAATCAGGTCATAATAAAGAATCACTCCTTGCGGTGTGTTCAAATCTTGCACCCAATCAAAAGGTTCCTGAAATTAGTATACACTTATCTCAAATCTTGGGATTACCGCTGCATATGCTGTATGTGGTAGATATTGAAGATACCGTAGAAGTGGATAGTATAGGACATCGTTCTGAACGGAAATCTCTTCAGGACCTTACAAAAAGAGCACGATCGTTTGCCTCCTCCATGCAAGAGAGGGGGGTACAAGTCACTATTGTCAATGGTATTCTAGAAAAGGAAACAGAGAAGGCTGCAAAACAATACGAAGCAAGGTTAGTCATAGTAGGCAGAGAGCAAAAAAAACGGGGAATATTCGGACTAAAAAGTCTTAAACGAAAAATGGCAGAGAAATGTGAGTACTCTATTCTCTTTGTTAACTAAGAGTGAGTAGTACATCAAGAACTTTTAGTATAAAGGATGACTGAATATACTTCTGTAGAACATCTTTAAGGAACTCGAAAAGGTGCCAGAGAAATCCTTTGTAAAAAAGTGGAGTTTTCAAAAGAACAGGTATCTCTGCAAGATCACTATGATCTTTGGAATTTCTCACCTCGATAGTACCTTCAAATTCGTCTTCTTCAGCTGGGGCATCAACATACACTTCCACGGAAACACTTTCTCCAGATGCAAGATCAAAACCACCATTTGGTTCAAACTCCCAATGTTGTCCCCATTCAGGAACTTGAGAGATTTCCCAATCCAAATAGGATTCTGACCATCCATGGGGATCTATTCCGATATTTTCGACAATAAAAGTTCCCAGATGGTGATGTGCAGTGCCTACGCGCACTTCGCTTGAAAGCTGTCCGACAACATTTAACTCTGGTATTGGCGGTTCATAATTATCAGATATATCAAACCAAACCTTTGCATCATTTTCTTGATCAGGATTATCACCATTATCAGGAGGATATGTTCCAGAAGTGGTATAGAAATCACCTTCAACAATAACAGTATCAATCTCAATAAGTTCATTCTCGACTACATCATAGTAACCATGGAAAATGGCACCTCGTCTATCTGAGATATCATTGTCTGCTCCTCCGCCCTCATATCCACTCACATCTGCAAGATCATCTCCACTAAGAATATCTCTATCCCATACCTTTATTGTAATCTCAGGTTCTGGTGTATAGATTGAAAAGCGATGAAGAACATCTTCTGTATGATCATCATCATTTGTTGCATAATCATCATTAATCTGGTCAATCCATTCTTCTCCATCAAATACAGAAATACGATAGGACCAATCCGCACCAAATTCTAAGATTCCTTCAATGTCACCAATCATTTTGATCCTGTGCATTTTTACATTTACAAACGGTTCTGTTTGATCTGTATACTCAAAATAGATGGTGTCTTCCTCAATTCGACAATTCCCATAGGCAATACGAAACCATCCATCCTCTCCCCAGTCATCTCCCCAGCTATTTTTACAAATCCAACAACTAAGTGAATCATCATATCCCACAATAGCTACTATGTGATTAGTTTCTTCATCTCCAGAATGTTCATACACTCCGCCAGGATAGGAATAAAAATCAGAATAGACGGTCATGGTTGTCGATAGAGGACCATATTGAATCAGTGCATTTTTTATAGATTCAATATCCTCTGCTATGGTATGCCAATCATCTATTTGGATGACTAAATCTTGCCAATTCCCACATTTATCTGAACAAGATGGCTCATATCCACTGCCACCACTAACATAAGGAAAACAAGATTCTGGAATTGCTCCATACTCTTCAATGAATTCAAATGTTGGAGATACAAAAGCACCTCCACAGCCAAAAATGCCACTAACCCATTCCTGACCACATGAAACCATGAATTGTTCTGAAAGATCAACTGATAGATCAGGATTGTTGCTATGAATTTTCATTACCGCTTCTAATGCAGCAAGTGACCCAAACGCATAACAGCTTCCACAATTACCCTGATCTTTGATTTCTGTTGTCCAATCTCCTGTAATACCACTATATGTAGCATCTCTCCAATCCCAATAAGACGGCGTTCGTCCTGTAAAATATTTTCCTTGAGGAAGTGAAGGACCACCAGGGAGGAGGCCTGTTGCATATGTTTTGAAATTCTGAGATGATGAAGTTGAGTAGTTGTAACTCTCTGAAGTAGTGTTATGAATCCCTAGTGCAATAGAAGGAGAACATAATATCAATCCAACAATAAAAACAACAGTATATTTTATCTTCATCTATTTTCAACCCCTTTTTTCAGTAAGAAGAATATCAATATAAAGATTTGGAATATTAGTATGAAAAAAGTATACCTGATGTTATAAATATTAATATACAGGTAGCGGCATTAAATCTCTTGTGATTAGAAAATGGGGGATAAAAAAGGTATTTTAATAAGGCTCATACCTCTTTTCATAGTTGGAAGCTTAGTTCTCACAAGTTTGCCATTACCTGGCCTGACAGAAGAAAAGAGTGTCACAACTTTGCTTGGTGCATATGAGTTTTCATCTCCAAACCTTGAAAAAATTGAAATCGAACACTATATGTATGACAAAATTATGCTAGATGAGTGTTCTTTGATAGGCAATCCGGGCGAACCTGTTTTACCAGTGAAAGACGTCTCCCTTCTTATCCCAGCAGGAACTTTCATTAAGAATATTAGAATAGATAGCGATAGGCCTATCCTTCTTGGAAAGGATTTTGATATTTTACCAGGGAGTCAACCTCTACCTATAAGCACTAAGGATGATGAGGTTTCCTTAGAAAAAAATCCTATTATTTATAATTCAAATGAGCTCTATCCAGAATCATTATTTACTAAAACTGGAACATACATCTTTCGAGGATATGAAATTCTCGTTGGTAGACTATATCCTATTCAGTATAACCCTAAAACAGGAGAACTCTTCTATTTTTCTGCACTTACTCTCACTCTTGAGCTTGAAAAAAACCATTATCTCAATCCCTTTTACAGAAACCAAAAGGAAGATAGACTTGAAATACAAAAAAAGGTTGATAATCCTTGGATAGTAGAGACCTATCCAAACTGTCAAAGGGGAAGGGACGATGCCTACGATTTGCTTATACTTACTACCGATGAGTTGAAAAACAATTTCGAACCATTAAAAATTGCGCATAACCAAGAAGGCATTATTACTACTATTAGGACTCTCACCGATGTTGGTGGAGATGATCCAGAAGATATCCGCAATTATATTAGAGATGCATATATGGATTGGGGCATAGAGTATGTTCTTCTTGGGGGAGACGATCCAACTTTCCCTGCAAGGATTTTATGGGTTTTTGGGCTGGATGAAAATACGACACCGTATGAGACCTATTTGCCTTCGGATATATACTATGGATGTCTCGATGGCCCCTATAATTTTGATGGTGATGATAAATGGGGCGAACCTACGGATGGTGAAGGTGGCGACGATGTTGATTTACTTGCTGAAGTTTATATCGGCCGAGCATGTGTAGATGCTGTCAATGACGTCGATTTTTTCGTTAATAAAACAATAGCCTATATGAATACAAATGATGACTATCTCAATGATGTACTGATGGCAGGAGAATATCTTGGCGATTATGGGATAGCAAGCTATGGGGGCAACTACTTAGACCAATTAATCAATGGTTCCTCAGATGATGGATATACAACAGTTGGCGTCCCAGACAATCTCTATCGAATTGAAACCCTCTATGAACGGGATCAATCATGGTCAAAAGTGGATATCATGGAAAGGATAAATCAAGGAAGCCATATCATCAATCATTTAGGACATTCCTCATATGATTATAATATGAAGATGCAAAATTCAGATAGTTATTACTTAACAAATGATCAATATTGTTTTGTGTATTCTCAAGGATGTAATGCAGGTGGTTTTGATACCGATGATTGTATTGCAGAATATCTAACGGCAAAAACCGATCATGGGGCATTTGCAGGAATTTGGAATGCTCGATATGGTTGGTTTTGGTCATATAGCACAGATGGAGACTCTCAACGATTTCATCGTCAGTTTTGGGATGCTATTTTTGGGGAAGAGATTTTTGAAATTGGAAAAGCAAACCAAGATTCAAAAGAAGACAATCTGTTTATCATTGACCGATCGTGTATCCGCTGGTGTTACTATCAATTAAATCTCTTTGGGGATCCAGCAATAAAACTAAAAAAACCAATAGAAAACGAACCTCCTGCAACTCCTGATACTCCAACTGGTCCTTCTGAAGGAATTGAAGATATTGTATATAACTTTTCCACAAATCCTGTTAGCGATCCAGAAGGAAACCCTGTATCTTATCTTTTTGATTGGGGTGATGGAAGCGACAGTGGATGGCTTGATGTTCCTCATGCCAGTCATGCCTGGGAGGATGGAGGAGTATTTGAAGTAAAGGTAAAGGCAAAAGATAATTATAGTGCAGAAAGTCAATGGTCACTTCCTCACGAAATTATTATTGAAGAGATTCCCCCCATAAAATGGCTTGAAATCATATCAATAACTGGAGGAAAGGGTCTGACAGTCACTGTGAAAAATTGTGCTGTAGAAAATGCAACAAATATCATTATTTCGCTCACCATTGAGGGTGGTTTATTTTCATATATTCCCCAATCCGAATTATCCATACCATCATTACAGCCTGGCGAAACCTCAACGGTAGATATTCTTGTGTATGGTATCGGTTTAGGGATAATAACACCTCTTCCTCAATTATCGATATCAGCAAAATGTGACGAGTGGAGTAAAGCAGAAACCTCTAGAGAAGCTAAAATTCTTGCTTCATTAATTCTATTATAATTATTTCAAAAAATATGCAGTACAGAAAAATGACATTATAACAACCATTATAAAGACCGATTAAATATTTTTTTTGGGATGGAAAAAATAAAATTCCAGTATGGTGAAGAGGAATGAAAAAGAAAGTATTGATAGTTGATGATGATCAAGATATTCTCCACATGATAAAAGATGGTTTGGAGCAGATGACCAATACCTATGATATTCTAGGTGCTAGTGGTGGGGAACAATGCTTTAATCTCTTAGAGAAAGGGGAGAGACCAGACATCATATTATTAGATATTATGATGCCAGAAATGAGTGGATGGGATGTCTTTGCCAAGTTGAAAGAAAATCCTGCATGGCGATCAATTCCCATTATTTTTGTAACAGTAAAGGCAGACCCTTTCAGTAAAGGTTTTGGAAAGATGCCGGCGGATGATTATATCGAAAAACCATTCTCTATTCAAGATCTTAAAGAACGCATTGATAAAATTATCAACCGATAAAATGACTTCAACGTCAAATTTAATGGTACTTGAAAGAATTATTAAGATCTTAATTAAAAAAATTGGTAGAAGAACTTCAGAGAGTTTTGCAGCAGTTCTTATTGATAAGGTTCTAACCGACCTGAAGAAAAAATGTACCTTTCTTGAATACATTACGATAACTAATACTCAATACTCAGAGGGAATCAATGCTATTACGATACAACCTGACATTAATTCAATTAAACCAACGCTTTTTTATGAAGCAATTAAAGAAATCATACAAAAAACGGTACAGCATCTCGAACGAAATGCTGATTTTTATTTTATTCGAGAGTTTCAGCAAGCAATACGTGATATCGATGATTTTGTTCTCAAAGATGAAAATATCAATCTTGGATTTATGCAACATGAATATATTGATTACCGAAAAAAAGCATTGAGAATAAAAAATTCTCAGGTAATTAAATATGTCTTTGAAGCTTTGTTAAGAACTCTTTCATATAAGATGCCAATAAAACAAGCTTTTCAGAACCTCATTGTCTTGATGGAAAAACTTACTTCTAAATATGATTTTTTAGAGTATATTCAACTTTCTGAAATCCAAGACAGTGAAGATATATTTTCTATTGAATCAAAACCAGATATTGACAATATTTGGAGTGGTCAAATAGCAGCTGTTATTGAAACAATAGTAGAACAAGTTGGGAAATCCTCTGATTGGGAGAGATATGATATCTTTCTAAATCATTTTAAAATTGAACTTGGAAGAGAGCGGCTGAATGAATTAGAAACTATAGGAGTGAATTTTCACCGTATTCAATCTGAAATCACTCGAACAGAATTTAATGTTCTTGTTGAAAAAGTTCTTGAAGTGCTCATTCAAATTATTAGCGAAAAAACCTCTCAAGCTTTTGCTATTGTTATTATTGATAAGATCCTCATGGAGCTGAGAAAAAAATATGAAATTCTTCAATCTATCACTATAGATAAATCTCAATATTCTAAGGGAATAGAATCAATAAGCATTCTTCCAAATATTAATCTTGCAGAGCCTTATCAATTAGGAAAAGCTATGCGAGATATCATTCGATTTACACGAAAAAATCTGGGTGATGAAGCCTATAGTTTTATTGATGATTTTAAAAATAAACTAGGAGCAGACTATATTTCTGAAATAGAGGATCTTGGTGTTAATCTTCACTTCTTGGAAATGGAATACATTTAAAGTAAAGGCATCCTACTACAACAGTATTCTATTAGGAAATTTTAATATCTCTTTTTTCAAAATAGAGCATAGCAAAAAGAAGTACCTCTAAAAAAATAACAGTCAATATAATAATATTAACTGCATTCACCTCACCAAATTTTAATGAATCATATGGATTGAAATAATGCGTTATTGACACATACCCTAGGCTTTCAAAATCAGGTATGATTTTAGAAATTGATTCTAGAACATACATCCCCATAAATAATGCAATAAAGAAAATACTAGCCTTCATTTTTTCATCAATTAATACAGACAGAAGTATCCCAATACTAATTACTGCAAGTAAATAAGGGATTGAAACTAGATGAGTTAAAAATAAATTACCAAAGTTTAATTTCTCTCCAATTGCAATAGTGGTTCCCATAACAGACAACATTGTCGAAAAATTGAGAATCAGTACTAAAGGAATTAATCCAATGAATTTTTCAATTACAATTTGTTTTCTCGATACCGGGTTTGACATTAGCAAATCAATTGTTTTTCCTTCAATATCTTTTGAAATTTGTGATGCTGCAATAAAACCAAGTAATATACCTAAAATTACAATCCAAAATATTTGATAAAGTTCTAGATTGAGAAAACCAACATAGGTTGCCATATCAGCAGCTGCAGGCCCGAAAAATTGAGAAAATGGTTCTGCTCCCCCTGATGCCATCATATCTTCCAATACTTCCTTAAAAGATGGGAACATCCCGCAATACATTGCTGCCATGCCCATGTAAAAAATAGCAAGGATGATAGTAGTCCTGTAATAATCCTTCATCGTTTGAAAAGCAATTCGAAACCAATTATTCATCTCTTTCCCTCATAATAATGAATAAAAATATCTTCAAGACTGAATTCACTGATTTCTAAATCGATAATCGTAAATTTTGACATTTTTTTTATCCAATGATCGATATTATCAGTTGCAATAAACTGTATCCATCCATCTCTTATTTTCATATTTTTTGGACCTTTGAAAGATGAAGGTTTTTCCTTAAGTTTCAATCGGATAATCTTTCCTTTTTTATCCTTCAAGGTGTCGATATTTTCCAGAGCGACAAGTCTTCCATCTCGTACAATACCAACTCTATCGCAAATCTTGTCAACCTCACTTAAAATATGGGAGGAAAGGAACATTGTTTTTCCTTTCTTTTTTTCTTTTAACAAAAAATCATAAAACTTCTGTTGCAACAAGGGATCTAAACCAGAGGTCGGCTCATCCATTATTACAAGTTCCGGGTCGTGCATGAACGCTTGTATTATTCCTAACTTCTGTTTCATTCCTTTAGAATATCCTTTGATCTTTCTATCAAGAGGTACATCAAAAATAGTAAGAAGTTCTTCTAAAAGATAGGCATCTGAAGACCTTAAAGACGTGAAATATTGTAGGAATTGACCGCCAGCAAGATGACCATATAGATTTAAATCTCCAGGGATATAACCTATATCTTGTTTTATTTCAAGACCGTCCTCATTAATATTGAGTCCAAAAAGATAAGCACCACCTCGCGTAGGTTTTAAAAATCCTAGCAACGTCCGGATCATAGTTGTTTTACCTGCACCGTTGGGTCCTAAAAAACCGAAAATCTCCCCTTTTTTAACGGAGAGAGTTATATCTTCAATCCCTCGAATTTTACCATAGTATTTTGTTAGGTTCTTTGTTTCAATGATGTCCACTTTTTCACAGTTTTAGAATAAAATTCCTTCATATAAATCATTCTGTTAATATATTTTCATTTTCCACAATATTTATATCCAATAACGTTGATAATATATTATAATGGTCTCAAGCGAAAATAAAAGAGAACTAGATAGAAAACGAAATGAATGGAGAAAATACCATCGAACATTAAATGGTAAAGTAATCCTTTATCCTGAAAAAGAACCAGAACATATCAGTGCACGGGGTAGTAAATTATACAATTGGTTTTGGAAAAAAATTCTCTTAGAAATTGAAATTCAAAGTATTCCGGGAATTATTTCTGCCATACAAGACCAAATAAAGGCAGAAAAAGACACGACAAAAATTCGAATGTTTAGAACTATGATAGGCATGGCAGAAGATGCCTATCAACTGAAATTATTGGAAGATGTAAAAGATTATGACTCTGAACTTTTATTAGGAAAGAAACCTGTATATGATTCCGAATCAGGTATTATCTATAAAAATGGAAATATTTATACGACAGATTACTCTCAAGATGAGCAGGAAATTCTTTTACGCGATGTTGAAGGAATTGTCATCGATGTTCTTTCTTCTGATGACAAAGAAAAAAAATCTCTACCAAACGCACTGAGAACTGAGATATATAGAGATTGGAACTATATGGAGAAAATCTAATTCGCCAACATATAATATATTGAGGAAAGCTATTTTTAAGATTTATTACTTTTTTGGATTAGATGGTATTTCGGCGCTTGACGTATAAAATAGAGAAAAGTATTTAATAAAACAAGAAATCTTGTAGCTCTGGAGAGAAGGAAGGATGAGAGTTCTACTTGAAGAAGAGTGGGAAACAACTCTCTTTTATTTAGTTACCCTATCAGTTGTTTTTATCTTGGGATGCCTTGTTCGATGTATTTTTACATAATCCTAAGAATTCTTACTTTTTTTAATAATACAATTATACAAAATGGGGAAGATAGGGGAGGTGATGAGAATGAGAAATATGCCTTCCCCATTCGATATTAGGTGAAGGTGCATATATAATTATTATATAAAATTTTCCATATAAAAAATCAAAATTGAAATGCCTCTGTAAAAATCTTTTCTGAGATAAAGCATCTTACATGATCAAGATCAGAATCTAAATATATTGCTCCAATTAAAGATTCCAAAGCGTTAGCTAGATTAGTTCTATTTTCCGAACCACTCTGTTTTTGTTCTCCTTTTCCAAGTCGTAAATAGGTACCGATATCCAATTGTTTTGCAACTTTGGCTAAGAATTTATTATTAACACTAAAGGAACGGCGACGTGTCAATTCGCCCTCTGAAAAATATTTATTACTCTTATAAAGTTGATCAGCAACAATAAAATTTAAAATACTGTCACCTAGAAACTCGAGACGCTCATTATAATTTAATGGTACGCCAGCCTCAAAAGCATAGGTCTTATGAGTAAGAGCTTCTTCAAGTAATTTTTTATTTGAAAAGGAATATCCAATTTTTTCTTCTAACTCGTCGTAGTTATTTTTCTGCATGATGTAACCATAAATAAAAATATCCTTCATTAATGTATCAGTTTATTGTAGAAGGGGCACTAATTCTTCTCCGATTTTGGGATCATCAAGAGAGTGTAGTATCTCTTGTATACTTGAATAAGGCCTCTGTCGAAGAATCCTTGCAGCTCTCTTTTTTCCAATACCAGGAATTGCCGATAATGTTTCAAGCGATACTGTATTGATGTCTAACGGATAGGGAAGTGCCGTTACTGAGCGGTATCCGTAATCTATGATTTTTACATTATAGTATTTATGTAGAGGGTATCTTCCAGCAATACCGATTAAGAGAGGATAACTGCCAAGTTGCCTTCCAAACGTCACATTTCCTTTATGTATCTCAGTGTAAATGTTAAGTAATTTGGTATGTTTTGGTACTATTCTTGAAAGCATCGGTTTTTCAATATGTTCTCGAACTTTTATTTTGAATTGCCTAAATTCATGTTTATGTTTTTTAACATTTTTTAGACCGATTTTAAAGAGCGGAGTATCTGGTATTGGGATTACTTGACGAAGATTGATTCTTCTTAATAGAAGACCTGAATCATAAACCTGTTTTAAAAAGGAAAAATTCAGATCGAAGGTCTTTTTTGTTTCGCCTTTCAGACCAACAAGAAAATTAAGACCAGGAAGCAACTCAGGCATACCATTTGAACCCTGACCGGAGCCAACTTCATTAAGTAGCTTTATAGCTTTTAGAACTTCTTCAGGTGTTGCTTTTAAATTATTATCTTTAATAACAATAGGATCTGCACTTTCCATACCAAATGCTGCAACATCACCTGGAGTGTGATAATGCACTATTGTTTTTGCAATAATCTTACATTCTTGAGGATAGCGTGCCAGTACACCAGGATTTGCGTTATCAATATGTAAGGTTTGAAGAGCAGGAGCCACTGCCCTTATTCCTTGAAATAATAATTTTAAGGCTTTTGAATTTGGTTTGGGAAATTCTAATTCACCAACACCGTTAGCCATATAAGAAAAAATACACGGTTGACTTCCTAATCGAAAGTGTCGTACACCGGAGGTGTACAATGCTTCAATTTCACTGATAATTTCTTTAATGGATCGGAACAGCGGTAGTCCTTTACTGGGTTCACTACAAAAAGAACAACCGCCAACAAAAGTACGAGGACATCCTCTATACGTTTCAATTTCGGCGATAAGATACTCAGGAAAATTAGGATGTTGCTGAACAATTCTAGCTCCCTTGATCGAAGGGATGGAAATCTGTGTTTGATCTTTTCTACATAATGAGGGGCAGATACTACTAGACTCAAGTTTATTTTTCAATAATTGTTGAACAACAATTTCTCCATCTCCTGTAATAATAATATCAAATACTTCATGAACATATGATACATCAATTGCTTTTTTTCCTCCAGAAAGTCCAAAACCAAAATGAGCTGCTGGTCCTGTCAGCACTTTTATGGGTTTGTTGATTTTTTCAAAAAAGTAGATGAGCTCTCTTGGGCTTACTGGATAACCTCCAAGATATCGTCCTGGGACTGCCATTCCTGCAATGACAATTATCATATCACTTTTTGCTAGTATGGTAAATAATGAACGATCGTTTCGAAGTTGATCAATTGTAAGATATACTATTTGTGCTTTTTTATCAAAATCCCAAATTACTCCAGCGAGATACCGTGGATAGGGGCTGATATATGGTGGAACCCCTAGACATGTAGGTTCGTCTACATAACCATCAATGAGTACAACTTGTAGCATCTATGATATAGCATAGTATCATTATTGAAAAATTTATAGTACACCTTATCAAATTTATAGATAGTTTTATAATAGCATGTCATATTCGGCTTGAAAATTAGGTGTTTAAATGATAAATGCATACATTTTACTTTCAATGGAACCGGGGGATTCTAATAAGGCAATATCGGAAATGAGAAAGATCGAAAACGTAGAAAAGATATCTGTTGTTGCTGGAGATTACGACATTGTTATACGAGTTCGAATAAAAAATCTTGAAAGTCTTTTGAATGTTACTAATAAAATCCAAATGATTCAAGGAGTGAAAAAAACAACGACTCAAGTCATAGAGAAAGAAATTGTCTTATGAGACTTAGAATTCGAAAAAAATATTTATTTTATATTCTTGCTTTTTCTTCTTCAATAATAGCGGCTATTGGATCTGGAATCGATACAATAACTGATACATTAATCAACGACCCCTTAGTCCTTGGTCTTTCTTGTTTTCTCATTGGCATAATAATTTCTTTTCTTTTTACCTTATTATTTTCTATACCTATCGGTAAGAAAAGCTTGGGGGCAAGAACAATTGATCCTTCGTTTAAAAGAATTCGCTTACTGAAAAGACAGGAAGTGGGATTACATCTTCTTGCAGGTCTTGGAAATGCTATCTTAACTCTAGGATATTTCTCCTTACTTTCGCGAATTGGAGATCCTTCTATAGTACTACCATTCTCACAGGTAGTGATTCTCTATCTTGTCATTTTTGAATCTATCACGGAAAAAAACATTCCTACTTTAGTTGAAATACAGTCCTCAGTTATCGTTACTTTCGGTGCCATTCTTGGGTCAATCAGTTTGAGTGGATCATTAAATCTTGAATCTCTCTTGATAGTTTTTTGTGTCATAAACCCGGGATGGGTCCTTTTATCCCTTGCTCAGCGGAAACTAAAAACAATGAAAATTAATGATAGGCCAAATGATGCAATTAATATTCGATTATGGAATGTCATTTTTGCTTGCACGTTTACAGCAATTATTCTTTTTCTGTTTGACATCATGAATAATACCAATAAAGTACTAGAAAGTGTTGAAGCTTCAATTCATTACTTTCAATGGGTGGTTTTAATTGCTATTGCAACATTCTTTTCCTTTGTTTTTTATATCCGAGCATTAGGAATTGGAAAAGCCAGTGTTACACAAGCTGTTCGATCATCGATAATAATATTTACAATTCCGGTTTCCCTTGTTCTTGTCTACTTTGGATACATCGATCCCTTCTCAACAGATCCCGTGCTATTACTAATTAAAATTATTGGTATAATATTAATGTTGTTAGGTATTGTTTCATTTGCTTTAACCTTAACAAAAGCTTATATTTTCATTACTATGAAGACAGGCTATCCAATTGAAGAAACAATGGAGAAATTATGGAAGATTCGGGGTGTTACCAGAGTTACTGCAACGGCGGGCCATTATGATTTCATTGTTAAGATTCGTACAAGAACACTTGTAAAAGGATATGAAAATATCGTGAGAAAGGTTGGGGAGATAAAAGGAATTAAAAACTATAGATGGGAATCGGTTCTTAAAGAGTGGGAAAATATATAGTGAAAGTTAAGAAAAATATTTACCCTTTTTTAGCATACATTTTTTAGATATAATGATTGATGCACGATTGAAAAAATTAGCTGCTCTTCTGATTGATCATTCTCTTAAAATTAAAAAAAATGATCTTTTTCTAATTACGGGTAGTCACTATGCCGCTCCTTTAATTAAGGAAGTCTATAAGCAAGCGATAGTAAAAGGTGCTCATCCATTTATTCGAATAGGACTAGATGGACTTGCCGAAACATACTATAAGTTTGCAACAACTAATCAATTAAAATTTGTATCGCCGATTTCACGCTTTGAAATCGAACAAATTGATGCAAAACTTGGCATTATCAGTCCTGAAAATACAAAAAGTATGACTAATATAGATCCTAAAAAACAAGTAATTGCAAGTGTTGCAAATAAAGAAATTCATGAGATTTTTTTGAAAAGAGCTGCAAAGAAAAATTTGAGATGGTGCCTTACCCAATTTCCTACCAATGCAGCAGCCCAAGATGCTGAAATGTCTCTTGAAGAATATGAGAATTTCATTTTTAAAGCAGCTCATGTCGATAATAGAAATCCCTTAGAATATTGGAAGAAAATGTATAGAGAACAAGAAAAAATTAGAAAATTATTAACCTCAAAGAAAAGGTTACATATTTTGGCAAAGGATACTGATTTAGAACTATCTGTAACTCAGAGGAAATGGATTAATTGCTATGGGAAAGAAAACTTTCCGGATGGAGAAGTATTCACAGGTCCTATTGAAAATTCAGCCGAAGGATATATTAGCTATTCCTTTCCTGCATCTCATGGTGGGCGAACTGTTAACGATATACAACTCTGGTTTTCAAAAGGAAAAGTAACTAAAGCACGAGCATCTAAAGGTGAAAAATTCCTTACATCCATGATAAAAATGGACCAAGGATCGAATCGAATTGGTGAGTTTGCCTTTGGTTTAAATTATGGTATTATAAAATATACTTTAAATACCTTATTCGATGAAAAAATAGGTGGAACAATCCATATTGCGCTTGGCAGTGGTTATCCGGAATCAGGAAGTAAAAATAAATCAAGCTTACATTGGGACATGATGTGTGACTTGCGCAAAGATGGCGAAGTATACGCAGATAATGAATTAATTTATAAAAATGGCAAATTTACTAAGATATAATTTATTTAAATAACTAGTATTTTTGTAGAAATTTTTAAATATAAAATTAATTATATCAATATCACTAAAATAATTTCAGAAAAAGGTATTTTAAGGGAGGAAAAGCTTAATGAGAAAGAATTATTTGGCTAGTAGAAGTAGTAAAGCTATTATCATTTGTATATTAGTAAGTATATTAATTGCTCCAGTATCAGCAACCCTTTTTACAACAACAGAGAGTGAAAATAAAAATAAGATTATGGCAAAGGACTTCAATAAATTACGATGTGACACTATTTATGTTGATGATGACAATATCGATGGTCCATGGGATGGAAGTATAGATTATCCCTATAGATATATCCAAGATGGGATAGATAACTCACAGAACGGAGATACAGTATACGTGTTTAATGGTTCATATTTTGAAAATGTCGTAGTTCATCAATCCATTGAATTATATGGAGAAAATAAAGAGAATACCATAATTGATGGCGAAGGATATTGTACAGTGGTAACAATTACTGCACATGGTACAAGCGTTGCAGGATTTACAATAAAAAATAGTGGAAATGAAGAAAATGATGCAGGTATTGTCATTGATTCAGGTTGCAATACAATTTATGAAAATGAAATACAAGAAAATTATTGTGGAGTCAGAACAGTTGCTGAAAATAATGTGATTTATCATAATAATTTTGTTAATAATAATAACCATGCTCAGGATGAGTACGATAACACCTGGGATAATGGATATCCTTCAGGTGGTAACTTTTGGGACGATTATGTTGGTAACGATGACAATGAAGATGGCATAGGCGATACACCGTATAATATATCAGATCCAGCCACTAAAGATTGCTATCCGCTTATTCATTTATATGGTTCTGTTCAGAATCTTGATACTGAAAAAATATTTCTAACCATAAAAAAAGCAATCAATCATGGAACCACTCATAACGGTCATACTATTTATGTCAAAAAGGATGTATATTATGAACATCTTTTTATTGACAAATCGTTAATTATTTTAGGAGAAGATAAAGAAGAAACAATTATTGATGCTCGAGAGGACGAATCAGTAGTTAAAGTTGTTGTCGATGATGTTACCATATCTAATTTTACTATACAAAATAGTGGTGATGATTTATCCAATGCTGGCATTAGAATTCTGTCTGATAATAATATAATCTGTGATACTATCATTCAATACAACTATCATGGAATCTACTGCAAATGCTCATCAAAGGATAATACCATTTATAAAAATAACATAAAAAACAATGATTGGAATGGAATCTATGTCAAATCCTTGTTGGGAGGAAATTACATCACTAAAAACACCATAGAAAATAACAGTTATGGGGGAATTGCCATAGCTGAATCTTCCTACAACACAATCTATCATAATAATTTCATTGGCAATCTACACAATGCATTTGATGATTCTAATAACCTCTGGGACAACGGATATGGAGCTCCTTTTAATCCTCTAGTTGAAGGTGGTAACTATTGGGATGATTACGAAGGATGGGATTTCTATAGTGGACCAAACCAAGATGAAGCAGGAAGTGATGGTATTGGCGATCTTCATTATGAAGTTAACGGAGGAATAAACAAAGATAGGTACCCACTTATGGAACCCTATGGGGAAGGAGGAGATACAATAGCTCCTAAAGTTGAGATTACGTCACCTCAAAATGGTTTATACATTAGAAACCGTCAATTCTTACCCTTTATTTTTAGACAAAATACCTTTATATTTGGAGCGATAACAGTTGAAGTTACAGCAAGTGACATGGATTCCGGGATTGAGAGAGTTGAATTCTATATCGATAGTGGACCTACACCAACAGTTGTTGATTATGATCCTCCTTATGAATGGACATGGAGCTCGTGGTCTCTGCTAAAACATAAGCATTTCATTATTGTTGTGGCTTATGATAATGCAGAAAATTATGAAGTTGACATACTTTCTGTGAGGAAGTTTTTCTAAACCTCTTCCTCTCTTTATTATTAGCTAGAATGTAACAAAATTATAAGTAAGAGTTCTTTATACGCTATTTTACCATGTGCGGTATTGTAGGTATTATCGGGCCAAAGCCAGTATCAAGACTTGTATACCATAGTCTCTTTTCTTTACAGCATAGAGGTCAGTCTTCAGCCGGAAAAATAACCTATGATGGAAATATTCATGTCACTAAAGACGCAGGCTTAGTTCGAGAAGTATTTAATGATGAGAAAAAAATTAACACACCAGGATTTGTTGGTATTGGTCATACTCGATACTCTACAGCAGGGATGGATGATATCGAATCCTTAAAATTCAATGCACAACCTGAATATCTTGTGAATCCTTTTCTAGCTACAGTCCATAACGGCAATATTTTTAATGGTTCAGAGATGAAGCTTTTATCAAAAAGAAAACCACGGACTACGTGCGATGTGCAGTGGCTGCTCCTTCCGATGGCAGATCTCTTATACAAGAAGGAACTAACGCCCGAGATAATTTTTAATGCTTGTGAGACTTTGATGAAACAACTAAAAGGCAGTTATTCTGCATTATTTATTGCAGATTCTGGAGAAAAACCTTTTTTATTTGCTATGACGGATCCTCGCAAGATTAGACCATTGGTTCTTGGGAAGTCAAATGGTTTTTATTGTCTAACATCTGAAACTCGTGTCTTTAAAAAAATTAATTTTGAATATGTTAAAGATATTCCTGGAGGCTCTGTGATTGTCATTGATACGAAAGGAAATATGTATGAAAAACGTATTATTCAACAAAAGGAAAAATCATGTATGTTTGAATTTGTTTATTTTGCAAAGCCAGATACTAGAATTAATGGTCGTTCAATCCATAAAACAAGAGACGAGATAGGTAAATTACTTGCACAGGAATCCCCTGTTGATGCCGATATTGTCATACCTGTACCAGAATCAGGACGGCGATATGCCATTGGCTACTCGAGGGAATCAGGAATACCCATAGATGAAGGAATCATGAAAGATAAGGATGAAAGGTCCTTTATTCAGCAAACACAAGAGAGTAGAGATAAGGCAGTTGAAGAAGGACTTTCTTTTATTCGTTCTGTACTTGAAGGTAAACGTGTAATTCTACTGGATGACTCAATTGTAAGGGGAACAAATATTAGAAAAATAGTCAAAGGTATGAAAAATGCAGGTGCAAAAGAAGTTCATGTTCGGATAGGATGCCCACCTCTACTTGCTCCTTGTTATCTTGGAATTGATATGAGGAGTAAGAAGGAATTCATTGCAAGAAAACCAAATGGAGAGCTTAAAAGTTGGGATGAAATAGCACGAGAAATTGGTGCAGAATCGGTAGCATATATTAGTATTGAAAGTCTGAAAAAGGCAATTGGATTTGATATTTGTAGTGGTTGTATCAATTTCCCCGATGGATATCCCTCTGAAATGCAGAGTGACATCAAACAGCTTTTCTCCTATGACGAAAAAGGAAAAAGAGCCTATGAAAGTGTCTAAGAATTATTATTACTTATAACTATGATCGAAATTGTAAACGGAACATTAGAAGAGCAAATCATTAAAATTTTACAGAAGCAGTATCCTATCACTATTTCTCAACTTGTTGCACAATTACATAGTTCCCGAGATCGTATTATAAGAGAACTACAAAAATTACAGACAAAAGGGATTGTTCTTCTCGAACCCCTTCCCCATACAACCTTCATCCGATTATTACGACATGATTTTAGATTTATTGGAAAAAGGAGACAGAAAAAATTCATCAAGCATTACTCTAGCAATAAAAAAGAAAAGCCTAAGGATTATGAAGGATTTATGTATTCCTAGGCGATATTAATTGAATATTGAATGGAATGGTTTTTAAAATAATAGTATTATTACCTGTCAAGTTGGATGGAGAGATATGAAATCAGCAACAACCCAAATTATGGAAGATTCCGAATCAAAATTAACTTTGAATGGAAAACCAAAAATTGCCTATTTTTCGATGGAGATTGGACTAGACAAACGAATTCCAACTTATAGTGGTGGGTTAGGAATATTGGCTGGCGACACTCTCAAATCATGTGCCGACCTCAATGTACCTATTGTTGGGGTAACAAACCTTTCAGAACAGGGTTATTTTTACCAAGACATAGATTATGAAGGAAACCAAATTGAAAGACCTATCAATTTTAATATTAATGATTTTCTGAAATTACTCCCGGCAAAAACGAGTGTTAGCCTAGAAGACAGAGAGGTAAAAATTCAGATTTGGTACTATCTAATCAAAGGGATCAATGGATACGTGATTCCAGTTTTTTATTTAGATACAAATCTTGAAGAAAATAGTGAACAGGATAGAGAAATCACAAAACATCTTTATGGAGGAGAACAGAAATATCGACTTTCTCAGGAAATTGTTCTAGGTATTGGCGGTGTGAGAGCTTTACAAACACTCGGATATAAAACGATTGATAAATATCATATGAATGAGGGGCATGCTGCACTTGGAACACTAGAACTCTTTCGACAGTACAAAGATATTGAAAAAGTTAGAGAACAATGTGTATTTACAACACACACTCCTGTAGCTGCAGGACACGATCAATTTGATTTATCCTTTGCAAAACCTATGGTCGGAAATATTCTCCCAGATGGTGACATTCTTCACGAAATAACATTTGAAAATAAATTAAATATGACCCGGCTAGCGCTCTTTTTTAGTCATTATGTTAATGGAGTTGCAAAAAAACATGGAGAAGTTTCTCGCTTGATGTTTCCTGGTTATACAATTGAGTCAATTACAAATGGAGTGCATACTCCGACCTGGGTGTCAGAACCTTTTCAACGATTGTTTGATTCAAGAATGCCGGGATGGAGATCTGACCCCTACATTCTTCGATCAGCCTTTAGTATTGATAAACGGGATGTTTGGAAAGCCCATATGGAAGCGAAAAGGACGCTTATTGATTTTGTAAATAATCGGTACAATATTGGTATGAATTATGACATTTTCACCATCGGTTTTGCACGACGTCAAACAGCCTATAAGAGACCCGATCTTCTTATCTCAGATGCCAATAGACTTATGCAGATTGCTGAAAAAGTTGGTGCTATCCAAATCATTTATGCAGGAAAAGCACATCCGAAAGACCAATCTGGAAAAGATACTATTAAAAAAATATTTCAAGCAATGAAAACAATTGGAGGAAGGGTAAAAATTGCCTACATACATAATTATGATATGACCATTGGGAAAATGATGACTGCAGGAGTGGATCTCTGGTTAAATACACCGAGACGACCCAGAGAGGCTTCAGGAACATCTGGTATGAAAGCTGCCCATAATGGGGTTCCACAGTTCAGCACCTTGGATGGATGGTGGTTGGAAGGTTGTATCGAAAATATTACTGGATGGGCTATCGGACCTGAAAAAACAGAAGAACAGGAATCAGATGATGATATCGATCGGAATGATTTGTATAATAAATTAGAAAATTGGATTATTCCAAAATTTTATGATGACAGAGATAACTGGATTCGAACAATGAGAAGCTGCATTGCTATTAATGCTTCCTTTTTCAATACCAATAGAATGATACAACAATATGTCTTAAACGCGTATTTTATGTAAAAGAGACTTTTCATAGAGGGGAAGGTTATTATCTATATCCTCAACCCATGCTCGAAGAATCTCTGCAACACTCCACGCCTGATTAATACACCCCCTTGGAAAATGGGGGAGATCACCATCAAAAATTTCTTGGATTGAACCATCCCATTCTGTATTTAAGACATTCAACATAGGTTCTAAGAACGTATGAAATGCATAGCTTCTCCATTTCTTTTCACGGTTTTTTACTTTAATAAAAGCAGTAATAAAAGGGCCTAAAAGCCAAGGCCAAACCGTTCCATTGTGATAGGCAAACTCTTTATTATGATCGCCAAGATAGGTTCCAAAGTAGTTAGAATTATTTGTTGATAAAGTCCTCAATCCAAACATAGTATAGAGATTTTTTTGTACTTCGTCCACTATTTTCTCTTGAATCTGCTGTGATACCATGCAATGATCAAGAGAAACAAGAAAAATAAGATTTGGTCGAAGAGAAGTATCCTTTGTGTCAATAACATCATAAAGCCCATCATATTGCCGATTGAAATTCTCCTTAGTCTTCTCTGCTAATGAAGCATAGCAATTTTCTTTTCCAACAATTCCGGCCATGGCTGCCATGTTTTGTAATGCATTATACCAGAGATCCTGAATTTCTACGGCTTTTTTCGAGCGAGGTGTTGCA